>Ga0302324_100008016_pt1 | contig 22352 bp, 16 predicted proteins | sample Palsa_T0_1_FD_201949 | JGI IMG/M metagenome (GOLD analysis project Ga0302324, IMG submission 201949) | Peat permafrost microbial communities from Stordalen Mire near Abisko, Sweden - Palsa_T0_1 | ecosystem: Environmental > Terrestrial > Soil > Palsa > Peat permafrost | place: Sweden: Abisko...
ATTGGAGTCCGAATCCCGAGCAGCAGTATAACCAGGCGGAGCTGCGCGAGATTCTAAGCAAGACCATCCAGGGCCTTCCCCCGGGCTTTCGGACGGTGTTCGTACTGAGGGATGTGGAAGGACTTTCCACCGAGGAAACTGCGGCGGCGCTGGAGTTGAGCGTGCCTGCGGTGAAATCCAGGCTGCTGCGGGCTCGCCTGCAGCTCCGCGAACGGTTGGGACGATTCTTCCAGAAACGCGAGAGCGGAGATGGCGACCAGTGAAATGCTCTGAATTTTTGCACGAGCTGACCAATTATTTGGACGGCGTCCTCGACCAGACCACAAAAGTCGAGTTGGAGAACCATCTTTCCTGGTGCCACAACTGCTACGTGGTCTGCGACACCACCAAGAAGACCATCGAGATCTATCGCGACTCCCAGCTTTACGAATTACCCGAAGATCTGCGCTCCCGCCTGCGCTCGGCCATCATGACCAAATGCCAGCAGCATAAGAAGAAGAGCAGCGGCAGCGAGCCCGCATGATCACCTGCTGAATTTTGCGTCGCCGGCAACCCGCCGTCCCTCGACTCCATCGCATATAATGGTCGGCAGGCCCTGGGGTGTTGCATGTTGCGTTCCCGGTTTCATGAGGCTCGGAGCTCGGCCCTTCTTGTTCTTATCCTTGCATTCGCCGCTTCGGCGTCGTCCGCTCAATCTGCCGATCCCGGCTCAAGCGATACTGGACTAAGGCGATCTGCCTCTCGACCATCCTCCGCACCGCCTTCTCCATCTGCGCCAACTCCCGAAGCTCCCCCCCCACCTCCGATCTCTCCCAACGCCCCGCGCATCTCGAAAGAAACTCGCTACCACATCATCCGTGACTTTGAAATGCAGCTGGTGTACGCTCGCACCGCCTTTCCCATGGGAACCAAAGGACTGCTATTAAAAGAAGGAGTCATCACCCCCAACGGCGAAGAAATGCGCCAGGCTCTGGCGCTCTGGGGCCCCGCCGTTAAGCCCGGAGACCCGGCCCACATTTCTTTCGTTCAGATCAAGGACGATCACATTCACTTTGAAATCAACGGTGGCCCGGTGCGCCGCAAAAAGTGGTATCAGCACATTCAAGTCTCCGGCGCGAACGGCCCCACGCCAGGGCCGGACGAGCCCCAATCCAATCCCCACGGCTCCTATGTCGACGTCGCCTTCAATAAATATGTTCCCGAGATGACCGCGCAGCAGTTACGCGAGCTGCTCCTTCCCGTGCTCGACTTCAAGGCCCGCAACAAAGAGCAGGCTTACCTCGACACCGTCCCCGCCAAAGCCAAGGAAGCCATCGTCGCCCATCACGTCCTGGTCGGGATGAATCAGGAAATGGTCCTGCACGCCATGGGCAAGCCCCCCAAAAAGCTGCGCGAGCGAGACGGCGAAACCGAATACGAAGAGTGGATTTACGGCGAGCCTCCGGCCGATGTCGATTTCGTCCGCATCGTGGGCGACGAAGTCGTTCGCGTCGAGACCATGAAGATGGGGGGGACCAAAATCGTTCGTACCGACAAAGAGATCATCCTGGAGCCCTCGGATACAGAGAAAGAAAAAGACCAGGACAAAGAAGCGAAATCCGAGCCCGGCGAGCGCCCTGCCAACGCCCCCAGCCTGCGCCGCCCGGGTGAAGATCCGGGCGACGCCCCCCGCCCAGAGAACGGCCCGTCCCCCACCCAGCCCCTGCCTCCCCCAGACGTACCCCAGCCCAGAAGCGGTCCCGGCGGAATCCTCTCGACACAGTAGGCTACAACTCGCCCAGTCCTCCGAAGCTAGTTTGATTTTGTTTTGAAACCGGCAAAGGGCGCCGCGCCGCTCTATTCCGCCTCTGCGGGGGGCAGCTCTTTCAGCGCTGCGATAAAGGCCAAGAATCAGACGGTTTCTAGCCGCTGAGGTACCTCAACTTGGGTCCGGCCAGAACTTCGCCGACAAGTCCTCGCGGTCAAGAGGAACGTGCGGCGGTTCGTCCGGCTCGTGACTGTAAAAATAGAAGCGACAAGAACCAGACCGCAGCACAGTCGGCATGCGCGGATTCTGTCAAAAGCACGAACCACCATCTTAACTAACGAAAAAAAGCCCCGCTCTTGCGAGCAGGGCTTCTGGTTTTGCGCCGAAGGCGCGTCTGCCTGGATGGCCAGTCCTTAGTACATGCCTTCCATGCCGCCGCCGCCGCCGTGTCCACCCGGCATCGGAGCTTCCTTCTTTTCCGGAATCTCCGCCACCAGGGCCTCGGTCGTCAGCATCAACGACGCAATCGAGCCGGCGTTGGTCAGTGCGGTGCGCACGACCTTCGTGGGATCGAGCACGCCTGCCTTGACCAGATCCTCATACTCGTTGGTCAGGGCGTTGAAGCCGTAGTTGCTGTCCTTGGAGTCGAGCACCTTGCCGAGCACCACCGCGCCTTCTTCGCCGGCGTTCTCGACGATCTGGCGCATCGGCTCCTGCAGGGCGCGCTTCACGATGTTGACACCGATCTGCTCATCACCCTCGAGCTTCAGCTTGTCCAGAGCCGCAACGCACCGAGCCAGTGCCACTCCGCCGCCCGGGACAATTCCTTCTTCCACGGCTGCGCGAGTCGCATGCATGGCATCTTCGACGCGGGCCTTCTTCTCTTTCATTTCGGTCTCGGTCGCGGCGCCGACTTTGATTACGGCTACGCCACCCACCAGCTTGGCCAACCGCTCCTGCAACTTCTCGCGGTCGTAGTCGCTGGTCGTTTTGTCGATCTGGCTGCGAATTTCTTTTACGCGGCCTTCGATCTCCGAGTGCTTGCCCTTGCCCTCGACCAGGGTCGTGTTGTCCTTGTCGATGGTGAGCTTCTTCACCTGGCCGAGATCGCTGATCTGCACGTTCTCGAGCTTAATGCCCAGGTCTTCCGTGATCGCCTTGCCGCCGGTCAGAATCGCGATATCCTGCAGCATCGCCTTGCGCCGATCGCCGAAGCCGGGAGCCTTAACGGCCGCCACTTGCAGCGTTCCACGCAGTTTGTTCACGACCAGCGTAGCCAGCGCCTCACCCTCGACATCTTCCGCGATGATCAGCAATGGCTTGCCGCTCTTCGCAATCTGTTCGAGCAACGGAAGCAGATCTTTCATCGAGCTGATCTTCTTCTCGTTGATCAGGATGTAGGCATTCTCCAACGCAACTTCCATCCGCTCCGGATCGGTAACGAAGTAAGGAGACAAATATCCGCGGTCAAACTGCATGCCCTCGACCACTTCCAACTGCGTCTCCAGCGTCTTCGACTCTTCAACCGTAATGACGCCATCCTTGCCGACCTTCTTCATCGCCTCAGCAATAATGTGCCCAATCGTCTCATCGTTGTTCGCGCTGATGGTGCCGACTTGGGCGATCATTTCGCCGCTGACGGGTTTCGAGAATTTGTCGAGTTCGCCCTTGGCGCGCTCGCCGGTTTTCTTGTCGAAGGCGCCGCAGACCAGCGAGACGGCCTTTTCGATGCCGCGCTTCATGGCCATGGGATTGGCGCCCGCAGCAACGGTCTTCACGCCCTCGCGATAAATCGCTTGCGCGAGAACGGTCGCGGTGGTGGTGCCGTCGCCGGCAACGTCCGAAGTTTTCGAGGCTACTTCGCGAACCATCTGGGCGCCCATGTTTTCGAGGCCGTCCTTGAGTTCGATCTCTTTGGCTACGGTCACGCCGTCCTTGGTGATGGTGGGCGAACCGAACTTCTTCTCGATGACAACGTTGCGGCCCTTGGGACCGAGGGTGACTTTTACAGCGTCGGCCAGAAGATTTACGCCGCGCAGGATTGCCTGGCGGGACTCTTCGCCGTGTACGATTTGTTTTGCCATTTTCTTTTCTCCTTAAGAAGAGCTTCTAAATGATTTGGGTTCTCAATTCCCGTTCAAAAGCATGAGACTGAGCGTGCGGTTCGGTTGAGATCCTTCGCGCAACAAACGCGCTCAGGACGACAACACCGCGGAACGCGCTCAGCATGACAGTGCTTTTTGTTAGCGTCGCGCGCCGGCTAGTTCTTTCTTGCTGGAGCTGGCGGCGTTCGAGGAACCGGTCAGGATGCCGAGGACTTCGTCTTCCTTCATGATGATGAAGTCTTCGCCATCGATCTTGATCTCGGTGCCGGAGTACTTGCCGAACAGGATGCGGTCGCCCTCATGAACGGCGAGGGGGAAAGTCTTGCCTTCGTCGTTGGTGCGGCCTTTGCCGGTCGAAATGACTTCGCCTTCTTGCGGCTTGTCTTTTGCGCTGTCAGGGATGATGATGCCGCCTCGGGTGGTGGAAGCTTCCTCCACGCGGCGTACCAGGATGCGGTCGTGCAGTGGGCTGAATTTAGCCATGGTTGTAACTCCTTTCAAGGGTTGGGTATAAGGTTTTAGGTTACGTAAACCTATGATTTATTATGGGTTAGGGAGAGCTGTTAGCACTCTCAACCATCGAGTGCCAATTATAGTGAGTTGAGCCCGCGATTGTCAAGGGGGCTCCCGTAGGGTTTTCTACCGTCTGGAAAATCGATTCAAGAGCAAGTGGCACTGCTACGATGTCGACAATCCTTCGTTGGTGGCGAATCTTCTGACCAGAAACGATTGGGAGGGGGTCGGTGCATTTGATTTTTCGAGGTGCGACATGCAATTGAAGCCTTTCCTGCTGGATTTGTGGCTGGACAGCTACGAGCATGATATCGAGTACAACCTGGCGTCGAGCGAGGGGCCGAGGTGGACGGTCAATGCCGTGTTGGAGCTTGCGGGGGAGGAAGAGCGGCAGCGGTTTCTGAATCATGAGTTGGTCTATGGCCGTCCAGCGGGGGCCGAGGGACTGCGGGAAGCGATCGCGGAAATGCACGATGTGAGTGCGGAGTGTGTGCAGATCATGACCGGCGCTTCGGAGGCTCTGGTCGTCCTGATGTGGCTGGCGGCTGAGCCTGGAGCCAACGTAATACTGCCTCGGCCCGGCTACGCACCCTTCTCCGCGCTGCCCCAGTCGCTGGGGATTGAGACCCGCTTTTACGGGATACGCAAGGAAAACAACTTCAGCGTCGACATTGAAGAGATCATGAAGTTCGCGGATGCGAGGACGAAGCTGATCATGGTGAACAGCCCGCATCACCCGACGGGCGCGACCATGAGCGACGTGGAGCTGGACCGGTTGCACGAGTTCAGCTCGGCGCGCGGAATCCAACTGGTGAGTGACGAGGTGTACCAGCCGATTTATCACGGACGGGAGACAAAATCGGCGTCGCGACTGGCGCAAGCGACGGTGATCCACGATTTCTCGAAGGCGTTTGCTCTGCCCGGCGTGCGTACGGGATGGATGATTGAGCATGACCGAAAACGCCGGGAGCGCTACTGGAATGCCCGAACATATTTTTCGATCTCGAACAATTCGGCCGGAGAGATGCTTGCTGAAATCGCGATGCGCAAACGCGATGTGGTTTTGGGGAAAACGCAAGAAACCGCAAGCCTGAACCTGGAGCTCCTGGATCGCTTTATGGCTGGGCATGGCGAAACCCTGGGGTGGATTCGCCCGCAAGGAGGAATGACGGCATTTCCCTGGCTGGTGAGCGGAGAGAACGCCAGGCCATTCTGCCTGGCTGCGGCGGAACAGGGAATTCTGCTCGCCCCGGGGGATTGTTTCGACGCTCCGTCGCATTTTCGACTCGGCTTCGCGGCCACCGGAGACAAGTTTCCGCTGGCCTTAGATCGCTTGGGCGAATTGGTGAAGAGCTGGCCAGCGAAGTCGCGAAACCAGCTCGCGGTGTGATCCACTTCTGGTTTTTGGAAGGTTCGCATCCCAACTGTTTCAGAATTGGCGGGCTGAAGCCCGCATCTTTTTTCGACCGTTGCGGGCACGACTGAAGTCGTGCCTTTTCCGATCTTGCTCCCGGCACGCGCAGAGACGGCCCAAAGCGCATAGGTCTTTCGTTGGGAGTCGCTCGCTTCGCGTGCGACTCCCCAGCCTCAGGATGACAATCCAAAGAGAGCGGATTGCTTGTAAAAGTGGCGCGCGCCCAGCTATTGCTTCTGCTCGGGCCTGGCCAGAGAGCGGACGTAGTTGACCAGGTCCCAGTTTTCTTCGGGCTTGATGCGCTGGCCTTCGGGGGGCATATCCTGATGGCCGTTCTTGATGATGTAGAAGATTTGGCCATCGCTGCGGTCTTTGAGAGTGTTGGGATCGGTGAAGTCGGCGATCTTCAGCTTCATGTCGGCGGCGAGTTGGCCTTTACCGTCGCCGTTTTTGCCGTGGCACATGGCGCAGTCGAGTCCCCACCATTTCCTGGCGCGAGTGAGAGACTCGGGTGAAGACTTGACGGGATTGGGCTGTTTGGCGGCCTCGACGGGGATAGCGGTGTAGGGCGAGGTTACCGCCTTCGACGGAGTTTGTCCCTGCTGTGCGGAAAGCGCCGCCAGGGAAAACAATAGCGTTGCGGTGAGAAGGAACGGAAGTCTGATCATCGGAGCCTCCCAGGAACCAGGATGTCCAGGAGTTGATTATAGGCGCGCGATCGGGCCAATGCTTTGATCTGCATCACGGCTGAAAATCTTCGATACAGCGGCCCCAGGGTCTGACAGGGTAAACCGGTGGTGGCGCCGTTTGACCCTGAGGGCAGTTGCGATGCATGGGAGATCCCTCGCCCGGCTGGTGAAAGCGCGGGGCTTTCGGGATGACGCCGCTAGAAAGGAACGAGCCCACAATTTCTCAAACCGCCCACGACCGGAAAACCTCTTCGCTTGCAAAATTGGTTGGGGTCGGGCAACCTCGTTGTCATGCGAACGGGATGGGTGACGCTGGTTTCCTTCTTATTTTTTCTAAGCGCAGCAGGATGGGCGCAGACCGAGTCCGGACCGGAGGAGGATGGGCACGAGGTGCAGGTATGGGCGGGCGGAGGATACTCGGTGCCTGGCGGGACTTCGCAGACCGGAGTGTTTGATGCGGGATTACGGTACGGGTGGGTGATTACCGGGGCGCACTGGCCGGGACTGTTGCGGGGAAGATTTGAGTATGCGGTGGACGTGGTTCCGGTCTATGAGGTTTTTCAGCCGGCGTATACGGCGTATGGATGGGGATTTAATCCGCTGGGATTGAAATGGAATTTCGAGCGGCGGGGAAGGGTCTCGCCGTACTTCGAACTAAGCGGCGGCGCGCTTTTCAGCAGGCGGGATATTCCCACTTATACGAATACCGTGAATTTCACTCCCAGCGCGGCGCTGGGGATGCACATCCTGGGAGCGAAATACAACTGGAGCGTGGAGGCGCGGTACCTGCATATATCGAACGCCGGGCTGGGGGATTTTAATCCGGGGCTGAACACGGTGGAGGTGCGGGTGGGAGTGGGAAGGTTCTTTGCAGGGAAGCACTAATGCGACGCGAGCTTTCATTTTTCGAACTCATGAGGGTGGGCGTCTGGAAGGAAGATTCGAATCCCCACCCTTATCCCTGCCAAGAGCGCAGGGACAAGGGCGGGGAAAGCGCGGGCGTGACGGCTCGCGTTGTGAGTCTTTGTTGTGAATCCTCAGGCTTTGATGGTTACATTGTGTGGTGCGCTGGCGGTGGAGCAGCAACTTACCACGTATTGGTAGACATTGCCGACCGTCAGATCACTCGCAATGTAGATGGCAGGATTGTCGAGGCCGGGAAAGGGAATGGGAGGTCCCCATGAAAATGGCCACTTGGTATTGCCCTTGGTGATGGAGCAGGTTCCGGTGATGTTGAGGAATGTAACCTCCGCGCCCACCTGGGCCTGAAAATCTGTGCACTTATCGGTGCTGACCGGTGAGGGCGGCGGATTGCCTTCTTTCTTATCTTTGTCCCTGTCTTTCGACATGAGTGTTCCTCCTTAAGTTTTTTGTGGTCTCTATTGTTAGCGGGTTCTCGCGTGAGCCCCTCCAGCGTTACCGCCGGAGTCACTTAGAATTCATCAACTGCTGGAAGCCTGGGTTGTCAGCCAGATTGGCGAACTCGGGCTGACCACGAATTTTATCGGCGGTATAGCCGGCCTGCAAGGTCTTCGACAGCCACTCGACCGCCAGCCCGGTTTCGCCCAACTGGTTATACACCCCGGCGGCGTCCAGCAGCATTTCTTTATCATTGTGTCCGTACTGGAGGGCTCGCCCCAAGTAGAGCAAAGCATTCTTGCGATCGCCCAGCATGGAGTAGTAGCCTGCCAGGCTGCTGAGCACATTGGGATCCTGAGGGTTGACTTTCAACTCAGCCGAGGCTAGTTCGATGGCTTTGCGGTAGGGGGCGACGGATTGATCCTTCTTTCCCCCGTAGTAGAGGGAGTCACCGAGGTTGCCCCAGGTGACGTACTGCTGCGGGTCGAGTTTGGTCGACTGTTCGAAGGCGCTGGCCGCGTCGGCGAATTTGTTGAGTCCAAAGTATGCGGTGCCGAGGTTGACGTAGCCGGCATAGCTTGGCCGGATGGCGATTGATTTCTTGGACGGCTCAATCGCCTTCTCGTATTGTCCATTCTGATCGTAGATTGCGCCGATGTTTACGTAGGTTCCATACCATTCGGGAGCGATCTGGATGACTCTGGCATACATCTCGAGCGCTTTATCGTATTCGTTGCGATCGCGGTAGAAAGCGCCGAAATCGTTGTAGCTGAGGCGGCTGTTGGGATGGGCTTCAATGGCTTGCTGGTAGGCTTTTTCGGCTTCGGTGATTTTACCTTCGTGTTCGTAGGCTGAAGCCAGCCCCAGAACGGCTTCTTCATTGGTGGGTTCGAGGCCGAGGGCGAGCTGAAACTCAGAAGCAGCTTCGGGGTAGCGCCCGCTGCCGTCGTTAATGAGGCCGAGGCAAACGTGGCCGGCGGCGCCAGCATTGCCGAGCTTGACGGCATCATTGCAATTGCCCTGGGCGGGAGCGATCCACTGCTTCTGTTTCGTGTCGGAATATTTAAGCCAGTAGTCCTGGCCGAGAACGGCTTTGGCCATGCCGAAGTTAGGATCAAGTTTAAGAGCTTCGCGAGCCATCACTGCGGCGTTGTCGAGATTCTCGGCTTTGCTGTGATCGAGCAGGTAGCCCTGCGCCTGCAGATAATACTCGTAGGCGGCGGCCTGGTCGGTGCCATGGTATTTGAGGGCGGTTTCTTCTTCTGGACGCAGCTTCAAACCGAGAGCCTTGACTGCGCCGTCGGTGAGGGTTTGTTCGGCCGAGAAAGCGTCCGCGATGGGGATGGTCAAGGAACCACTGGCCACGGGGTCGCTGCTTTGGGCACTGAGCAGGGAGTAGTTGACTTTGACGAGGACGTCAGACTGCGGCTCCAAGGCGAGGATCAGGCCGAGGTTAGCGCCAAACATGCGGGCCGCGTCCTGAAACGTGGAGACATTTTTTTCCTGCAGGCTGCGGGCGGGGACGACTTCGAAAGGGCGATCCTCGGTGAGCTTTGCGAGCTTTTCACCCACGCTTTCGACCAGACCTTCGCCAAGAGCCGTAAGTTTGGGGTCGGGGGTGGTGGAAGTGAAGGGAAGCACTGCGAGGATCTTGGCTTGAGGTAGAGATGAGATGGTCCCGGCGGGCTGGCCCTGCGCACTGCTCGCTGCCGACGGGAAGAAGCGATGGCGGATGGGACGATAGGCTAAAAGGACAGCGACGATTACCAGAACCACTCCGAGCGCTGCCGGAGCGCGGTAGTGGTGGAAAGTTTCGGCAGTTCTTGGGGCACGCTTGGGCTTTCCTCCTTGTTCGACGCGGCGAAGATCTTCCAGGAGCGCGGCGGCATTTGGATAGCGGGCGTTGGGATCCTTGGCTAAGGCGCGCTTGATGACGCCGGCTAGAGGCGCGGGAACATTTTTGAGCTCGGGCGGCTGGGTGTGGACGATGCGGGCGATGGTGGTGGCGAGACTGGCGCTCTGGAAGGGCTGATCACCGCCGAGCATTTCGTAAAAGACTAGGCCGAGGGAGAAAAGATCGGAGCGTCCGTCGTCGGGCTGCTGAAGCAGGACTTCGGGGGCCATGTAGGCGGGAGTGCCGCCGGTGGCGGTCATGGTCTCAAGACTCTTGGTGGCCTCGTCGGGATTGCTGTTCCAGGCGCGGCGGGCGACACCGAAATCGAGAATCTTCACCCGGTTGCCAGGGGCGAGCATGATGTTTTCGGGTTTGATGTCGCCATGGATGATGCCCTTGTCGTGGGCGGCCTGCAGGCCTTCGCAGCACTGCTTGGCGATGGCGAAAAATTCCTCCATCGAAAGCGGTCGCTGCAGGCGATGGCGCAAGGTCTCGCCTTCGACGTACTCCATGACCAGCCAGAGTTCGCCGGCGTGTTCGACGACGTCGTACATGGCTCCGATGCTGGGGTGGTTGAGGGCGGAGGCGCGCTGAGCTTCCTTGAGCAGGCGTTTGCGGTCGGCCTCGGTGGAGTTGGCTTGCGGAGACATGCGCTTGATGGCAACGAAGCGTTTGAGGGTGGTGTCTTCGGCGCCGTAGACCTGTCCCATGCCGCCGGCGCCGAGGCGTTTGGCGATGACGAAGCGGCCGACCGTGGTGCCGGTGAGGGCGTCGGCGGCAGGAGCCGCAGGCACCGCGGGAGGGGGCGTCTTGATCTGATCTGGCATGGACGAAGGGCCCGCCGAATGGGGTAATTCTAAACTCAAGCGCAGGGGAAAGCCAAAGCGAAAGCAGGCGTGGGCACCGCAGCAGTCAAGGCGGGGAGGGAGCGATTGCGCCCACGCGGGAATTCTGTCCGTTGCTGGCTGCGGCAGAGAAGCTGTCGAGCTTCGCTCGAGTGGACAGCCGAGGGCGGCGGCTGCCCCACACGAGCATCTTCTCCAAGTGAGTTAGCAACCGCCGTCCCTTGCTTCGATCCTCCAGGCCCAGCTATTCTTCTCACCTATGTCAACGCTGGTGGAGTGTGTGCCGAATTTTTCGGAGGGGCGCGACAAGGCGAAGGTTGACGCCATTGTGGATGCCATGAAAATCGATGGGGTTTATCTGCTGGATCGCGAGATGGACGCGGATCACAACCGATGCGTGATTACGCTGGTGGGCGAGCGGGACCCGATTCAAGAGGCGGCGATTCGCGGCGTGGGGAAGGCCGCGGAGGTGATTGACCTGTGCGAGCACAAGGGGGCGCATCCCCGGATGGGGGCGGCGGACGTGGTGCCTTTCATTCCGATTGATGGTGTAACGATTGAGGATTGCGTGGCGATGGCGCGGCACGTCGGGGAGCAGATCTGGAAGCGATTTGAGATACCCGTCTATTTGTATGAGGCGGCGGCGGTGATGCCGGAGCGGCAGAATCTGGAGAACATCCGGCGCGGACAGTTTGAGGGGATACGGGCGGAGATTGCGACGAACGTGGCGCGAAAGCCGGATTTTGGCGAGGCGCGAGTGCATCCGACTGCGGGCGCGACGGTGGTGGGAGCGCGGAAGTTTCTGATCGCCTACAACGTGTTTTTGAACACTGCCGACGTTGAGGTGGCGAAGAAGATTGCGAAGGCGGTGCGGTTCTCGAGCGGGGGGATGCGGTTTGTGAAGGGTGCGGGATTTCTGGTGCGGGGGCTGGCGCAGGTTTCGATGAATCTGACGGATTTTGAGCAGACTCCGGTGCATCGCGTGTTTGAAATGGTGAAACGCGAAGCGGCGAGATATGGGGTGACGCCGGTGTCGAGCGAGATCGTGGGATTGATTCCGAAGAAGGCGCTGGAAGAAGCGGCGGAGTGGTTTCTGCAGGTGGAAAACTTTGATTCGTCTTTGATTTTGGAAAACCGGCTGGCTGCGGTGATGGGCGGGAAGATGGCGGTGGGCGGACTGCGGGCGGGAGTCGAGCCCTTCGTGGAACAGCTTGCGGCTCCAACCGCTACGCCCGGCGGCGGCAGTGCGGCCGCGGCTGCGGGTGCGATGGCGGCCGGGCTGGCGGCGATGGTGGCGTCGATGTCGCGAGGCAAGAAAGCTTTTCTGCAATATGAAGGGCAACTTGGCGCGGCGATCGCGAGGCTGGGAACGCTGCGGGAGGAGTTGAAGGCGGCCGTGGATGCGGATGCGGAGTCCTACGATGCGGTAAGGAAGGCTTACAAGCAGGCCAAGACTGATCCGGGAAGTGCGGATGCCGTGATTGACGCGAGTCTGAAGCTGGCTATCAGCGTTCCACTCGGCGTGGCCGAGAAAGCCTATGAAGTTAAGCAGATCGCAGAGAACCTTGCCGGCATCACCAGCCCAAATATGAAATCGGACTTGACCACCGCGGAGGCTCTGGCGCGGGCAGCGGTCACCGGGGCACTGGCGAACGTGGAGATCAATTTGGCGTCACTGAAGGATCGGGGGTTCGCGGCGGACGTGCAGAAGAGAGTGCTGACCGTGAGGTTGTAGTTCCAGTCTGGGAGCCACCACGGTTCCGTCGAATAATTCTGCGCCGACCGAGTGCAAAGTTCCGCGGCGGGGTTTAGTGTGAAGGTGGAAATGGTCGTTTGCGCCAGGATCTCCCATTCATGAGTCGCACGGCATGGTTATCAAGCTCAATCCTGCTGCTTTGCGCGGCCGGATTGCTGTTGGGCCTGAACGGCTGCGGGGGGAAGAGTACAACGTCGATCACGATCCCCCCTCCGGTTGGGAAGATCGAGCACGTAGTGATTATCTTCCAGGAGAACCGCACGCCGGATAATCTGTTTCAGGGATTGTGTCTCCCACCTTACGGCAAAAGCAGTTCCTGCAGCACCAACCCGACCGGCTCGCAATACGACATTTCGAGCAGCGGAGTGAACTCGCAGCAACAGACAATCCCTCTAAGTCAGATTGACCTGGGCACGGCAGGAGCCAACCCGGACGACTACGATCTGAGCCACGCGCACTCCGCCTTCGTGGACATGTGCGACCTGAATGCGTCGACCGGGGCCTGCGCCATGGATGGCGCGGATCTAGTCGGAGTTTCATGTTCGAAGGGGGCGAGTGGTTGCCCGCCCGCGAACCCGCAATTCATGTACGTGAATCCGGCAGACGTGCAGCCCTACCTCACATTGGCCGAGCAGTACAGCTTTGCCGATCACATGTTCCAGACCAACGAGGGGCCGAGTTTTCCGGCGCACCAATTCATTATTTCCGGGACTTCGGCGCCGACGGCAACGAGCAGTCTTTTTGCGTCCGAGAACCCTGACGGGACGAACGGCGTGGCGGGTTGCATCGCTCCTCCGGGCGCGACCGTCGCGGTGATTGATTCCTCGGGTGACGAGTCCAGCAACCCCCCGATCTATCCCTGCTTTGAGCATGCAACGCTGACCGATTTACTGGACAAGGCCACCATCAGCTGGCGCTATTACGCTCCTTCCGCCGGCTCCATCTGGACTGCGCCCGACGCAATTCAACACATGTGCGGACCGAACGCAACCCCGCCCAACGCCACGGCCTGCGTGGGAGCGGATTGGACTGGGACGTCGCCCAAAGTGGTCCTCAACCAAACCCAGGCGAACGCGCAGATTCTCACCGACATCGCGGCCAATCAGCTTCAGCAAGTGAGCTGGGTGATTCCCGCCGCCAAGTTTTCCGACCACGCCGCCAGCAACAACGGCTGCGGCCCATCCTGGGTAACTCAGGTCGTGAACGGCATCGGCAACAGCCCGTACTGGTCGAACACCGTGATCATTCTCACCTGGGACGACTGGGGCGGTTGGTACGACCACGTTCCGCCGGCGGTGATCAGTAACGGCAGCAGTTGGGGAGCGGGGTACGTGTACGGATTTCGCGTGCCCATGGTGGTGATTTCACCTTACGCCAAGCCTGCCTATATCTCGCACGGCACGCACGATTTTGGAAGCATTCTGAAGTTTATTGAGACGACGTTCAGCCTGCCGTCGCTCGGCTATGCGGACGCTCCGGCCGACGATCTTTCCGATATCTTCAATTTCACCCAGACGCCAACCGCATTTCAGACCATCCCGCCGCCCGCCGACTCTGCCGCATGCATCGCCGACACGGGGCCTCCCGGCGATCCGGATGACGATTGAAGGGTGCGGGCTGCCACTCCTACAAAAGCCCGGCGCGGAACCAGAAATTCTGCACCTTCGGCCGCGTGCCGACCCAAACTGGTCATGGGGCTAGTACTTTCGGTAGAGCGGAGTACGGATGGGCTGGCTTAGAATGGGAGGCGTCGTAACGGCCAGGGCGGAACTCGCATCTAAGTGGCAAGTGTCCGACTTAGGATTCGGATTGCAAGCTTCTCAAAATTAGGCGTTCGTTGTAGAGGCAGTTCCAGTTTAAGGAAGTTCCGTTCAGGAAAACCCCAATGATGAGGTTCGTAACTGTGATGAAAACCGCAAAGGCTTGTCTGGCTTCTGTGAAGGGCTCGATTCTGAGTGTTGCGATGCTGGCCCTGTTGATGGAGGGTATGGCGGGAGCGATTCCGATGAATTCTTCGGCGCGGGCAGTGGTTCCCGCCGATCTGCTGCAGTTGATCTCTGTCGACTACCGCGCTCTGAAGGATTCTTCGGTCGCCATGCAGCTTAAGCAGCAGGTGCTGCCGGACAATCTGAAGGAGTTTGAGGGAGCGCTGAAGGGGATCGGAATCGATCCCGACAAAGATGTCGACTCGCTGACCTTTGCCTCGTTCCGGACCGCAAAGCAGGGAGTCAAGGGTATCGGCGTGGCGGCCGGTCCGTTCGCCATGAAGACGGTGGTGAAGAAGATGACCCTGCGCAAGATCAAGGCCACCAAGTATCGGACGGCGAGTCTTTACCCGATGGACGGGGGGATGGTGATGTGCTTTCTGGATGACAGCACACTGCTGTTTGGGGACTCCTCGGCGGTGAAGATGGCGCTGAATACGCGCGATGGCGAGATGTTGAATGTGGATACGAATCCGACGATGGCGGACATGATGTCGAATGTGGATTCGGCCCCGGTCTGGAGCATTCTGGATCAGGAGGGCACGCAGAACATGATGCGGTCGGCGCTGGGCGATGCGGCCAAAGTTGCGGACTATGAAACGGTGAAGAAGCGGCTGCTGGGATCCCGATACACCATGGATTTTTCGAGCGGAGTGAACTTTGACTTGAGCGTGCTGACTTCGGACTCGATGACGGCGGCGACTATGTCATCGCTGGTGAAGGCGGGACTGCTTTATAAGAAGATGAGTGCGACGGCCACGGAAAAGGTGGCGATGGACAACACCACGGTGGATTCCGACGGCTCGAATCTGACAATGCACTTCAAGGCGAGCAACGCGCAGTTCCAGGGGTTGATGCATTCCGAGTTGTTTGCGGCGGTTTCACACTAGAGAGTTCGCGATCGCGCAAAAGGCGGTCCGGCGCTCCCCGTTGGCTGAAGCCGGAAGCAGTTGTCGCCTCTGGCGGCAGCGCTGAAGCCGTGCCCTTCCCGCCCATTTCTTGCTCTTCCCCTTCATTTCTTCCCCGGTGCTGCAGGCTGGGCTACCTGCTTGCGGGCGACGCGCTCTTCGCGGGCCCAGCCTTCTTTTGTGATCTGACGCGAGCGGCCGATGGCGAGGGCGTCTTCGGGGACGTCGTCTGTGATGCAGGAGGCGGCGGCGACGTATGCGCCTTTGCCTACGCGCACTGGGGCGACGAGGGTGCTGTCGCTGCCGATAAAAACTCCATCTTCGATGATGGTGGCGTGTTTGTGGGCACCATCGTAATTGCAGGTGATGGTTCCGGCGCCGATGTTGACGCCTGCGCCGATTTCGGCATCGCCCAGATAGGTGAGGTGGTTGGCTTTGGATCCCCTGCCCAGCTTGATTTTCTTGGTCTCGACGAAGTTGCCGACATGGGCGCCTTCCCCGATTTCGCTGCCGGGACGCAGGTGCGAATAGGGTCCGAGGACAGCGTTGGGGCCGACGCGAGCTTGTTCGAGAATGCAGCCCGGTCGAATCAGGACGCCATCGGCGATTTGGGAGTCGCCAATCACGCTATAGGAGCGAATGCGGCAGGCCGCGCCGATGCGCGACTTGCCGAGAATCTGCACGAACGGCTCGATGATCGTGTCGGGGGCAATTTCGACGTCGTCGTCGATGACGCAAGTGGCGGGGAAAAAAATGGCGACACCTTCGGCCATAAGTTGGTGACACTTGCGAAGGCGCATCTGCTGGTCGAGGAAAGATAATTCGGCGCGGGTGTTGGCGCCGAGAACTTCGGCGGAGTTTTCCGTTTTCCAGGCCACGACGGATTGACCGGCTCGGCGCAGAACTTCGGCCATGTCGGTGAGGTAATACTCCGCGTGCGGATTGGCAGTGGAGAGTTTCTTTATGTGAGAGAACAGCAAGGACACGGCGAAGACGTAGAAGCCGGCATTGATCTCGCGAATTTTTTTCTGGGCCGGGCTGGCGGATTTCTCTTCGACGATGGCCCGGACTTCGGCGCTGCCAGGATTTTTTCGGAGGACGCGGCCGTAGCCGGTTGGGTGGTCGAGGTCCGCGCTGAGCAAGGTCATGGCGGCGTGCTGGTCGAGGTGGAAGTTGAGCAACTGAGCGATGGTTTGAGGCCTGATCTGGGGAGCATCGCCGGAGAGGACGATGACGTGGTCGTAAGCGGCGAGTGCGGGTTGCGCGACCATGAGGGCATGGCCGGTGCCGCGTTGCTCGGATTGCAGCACGAAATTGATGCCGGTATGGGCGATAGAAGAGCGGACGCGGTCGGCCTCGTGACCAATGATGGCGAAGACATCTTCCGGCGGGACGACCCGCGTGGCTGCGGCGATCACATGAAGGAGCAGGGGCTTGCCGCCGACTTCGTGCAGGACCTTCGGCAGTTGCGACTTGAGGCGCGTGCCCTTGCCGGCGGCCATGATGGCGACGGCGACGCGGGGTGCGTGAGCCTGAGGGGAAGGAAGTTGGTGAGTTGTTTTCTTCATCTCTTTTCAGGATCAATTCTCAGGATCAATTCTCATCATCAATTCTTGATATCAATTGTCAATATCAATATAGCGCTGCTTGAGCGATTGAAAGAAGATGCGGAGCGGGTTCCTCATGGCTCGTGAAGGTGCGGCGTATGGAGGCGGAGTTACAGCCGCGCTGCTTAGGGCAAGCATGAATGCGCGCGCTGATACGAATCTCAAGCTACTTCTTCGAATCTCAATCTGCCTCTTCGCAGAAGCGGTTTCACAAGCCGAGGCCGCCGTCGACGGCCAGAATCTGACCGGTAATGAACTGCGGGGCGGTGGCGAAGAACAGAACCGCGGCGGCAATTTCATCTCCTCTGCCATTGCGGCGCATGGGAGTTTGTTTAGCCATGCGGCGCAGGAAAGGCCGGCCCGATTTCTCATCGAGATCGATGATGCCGGGCGCGACCGCGTTGACGGCAATCTCAGGAGCCAGAGCTTTCGCCATAACCTTGGTCAGCATGTGCAGGGCGGCTTTCGAGGAACAGTAGTGCGCGTGGGCGGGCCAGGGGCGCAGTCCGCCGAGGGAGCCCAGGTGAATAATTTTTGCTTCGATGGGCTCGGAGCGCTGAGCCCCGGGGCGCTTGCGGCGCATCCACTTCAGGGCTTCGCGCGAGACCAGAAATGGTCCACGGGTGTTGGAGGCAAAAATCGCGTCCCACTGGCGCAGGGTGAGGCGGTCAAAATCGGCGGTGCCAAAGTTGCCGGCGTTGTTGACCAGGATGTCGATGCGGCCGAGTTCGCGTCCGGCCTGCTGCATCATGGATTTGACGCTATCCTCATCGGTGACATCGCAGTGTAAGGCGAAAGCGCGCACGCCGAAGCTGGAGAGGTCGACGACGGTGCGTTCGGCCTCACGGGCGGAACTGCGAAAGGTGATGGCAACATCGGCACCGGCCTGGGCGAGAGCGAGAGCGGAGGCGCGTCCGAGACGGCGGGCGGCGCCGGTGATGAGGCAGGTCTTGCCGCGCAGAGGTTGGTGCTCCGGACTTACCATTTGTGGATTTTACTCCTGAGCTTTTCTGAACCGGGAATGGAGGTTCCGAACGCAGCTTAGGAGGTCTTTATTTCTTGCCACAAGCGTGGGGGGCAACGGTACAATCCAACCGTGCTGGATTCCCGACAGGTCGTGGTGTACTCGCGGAAAGGGTGCCATCTCTGCGAACTGGTGAAGGAGAGTCTCACCAAACTCTCGCGGCGCGGCGGCTTTACCTGGCAGGAAGTGGATGTTGACAGCGATACCGAACTGCGGCGGCAATTCAATGATGAAGTGCCGGTGGTATTTATCGACGGGCGGAAGGCCTTCAAATACCGCATGGACGAACGCGAGTTTCTGCGCAAGCTGGCGAGCTGAGGGATTTCGGTCTCTTATTCTCAGAACCGTCTAATTCTCAACACACACGTGTCTCATCTGACACGCTCCTTTCGGACCGCCTGCCGTAACCTGGCTGATTTCAGCGCTTCTGCGGCGGCAGCCTCCTTGCAAGCCAAGCATTGCGATCGATCGCATGGGGAGGAAATCTTTTGCTGCGACAAATTCTGGCTCTGACATTCATTTTCGTATGCACTTCCATCGCATGGGTGATTCTGGGAGCGACCATATTTTCCCGCACCTACGGCAGCAACGAGCAACTCCAGGGCCACGTCGCCTCCACCTGGGGAACAGCACAGCAACAGTCGCCGCCGTCGGCGAGTTACACGGTTTTAGAGGTAGAGAACTCGACGACTGTGCAGAATGGCAAGGTCGTGATTCATAAACAGAACGGGCAGCGGCGATACCCGCTCCCGGTGGAAGCCAGCCGGATTCATGTGAACGTTCAGCTGAATCCGCGGCAGAAAGGGTTGCTGTGGTACAGCACTTACGCGGTCGGGTTCGCCGGAGACTACGTCTTCCGCAACAACACGACGCAGGCGCAGGCGGTCGATTTCCGGTTGAAATTTCCGGCACAGAAAGCGATCTACGACGACCTGCAGATGAGAGTGAACGAACGGGCGGTTGCGCTGACCACCGACGATCAGGGGACGGTCGGGCAGGGAACCGTGGGTCCGGGAGAAACTGCCACCCTGCACGTCGGCTATCGCTCGCAGGGAATGGACAGCTGGCGATATCAATTGGGCGGAGACGGCATCGCGCAGGCTCGCGATTTCATGCTTACGATCGAGACCAATTTCCGGGACGTAGACTTCGCGGATGATACGCTCTCCCCAACCGCGAAACGGATGATTCCTGGCGGCTGGCAGTTAACCTGGCAATATTCGAACCTGGTCTCGGGCTTTCAGATTGGGATGACGATGCCCCAGAAGCCGCAGCCAGGGCCTTTGGCCGGCGAAATCAGCTATGCGGCGCCGGTGTCATTGTTTTTCTTTTTCTTCCTGATGTTCATCATCACTACGGTGCGCAACATCGATCTGCATCCGGTGAACTACTTCTTCCTGGCGACGGCGTTTTTTGCCTTTCATCTGCTGCTGGCGTACCTGGTGGACCACATTTCGATTCCTGCGGCAATGGCGTTGGCTTCCCTGGTTTCGGTGACGCTGGTGGTGAGTTACTTGCGGCTGGTGGTTGGACTGCGGTTCGCCGCTTTGGAGGCTGGCACGGCGCAGTTGATTTACCTGGTTTTATTCTCTTATGCCTTCTTCTGGAAGGGATTTACGGGTCTTTCGATCACCGTGATTGCCATCATTACGCTGTTTGTCGTAATGCAGGTGACGGGGAGGATTCGCTGGTCGGAGCGATTTGCGGCGCAAGCGGGGGTGCCGATGCCGAGCGCGGGATAGGATCGCGTGCCCAGAGGGGCTAAAGCCCGGATTCATTGTTGACCGGAGGCGGCGCGGCTGAAAGCCGCGCCCTTTCAAAGCCATTTGCTGCACACGTACTTTTACCCAAGCGGTTTATCGGAAATTCCTTGAGGGTCTAGGGAAAGCGCACCTCGAGGCTGTAAATTTCCCGGGTGCTGCGGTCGCGCATCAAGAGCGGGGAGTCATCGGGTGCGAGGCCAACCCAGAACTCCCAGGGATCGAAGCCGCGGGGAATCTCTTTCAGGCTGAGCTGGTGTTCGACTTTTCCGTTTGCGACACTGATGCGAACCAGGTCATCGATTTTGTCGGAATAATCCTCCGCATAAAGATACTTTCCGTCGTGCGACCAGTTCTCGAAAGCGAAGCGGGACTGGGCGAGCTGCTTCCAAGTTTTGTTCGCCATGTCGTAGAGCATCAGCCGGGTGGAGTCGGCGGAGAGGGCCGCCACATAACGGCCGTCGGGGGAACAGCGCGGACTGAAAAGATTTTCTGAGCCCGGCACATCCGAAACCTGCGAGGTTTTCACGTCAACGATATGAATGTTGGGGCCGGAAGCGGCGCCGTATTCGAGCCACGGCGTTCCGGCGAAAACGATGGCGTCACCTTTCGGCGTCCAGGTAGGGTCGCCTTCGTTGTGATCTCCGGCGGTCAGTTGTTGCGGCGTGCCGCCTGCGGCCGGCATGACGAAAATCTTCCAGGGTTTTCCCGGTTGCGACCCTACAAAGGCGATCTGGGCGCCATCGGGCGACCAATGCGGCAGGTGCGCCTGCATGGGCGGATAGGTGAGTTGAGAGCGGGAGTTGCCCTCCGGCTGGCTGCGCCACAGCGTAAGTTCAGGATGCGCCACGTAAACGAACTCGCCGTTCGGCAGGATATCGGCCTCTCCCACGGACACGCCGGGAAGATAGAGGGAGAACTGCCGCGACTTGCCATTCACGCCGATCAAGTCAAAACGGCGGTCCTGCCCGATGACGAACAGTCTCTTGCCGTCCAGGCTTGGAGTGGGGTCACTGAACATGAGCGGTCCGACGGTTAACTGAGTTGGGGCAGTGTTGCTCTTACGAAATAGGGGCGCACTCTCCCGGATAGAAAAGATGTTCTGGGTGTGATCGCGAGTGGATTCGAATAGGAAATATTTTCCATTCGGTGTCCAAGTTCCTCCGAAGTCCTGGGCTGCATTGTTCCCGTCCGGCCGCAGCGGGTGTGGAGCGCCGCCATCGGCTGAGACTTCCCACAGCGAAGAGGTACGCTGGTCGATGTTGCGGACGGTGAAGCGCAAGCGGCGGCCATCGGGAGAAAAGCGGGGCGAGAAGGGAACCCCTGCGACTTTGACAAGTTCCCGGGAGTCGCTTCCGTCTGAGTTGCAGGTGTAAAGAGTTGAATTCCTGGCGTACACGATGTGCTGGCCATCGGGAGCCCAAGTGGCGGCGTGGGCGAGAACGCTTCCGACCTGCCGGAGCGACCCAGCGGGCAGCGGTAATATCCATACCGGCCACTCCGTTTCTGACCCCTCGGCGACGCCTTTCACCAGCAACTCAGAGCGGGCGGGATAGAAATCGTAGATGTCGGCGCTGGCGAGCGAGATGGGCAAAGGAGCTGTTTCCCCGCCTGAGGTCGAGACCTGACGCAAGACCGAGTGGCCGTTGAGATATTCGGAGAAGTAGAGTCGCGGTCCATCGGTGACGAGAGAGCGCTTTGAGGCGCCATCATTTGTAACCTGGAGCGCGGAAAGCACGGTCGGGGGCGACTCCGGCGATCTTAGAAAAAAGATGCCTGCGCCCAATAACGCAATGGCGACGAAGCCGCCAGCCAGCCACTTTATGGTATTTGACTTCGGCTGAGGGTGAACGGCGGTTTGGGCGTTGGCGAATAGAGCACGAATTCTCTCCTTCGAATCGGGCGCGGGACTCGGGGCAGCATCGACAGGCCTGGTTTGTGCGGACTCTAGGTCGCGGCGCAGGCGCTGTAAATCGACCCGCATTTCGGCGGCGCTTTGATAGCGTTGCTCACGGTCCTTTTCGAGGGCCTTTCTGACGATGCGCTCCAGTTCAGCGGGTGTGGCGGGCTTGAAGCGAAGCGGCCACTCCGGAACACTGTGAAGCAGGGAATCGAAGAAGGCGGCCGTGGTGTGTCCCTGGAAAGGCAGTGCGCCGGTTGCCATCTCATAGATGACGACGCCGAAGGAGAACAGGTCGGTACGGGCATCGAGGGGCTGACCGAGCGCCTGCTCGGGCGACATGTAAGGGATGGTTCCGAGAGCGGAGCCGGGGCGAGTGAGATCCCCCGGAGAATGGGTGGCGCCTCCGAAGGTGTTGCCGCTGATGCCCGCACTGTCTCCGACGGTGAGTTTGGCCAGGCCGAAGTCAAGAATTTTTGCGTTGCCGCGCTTGGTAACAAAAATGTTTGTGGGGTTGATGTCGCGGTGAATGATGCCGTGGGTGTGGGCGGCGTCGAGCGCGTCGGCGATTTCGATGCCGAGGGCTAACAAGGTTCCCATCTCGAGCGGGCGGCCGGCGATGCGGTGCTTGAGGGGCAAGCCGTCGAGAAACTCCATGGCAATGAAGGCTTCGCCAGCCTGGCCGCCGATGTCGTGGACGATGCAAATATTGGGGTGATTCAGGGCGGATGCCGCCTGGGCTTCGACTTGAAAACGGGCGAGCGCCTGGGGGTCGCGGGCCACCGATTCGGGGAGAAACTTGAGGGCTACGAAACGGTGCAGGCGGGTGTCTTCGGCCTTGTAAAC
>Ga0302324_100008017_pt1 | contig 22352 bp, 17 predicted proteins | sample Palsa_T0_1_FD_201949 | JGI IMG/M metagenome (GOLD analysis project Ga0302324, IMG submission 201949) | Peat permafrost microbial communities from Stordalen Mire near Abisko, Sweden - Palsa_T0_1 | ecosystem: Environmental > Terrestrial > Soil > Palsa > Peat permafrost | place: Sweden: Abisko...
GCGGCTTCGACGAGTGCACCACGCCGAACCGTTCCAATCCCTCCGCGATGTACACCAGCACGAGACCCAGGAAGATCAGCGCCACCGGAATGTCGCCCGCCGTCCAAAAGACGAGAAGGCCCAGCAGTGAGATCAAGGTGAAGGCGATCGTCATCCACGCATCGGGCGCGGCGTCGCCTGCGATCAAGCGACGTCCGGCAAGCGCGAACCAATGCACGCCGTATGCCGTGAACGCGAGGCCGGCCATATAAAGCGGCGCGCCTTTGAACACCTGGAACCAGGTTAGCCCGACGAAAATGTATGTCCCGGCGACCAACTGCATGAAGCCGGGCATCCATACGCCCCACAACCCCATGCTCCGGTCGACCTCGGGTGTCGAGCGCGGCCAGCCGAAGAACTCTTGACCGCCGAAAATAAAATAGCCCGTGCCGAGTCCAAAAAATCCAATCGCCAACGGCACATAAGACGATGGCTGAAATGCAAGTGTAGACATGGCCCGATTATACCCAAGACAAATCGTAGTCCATGGTGACAGGCGCATGGTCGCTAAAGCGCTCGCCTTTATAAATCGAGGCCGCGCGGACCGTGTCGCGCAAATCGGGCGTGATCATCTCGTAGTCGATGCGCCAGCCGAGATTGTTCGGATACGCTTTCGGCCAACCCGGCCACCAGGTATACTGCTTCGGGTCGCTGTTTACGACGCGAAACGCGTCGACCCAGCCTGCGCCGTCGATCAATGCATCCATCCAGGCGCGTTCCTCGGGAAAAAATCCGGTGACGTTCCCATTGCGCGCCGGATCGAACGTATCGATGGGCTTATGCGCGATGTTGTAGTCTCCGCAAATGATATAGGAACGCCCGGATTTACGCAGCCCGGCGAGCATAATGAGGAAGCGTTCGAGGAAATCCATTTTTACCGCTTGACGCACCGGCCCCGACGTTCCCGACGGAATATAGACGCTCGCGATCGAGAGGTTGCCGAAGTCGGCTTGCACGTATCGGCCTTCGGCGTCCATGTCGGGCCAGCCGAGACCACGCGTGACCGCGTCGGGTTCGCGCCGCGTATAGAGCGCGACGCCGCTGTAGCCGGGCTTTTCCGCATCGACGTAGTAGGAGCGAAATCCGGCAAGCGCCGACGCCTCGAGCGGCAGCTGATGCTCCTGCGCGCGTGTCTCTTGCAGGCAAATCACATCGGCGTTCTCGCTCTGCGCCCAGGCAAAGAACCCTTTCCGCGCCGCCGAACGGATGCCGTTCACATTGCAAGTGATGACGCGCATTCCTGGATGATTTTTACTTTGGCGGGCCGCCGTCGATGACGGCCGGTTGGCCAAGCTCCGAAAAGCGCTTCATCTCGGCCTGCGAGAGCGCGGTCACTCGCGCGATGAGCTTTCCGGAGATCCAGCGCATCCAGATCTTCTGGCCTCCGGAAATATCGTAGGTTGACCCGTCGATCATAGCCACGTGCACGGGCAACGCCGGATCGGAAAGATGATAGACGTTCATGCGTACGCCGTCGAACGGATCGACCGCGATGTCGCCTTCCGTCCCGCGCACACCGATCTGTCCGGTCGGCGTCGTGAACGTATAATCCGCATGAGCTCCGCCCGGATGCACGATGCGGAAGCGCACCTTCCCTTCGAAGATTATAAAGTGCGCGCGCGCAACATCCGCTTGCGAAAACGCGTCGAGCTTGAGCACGCTATCGCTGGCCATCAGGATCTGCGACGAATCCGGCAAGGTGATCGACGCCATCGACGCGGTTCCGGTTCGCGCGACGTCGTCATCGGCGAGAGTTGTCGCGGCGGACGGCGCGAGCACGTGGGCGGGCACGCCCGCGCTGGTAACGTAACTCACGCTGCCGTGGAGATTCTGCAAAACGCGATCGCTGCTTGCATCCGCGCGCCACGCGGAGAGGCTAAGCGCACACAGCGTTGCAAGCGCAAGGCGCTTGCCGCCTGACCGGGTCCCCATAGTTAGCGTTTCGCGAGCACCAAAGGTGAATCCTCATTCGCACTCCAATCGGGTCAGCGATGTGCGGACGTTTTACCCTCACCGACCCGTTGCGCATCAGCGGGCGATATCCGCGATATCGCTTCGAGGAGTTCAGCGAGTACCGCTTGCCCCGTTTCAATATCGCCCCGACGCAGGCCGTGCTCGGGGTCCGGAATGACGGCAAGAACGAAGTTCTTCCGCTGGAGTGGGGCATCGAGGGGCGCATCAATGCGCGCGCGGAGACGGTCACGTCGCGCCCTCTCGCTTTTCGCTGCATCATCTTTGCCGACGGCTTTTACGAATGGCGTGGACGCAAACCCGTTTACTACACGATGAAGGACGATCGCGTCTTTGCTTTTGCGGGCATCTGGACCCCGGTTACGGAGGGCCCGACGCCGTGCGCGATCGTGACCTGTCCGCCCAACGAGCTGGTCGCTCGCGTGCACGACCGCATGCCGGCGATCCTGCGCGATGACGAGATCGATGCATGGCTTGGGAGCGAAGATCTTGCGCCCGTTCAAGCGCGCGGACTCTTGCGTCCGTACGACGCCGCGGCGATGGAGGCGCGTGACGCGTCAATGCGATTGAATGACGCGCGTTACGATCAGCCCGACGTTCTCGTCGACAACGATCCCGTGCAAGAGTCGCTGTTCTAGCGCCGCCTTGTCATCCCGAGCGTAGGCGCACAGCGCCGTAGTCGAGGGACCGCCGGAGCAGTCGGGCTTCGACGTTTGGTTGAACGGGTTAGCCGAGCGGCGAGCACCCTGACAATGTAGCGTTGTGCGAGACGCGAGGCGCTTAGTGAGGCCGAACGTCGAAGCCGAGACTGCGATTCGGTCCCTCGACTCCGCTTCGCAACGCTCGGGATGACAAAGTAGCTACTCGGGATGACAAGGCTACACTTGTACTGGCTCTGGAGAGGCTGGTCGGTGAACCAGCTTCTCATCCTTGCGATCTTCGGGCGAGAAGCGCAAGTACATGATCGGAATCAGCAGCAGCGTGAGCACGAGCGAGCTCGAGAGGCCTCCGATGACCACGATGCCGAGCGGACGTTCCGCTTGCGAGCCGGGATCGAGCGCGAGCGCCAGCGGCAGCATGCCGGCGATCATTGCGAACGTTGTCATCACGATCGGCCGGAACCGATGATGCGCGCTCTCCACAATCGCATCGAGTTTGGAAAGCCCGCGATCGCGCAGTTGATTGGCAAAATCGACCAGCAAGATTCCGTTCTTTGCCACCAAGCCGACCAGCATGATGCAACCGATCAGCGAGAACAGGTTGAGCGTTTGACGCGTGATCGCGAGCGCGCCGAGCGCACCGACGACCGCGACCGGCACGGTGAACATGACGATGAACGGCGTCACGTAGCCATTGTAGAGCGCGACCATCAAAAGATAGACGAGCAGAATCGAGAGCAGGAGCGATACGCTCATCTCATAGGTCGTATCGGTAACCTGTTGCTGATTTCCGCCGGCCACCGGCGCCACCGTGATGTCGGAAGGCAGGTGGAGCGCGCGTAAGCGCCGCTCGTAGTCGCGAACGACGTTCGAGAGCGTCGCGCCCGGCGCGACGTTCGCGCCGATGAGCACCACGTTGCGCCGTTCGAGGCGAATGATCAATGGCGGCGCGGGGACGTCTTGCAAATCGACGATGTCACCGACGCGGATGATCGAGCCGTTGTTGGCGCGGATCGGAATCGCCGAGATGCCGGCCAGATTGACCAAGTCCTTTTGCTCGTAGATCACCTGCACGTTCTTGAGGCCGTCGGGCCCGGTGAACTGTGTCGCCGTGTAGCCGCCGTAGGCGGCTCGCACCGCGGTCGACGCCGTGCCGATGCTCGCGTCGAGCGCTCGCGCCGCATTGCGATTGAAGTTCACTTCGATCTGCGGCGATTCGAGCGCATTCGAGGTCGTTGCGTCGATCACGCCCGGCGTCTTCTGCAGCGCCGCGAAGGCTTGATTCCCGGCATCCGTCGGATCGGTGGTCGCGCTCTCGATCACGTAGCCGATCGGCTGCGAGATACCGCCCGAGGGATCGGTCGAGGGTACACCTGTCACTTGCGCGCCGGGCAGCGCATTTTGAATCCGGCTCGCGAGCTGCTGCGACCAGTACTGGGTCGAGTTGTGCCGTCCGGTTTTCAAAAAGATGTGGATCTGCCCGATCGCACCGTTATTGATGTAGCCGGTAAGCGCGCCCTCGTAGGCGCCGGAGATTGACGTCTCGGATTGCAGATCGGGAGTCTTGAGCACGATCTGCTCGGCCTGGCGCACCGCATTTGTTACCGCAGTGAGCGGCGTGCCGGTCGGATAGTTGATATTAACGAACAGTTCACCGCGGTCGACCGGCGGGTAGTACTCAAAGCCGACGACGCCCAGCGGAATGAGCAGCAGTGCGACAACGAGACTCCCGAAGGAGACCCACACGACCAGGGCGCGACGTTCGAGTCCCCACGTGAGCGCTGTTCGCGCGTACCAGATGCGCACGCCGTCAAACCACTCGGTGAAGCGATCGATCACACCCCACGGCTGCCAGCGCGAGAAAAGTGCCCAGCGTCCTGAGAGCGCCGGCGTCACCGCAAAGGAGACGAACAGCGACGTGAGCGTCGCGACCGTTACGACCAAGCCAAACTCGCGCAAGAACAATCCGACGGAGCCCGGCAAAAACGAGAGCGGGAGAAAGACGACAACGATGACCAGTGTGATCACGATGGTGGCCACGCCGATTTCGGAGATGCCGTTGATGGCCGCTTCCTTGGGCTTCTCACCTTCCTCTTGATGGCGCGAAATGTTTTCGAGGACGACGATCGAGTCGTCGACCAGGATCCCGATCATCAGCGTCATGCCGAGCAGCGAGACCGTATCGAGCGTGAAGCCCAACACGTTCATGGCCGCGAGCGTCACGAGGAACGAGGCCGGGACCGCGACCATGACGACGACCGCTTTTCGCCACGAACGCAGAAAGAACAACATCACGATCGCGGTGATGAGGATGCCTTCGATCAGCGTGCGCGTGACGCCCGAGAGCAGGTCCTGAGTGTAGGTCGACTGCACGTTGAGCACCGAAAACTTGATTTCGGGATACTGCTGCTCGAGCCGTGGAAGTTGCGCGATCACCGCGTTGGAGGCGGTGACTTCACTCGAGCCGGCTGCCTTCTGCACGTCGAGTTCGATCGCGGGGGTACCGTTCGTGTACGCGTAGACGCGCTGCGTCTCATAAGCGTCTTGAACGTTGGCGACGTCCGAGATGCGATAGAGCCGCGAGGTGGCCGTCCACGGATAGACGCTGGACGTGCTCGAACTCGCGGACGCGGTAGTTGAATTGCCGACCAGCAGGTTGGCGACGGTCGGCACATCCTGCACGTCGCCGCGAATGTCCAGATTCGTCTCACGATTGGGCTCGTAGACGATACCGCCTGGTGCGCGTACGTTGTTGTTCGCGATTGCGTTGATGACGTCGGTCAGGGTGAAACCGGACGCCGAGATTTTTTGCGGATCGACGTTGACCTGAATCGAGGCCGTCACGTTGCCGTTCTCCTGGACGTACGAGACGCCTGGAACCTGCTCGATCGCCGGCACGATGTCGTTGGTGACGATCGCCGAGAGCTGACCCAGCGAATCGGTCGTGGACGAAGCGGCGAGCGAGACGACGACCGCTTCCGATGGATTATAGATCGAGATCTGCGGGGTTGGCAGATCGTTGGGTAGCTGGTGCAGCGAGTTCTGCACGCGCCCTTGCACTTGCACCAGGTCCGTGTTTTCGTCGGACGTCAACGAGAAGACGGCGACGATCGACGCCTGTCCCGGCTCGATCGAGGTTTCGACGTAACTCAAATCAGGGGAACCCGCGATCTGATCTTCGAGCGGGCGCACGATCGCGTCGCGCATCTCAGTCGTCGAAGCGCCATTGTAGGTGAGCAGCACCTGAATCGACGGGACGTCGTAGTTCGGCAGCTGCTGTTTGACCAAACGAAAGCCCGAAAGCGAGCCCGCGATGAGCACGAGGCAGAGAAAGACGGTGACGAGCGTCGGCCGTTCGACGAAGAGCCGCGTGAACCTCATGATGCCTCCGCCTCCTTCGCGGGTGCAGTCGGTCCGAGCCACATGAAGATGACTGGAACCAGTACGAGCGTCAAGATCAGCGAACTGATCAAGCCGCCGATAACCACGACGCCGAGCGCCTGACGCTGCGCGCCGCCCGGATCGAGCGCAAGCGCAATCGGCGACATGCCCGCGATCATCGCGCACGTCGTCATGATGATCGGGCGGAAGCGCTCCTTGGCGCTTTCGATCATCGCGCTCACACGGTCCATGCCCTGCTCGACCATGTGACTGGCGAAATCAACCAGCAGAATGCCGTTCTTGGTCGCGAGACCCACCAGCAGCACCGTACCGATCAACGAGTAGAGATTGAGACTCTGCCGCGTGATCGCAAGTGCTGTGAAGGCGCCGACGGTGGCGACCGGAACCGCGAACATGATGATGAACGGCAGACGGTAGCTATTATAGAGCGCTACCATCAATAAATACACGAGAACGAACGAGAGCAGCAGTCCGGAAGCCATGCCGACGACCGTGTCGGAAAGGTTCTGCTGATTCCCGCCGGCGTTCGCCTTCACCTGAACCGTGTCGGGCAACTTTTGTGCCGTAAGGTTCTTCAAGAATCGATTCTGCACGATCGAGAGCGCGACGCCCGGCGCGAGATTGGCCTGAACGTGCACCACGGTCTCGCGGTTGGTACGGGTCATCAGCGCTTCGGACGGGTCCTGCACGAGATTGGCGATATCGATCAAATGAATGATCGACCCGTTGCTGGCGCGCAGCGGCAGCGCGAGCAGCGTCGCGATCGACGTCTGAAAGTTGCGCGGATAGAGCACCTGCACGTATTTGATGCCGTGCGACGTTTGGATCTGCGCGGCCAGGGTGCCGCCGAACGCCGCGCGAATTGCGGAGGCCGCGGTACCGATGTTGATGTCGAATGCCCGTGCGCGGTCGCGGTCGAAATCGATGTCGATCTGCGGCGCCAATTGCAGCGCGGAGCTATTGACGTTGATCGCGCCCTGCGTTGCTTGCAGTGCAGCCAGGACTTTGGGCGCATACTTTTCCGGCTGGTCGTCGGTCGAGGTGACGAGGTAGTCGATCTGCTGCGAGCTGCCGCCGCCAAATCCGGTCGCTGCGATCGAGACGATCTTCGCACCCGGTGCAATTTTGGCCGCCATTCCGCCGAACCGTTGCGCCCACGAATCGGTCGTGCCTTTGTGGTTGTCTTGCAAGAACACGTGCACTTGTCCGACGCTACCCTGATTGACCGTTCCGCCGAAGCCGCTTTGCGTCGCACCAGCCAGCGCGGTTTGCGACTGTACCACAGAGAGCGCCGCGAGTTGCTTGGCCATCTCGCCGATCTTTTCGTTGACGAACGCCAGCGGCGTCCCGGTCGGATAGGTGAACTGAATGAACACCTCGCCGCGATCGACCGGCGGCATGAATTCGAAGCCGATGATGCCCAGCGGAACGAGCAGAATGGCCCCGATTACCGCGCAGAACGAAACGACGACCACCATGCGTGGCCGTTTGAGTGCCCAGGGCAACGCCGTGTGCGCATACCACAAGCGCGTGCGCTCGAAGAGGTCGGTGAAGCGGTCGATGAGTTTCGGCGGCTTCCAGTTGGAGAGCAGCGACCAGTTGCCGGCGAGCGACGGCGTCACGGTGAACGAGATAAAGAGCGAGGTCAGCGTCGCCGTTACCACGACCAGGGCGAACTCCGAGAGAAAACGCCCGACCGTTCCGGGCAAGAACGCAATCGGAAGAAAGACCACGACGTCGACCAGCGTGATCACGATGGCAGCCGGACCGATCTGCGTACGGCCCTTGATTGCGGCGTCTTTCGGTGGGTCACCGCCTGCGTGATGGCGCTCGATATTCTCGAGCACGACGATCGAATCGTCGACGAGAATACCGATGATCAGCGTCATCGCGAGCAGCGAGATCGTGTCGATCGAAAAATTGAAGGCCCGCATCAGCGCGAGCGTCACCCCCAGCGACGACGGAATCGCGATCAATATGACGATCGCGTTGCGCCACGAGCGCAGGAAGAACAGCATCACGATCGCCGTGATGAAGATCGCCTCGGAGAGCGTACGCATGACGCCGAAGATCTGGTCTTCGGTGTATGCCGCCTGATTGTTGAGAATCTGGAATTGAATTTGCGGAAATTGTTTCTCGATGCCCGGAAGCGCTTTGAGCACGTTGTCCGCAGCGACGACCTCGCTCGCGCCCGTCGCTTTTTGGACGCCGAGCGAGATCGTAGGGATCGTGCCGACGTAGCTATACTGGCGCTGTGGCTCGAAACTGTCGATTACATCAGCGATGTCCGAGATCCGCATTTGACGCGGCGCGTAGGTCCAGGGATTGACGTTCGAAAGCGACGGCCCGGCATAACCCCCGCCGCCACTGGAGGAAGCAGCTACCGCGGACGAACTCACCATCGCGTACTGCGTGGCGGACGGCGGCTGGAACGCCGCGGGAACGCTCGAGGGTAAGGGCTGCGTCGACTGCGCTGGAAGCGACAGCGACGGGGGCGGCGTAACCGCGGTAACGGTCGTGCTGCTCGACGTTGTCGATTGCGATGAAGTCGCCGAAGACGGCGACGCCGTCGCTGCGGCCGAGAGCGCTGCGCTGCTCGAAGCGTTGCTCGCGGCCGTCGCCGTGCTCACGCTCGAAGACGCCGCTGCCGGCGCACCGGGAACGCCGGCTGCGACCGGCTCGCTATAGCTCGCGTTACCGAACGAGGTCGTGTACGAAGAGGCTGCTGAAATCAGGAGATTCTCTACCGAAGAAGCGGTAGTGAGGTCGCCGCGCACGTCGATCGTCGTTTCGTGTCCGGGGAGATAGGCGATGCCGCCGGGCTCGCGGTTGTTGTTGTTTTGAATCGAACTGACCACGTCGCTGAGCGTATAACCGGCCGACGTGAGCGAATTTGGATTGACCTGCACTTCGAACGCGGGCGTGACGGCGCCGTTAGCGTTGACGTTCGAGACCCCGTCAATCTGTTCGATCGCGGGCACGATGTCGTTGCTGACGATCGCCGACATCTGGCCGGGACTGACGGCACTTGAACTCAGGCCGATCGTCAGAACGGTCGCTTGTGCCGGATCGAAGGTTCCCACGGTGGGCGCAGGCATGTCGCTGGGCAATTGCGATTGCGCGATCATGACGCGGCGTTGCACTTGCACCAGGTCCGTCGTCTTATTCGACGAGAGATCGAAGGTGGCGGTGATCGACGCCTGTCCCTGCTGAACCGTCGTATTAATGTACGAAAGATTCGGAGCGCCGGCGATCGCGTCTTCGAGCGGCCGCACGATCGCATCGCGGATCTCCGTTGTCGATCCGCCCGGATAACTCGCGCGTACCCCAACGACGGGGAAGTCCACGTTGGGGAATTGCTGCTGCGTAATCGTCAACACAGCAAAGGCGCCGGCGACGACGATCAACGCGAGCATCACGAAGATGATCGTCGGCCGCTGGACGCAGAGCCGGGTGAGCCACATTAGGGTTGTTGCTGGGACTTCTGACCGGGCGACGCGCCGGGTGATGCCGACGGGACGACTTGTTGGCCGGCCGCGATCCCGAGCTGACCATTGGCAACGATCCGCGTGCCGTTCGCGATGCCGGTAACGATCGAGGTCTTTCCGTCGCTGCCGAGTTCCGTCACGGTCTGCTGCTTGGCGTCACCGTTCGCGTCGACGATCATGATGGTTTTGTGCGAATCGTCGAGAAACGCGGCCGTCGGGATACCGGTGCCGCTAACCGTCGGCAGTTGGATCGTTCCCGTCACGGCCATGCCGGATTGCAGCCGGTTACCCGGATTTGCCGCGATAGCCTCGACAGTGAAATTGGTCGAACCCGGCTGCACTTGCCCGAGCACAGCATTGACGCGGCCTTGATACGTCGCATTGGCGGCGCCGGAAACCGCAAGACTCACCGGTGCGCCGCGCTGAATCGTGAACACGTTCGACGAGGACGCATTGAGTTCGGCGTAGACCGGATCGAGTTGCTGCAGCGTGAAAACCGTGCGCGAACCCGGATATTCGCCCGGATTGAGATTGCGGTTGACGACGACGCCGTCGACCGGAGAGACGATCGTCGCTCGCACAATTTGCGCTTCGATCTGATCGGCCTGCGCGTGCGCCGACTGCGCGTCGGCGATCGCCGAAGCAACGGATGCCGCCTGAAGACCCTGCACGCTATTGCCGTTGACCTGCGCGTTGAGGACCGCCGTGTTGTACGTTTGCTGATCTTGCACGTATCCGGCGCGCGCCGACTCGAGCGTCGACTCCGAGACGTAGCCGCTCTTGTACAATGCGTTGTCTTGATCGTAAACCAACTTGGCATTGTTCATCGCAGCCCGCGCCGCGTCGACGTTATTGGTACCTTGTCCGAGATTGAGCTGCGCTTGATATTTGGTCTGCACGGCTCGCGCGTCGGCGGATGCCGCGTTGCGCTCGTCGGCGTTGTAGTTGGCGACGAGGTCCGTCGTATCCAGGACGGCGAGCACCTCTCCCTTGTGCACCTGATCGCCCGCAATGACATTGACGACGTCGGTCGGTTCACTCAGCGAACTCGAGATCGACACATTTTGGTATGGCGCAACGATGCCGGCGATCTGTGCCGTCGGCTTGACGGTCGCCGGAGCGGCGGTCGCGGTCGGAATGCTCTGCGCCGCGCCGGCCCCGGCGCCACGATGATGGCGCGCGGCCCCGCCGCAGCCGGTGAGGGCCAGCACGAGCAATGCGACCGCGGCACTATAGAGAGGCTTCTCGAAAAAATGAAACGGCATCGCCGCACAGGCTACGCCATCAGGCAGAGCGATTCCTGAGACCGCTTGCTCGATTGACCCATTTCTCAGCTTCATCGGGTACAGTGATACCGTTATGAAGAGCTGGGTCAAACAGGCCCTGCGTACCCTTCCCGCAGTGGCCGCCTTCATCGCCTTCGCAAGTGCTCCATTGATCGGCGCTGCACAGCAGCCGCCTCCGATCCCGAGCTATGCGGTCCCGAGCTACGCGGTCAAGGGGCTCGAGACCATCAAGGGCACGATCTCGAGCTTCAACGGAACGACGACGATCTACGTGCGCGACGTGCGCGGCTACACGGACGACGTGACACTACACCGGGGCACGATCATCAATCCGACGGGAATCCGATTGCAGTCCGGCTATCCCGTGACCATCACCGGGCACCCCAGCGGCTCGACCTTCGTCGCCGACCAGATCGACACGCCCTTCCGCCCCGTGTACGGCTACGGCTATCCGGCGTATCCGTACTACAGCTATCCTTACTATCCATATCCGGCCTACAGCTTGAGCCTCGGCTGGGGCTGGGGTGGATGGGGATGGCGCCGCTAAAAAGCCTTAGGGAGCAAGATTTGGCCCGGGTTTAGGAAGCGGAGCGCGCGGTTTGCTAGGGGCGCTCCGCCGACGACAACCTGGGGCAAATTATGCTCCCTAAACGGAGTAACTGGGCGGTTGCCGTCAAACATTGGGTGCATGTCACATACGCCCACCACCACCGACAAGCGTAAGGCAGAACGGCGCGGAGGCGATCGCCGGGTGTTGACCATCGCCGTGACCTCTGACCGACGTACCGGCAACGAACGGCGCAACCTCGCCGATCGACGCGCGAACTAGCGCCGAGCGTTAGACCGCGCAAACCCAGAATTGGGCCCTCTTATGAGGGCCCGAGTTCTCTATGCCATCCTCGTCCAGGAAATTGCAAAGCCCAAGCCAATGAAGACGGGGCATTACATTTGGATGGCCTATGAACGTAAAAGATCTTCAATACGCGCTGGCTCTCGAACGGCGGCGCAGCTTTAGCCGGGCCGCCGAAGAGTGCGGCGTTGCGCAGCCGACGCTGAGCGCCCAGATTCGCAAACTCGAAGGCGAGCTTGGGGTCGAGCTGTTCGAACGAGATGGCCGCACGATTCGCGTCACCCCGGCCGGCGAGCTGATCCTCGAACAGGCGCGCGTTGCCCTCGACGCGGTTGCGCGGATCGAGGAAGTGGCGCAGTCCCGTGCTGATCCCATGGTCGGTCCGATTCGCCTGGGCGTGATCCCGACGCTCGCTCCGTACCTCTTGCCCGAGATCCTTGGGCCGCTCCAGGCGCGGCTGCCCTTCGCGCCGCTGGTCGTCGTGGAAGATATGACGCACCGTCTCGTCGAGTCGATCAACGCCGGTCGCCTCGATGCTGCGCTGGTCGCGACCGAGCACCGCGACGGCAATCTCTCGGAGATCGCGCTCTTCGACGAGCCGTTCAGCTTGGCGCTTCCGCACGACGATCCGCTCGCGGCGCAGTCGTCCGTGCGCGTCGAGGAGCTCGATCCGGCGACCCTCATCTTACTGGCCGATGGTCACTGCCTCTCGGATCAGGCGCTCGCGCTGTGCGGGCAGGCGCGCGGCCGGGGGCTGCGCAGCGATCTCTCGGCAACCAGTCTGGAGACGGTCTTGAACTTGGTCGAGGCCGGGCTCGGCACCACGATCGTCCCGCTTCTCGCGCGTACGCACTTCGAGAGCCGCTTTACGCGCATCGTCTTTCGGCCGCTCGAGGGCCCGCACTCGGCCCGATCGATTCGCGTGATCCATCGTGCCTTCGTGCCGCGTCGTCCGGCGATCGAACGCCTCGCCGCGACGATTCGGGAGAGCGCGCTCGTAGGCGTTGCCGCGCAGAGCGTGTAAGATGAATTCATGTCCGACGTGAATCGGGATCTTTTTCCGACGACGAAAATCAACGTGCCGAACCTGGTTCCGTTGATGGAACGTCTGCGCAACGACGCGCTAAAGCGCTCGATCACCGTGCTTCACGTCCGCACCTCGGAGGAGGGCGATTGGATCTGTTCGACGGCCGCCGCGCGCCTGACGCGCGAACACGTGCAAATCCTCGCGCCGCAAGACGGTAAGGTGATCGATTTGGTGGAACAAGCCACCCGCCTAAAAATCCCGATCGTGTTCGTGGGAGAGATCCGCCGCGAAGAGGACGCGCGCGCACTGCGCGCCGCAGCGACCTTCGGCCTCCGTCCGGTGGCATTCATCGTGCGCGAGAAACGCAGCGAAGCCGACGATACGATCAAGATTCTCGGTCCCTGGGGCAGCTTCGACCTCGCGTTACTCAGCGAATTGGATTAAAGATCGAGCACGCTCTCGTAGACCGCCGCACATTCGCCGCCTACCACAATTTGCTGCACGTACGTGCCTTCGACGGTGAAACGCGCGTGTAGCGTCGAGGGCCGCTGCATCGCATGCCCCTGATGCACTTCGAGCGTCGTGCGGCTCGGATCGAGCAGACGCCACCATCCAAGCGCCGCGCAGAGTGGCGCAACCGAACTGCCGGTTGCGGGATCCTCGCCGATCTTGCTGGCGAGGTCCGGGAACATGCGCGAATACGCCTTTCCGCCTTGATAGCTCAAAATGAGCACGTTGCCTTCGCCGATGGTCTCGCTTGTCGCCTTGACCAAGTCGCCGCGATCCAGCATCACCCAATCGACGTTCTGCTCGGTATCGAGTAGCACGATCAAAAACTCGACGCCGCGGCCGCCGAAGACTTGCGGCGGCATCATGACCGTCGAAACCGGTAGGCCCAGCGCTTGCGCGACCGCCGCGCGATCGACGGCCGGGCTGAGCGCCTCGGCCGGCGGCGGCGTCATCCACAGCGTCTTACCCTCGGAGCGCACCGGAATGATGCCCGCCTCCATTTGAAGTGCAAGGTCGGGCGTTCCGCGCCCCGCTTGCTGCAGTACGAACGCCGTTCCCAATGTCGGATGCCCCGCGAATGGCAATTCCTGGCCGGGGGTGAAGATGCGCACGTGGTGCGTTGCACGCTCATCTTGCGGCGCCGTCACGAACGTCGATTCGGAAAGATTCATCTCGCGCGCGAGCTTCTGCATCGTTTCGCCGTCGAGGCCCTCGGCGTCGAGGAACACGGCGAGCGGATTCCCGCCGAATCGGTGAGACGTGAAAACGTCCACATGATATAAAGGCAGCTTCATGACCGTTCCACTGTACCACGCCGTCGCGTCCGTTGCACCCGACCCCGCCGCGATTTTCACGCGCGCACAAACGGTGTGGATCGATCGAGCCGCGCCGCCATATGAGTCCTTCACGCTGCCGTGCGCATCGACGCTGCTTGCCGACAAGTGCGCCGCCGGCGCACAAGTACAGTTCGTCGTACGCTTCGCCGATGGCCGCACCTACGCGCACACGGTCGCGGAAGACGGCCGTCCCGCCGTCGTGCTTCTACGCGGCGGCTACATCGTCGGCCCGGCTGGTGCGCCCTTCGGCTTCTACCGGCGCGCGCCGCTTCCCGGCGCAACGGCCGCGCCGCCGCCGCCAAATCTGGCCGCCGATCCAATCGCGACGATCGCAACGGTTTCGGCCGTCGACCGCGCGTACGACATCACGCTTGCGGGCGTCGTAACCGTGCGCGGACGGCCGTGCTATCATTTGCGTTTGCGTCCGCTGCGCGATCCGCAGAAGTATCCGCTTCGCGACCTCTGGGTCGATACCGCAACCGATGACGTCGTACGGTTGACCTACGTCTGGCCCTATAACGACATCACCGCCGACGTGACCTACGATTTCGCACGCATCGGCCCGAGTGCCGTGTGGAGCATCGTGCACATTGAAGCACAGGCGATCGAGCACCGGCTTTTCACCACGCATGTCGAGCGAGTCAGCGAAGATCTGCAGAACATCGAGTTTCCGTCGAGCGAACCCGACAGCTACTTCTCTCCTTAGACGATTCGGCCGCTTTCAGCGGTCGCGCATCCTGCGCTCCGAACCTTCAGCCCCCTCGTGGGGCTACTGCTCTCACCGCGACGCCGGCGCTTTCGAGGGCGGCGCGAATCGCACGCGCGAAGGCGAGCGCATGCGGTCCATCTCCGTGCAAGCAAATCGTTTCACCGGTTCCACCACGCGCCAGCGCGAGTGCCTGCGCCACGGCGCCGTCCACGTCATCGATGAGCGCACCGGGCGCTCCGCGCGGAATCAGCGATCCGTCGGCCTGATAGCCACGATCGGCGAAGACCTCAGCGACGCCGCGCAAGCCGAATGCCCGCGCACTCGCAATCTGCGCTCCTCCAGCGAGTCCGACGACGGCAAGCTGCGGATCGACTGCGAGCACCGCGCGCGAGATGGCATCCGCCACGGCGCGATCGCGAGCTGCAACGTTATACAGCGCCCCGTGCGCTTTGACGTGATGGATTCGCGCGTTCCGCGTCCCCGCGATTGCCTCAAGCTCGCGCACCTGCGTCACGACGTCATCGAAGATCTGCTCCGGCGAGCGCTGCATCGCGACCCGCCCGAAGTTTTCGCGGTCGGGATACGAAGGATGGGCGCCGATCGCCACGCCGTGACGAATCGCACTGCGCACCGTGGCATCCATCGTCTGAACGTCGCCGGCGTGCACGCCGCACGCAATATTTGCCGAAGTAACGATCGCGAGCAGGGCTTCATCGTCGCCGCAGCCTTCGCCGAGATCGGCGTTGAGATCGATCGACGTCATGGCGTGTATTCCACGAAGCTCACCTGCGCGCCGATTTGCGCTTGCGCCAGCATCCACATATCTTCTTCGAGTACCACACCGGCGAGCGGATATCCGCCGGTCGTCTGAGCATCGCTCATCAGCACGATGGGTTCCCCGGAGGGCGGGAGCTGCACGAACCCGGGAAAGACCGCGTGCGAGCGCATCGCACCGATATCGTGCGGCTCTGCGTTCCCTTTTAAGCGATAGCCCATGCGGTTGCTTTCGTGACCGACCGTCCAGGCTCGCCCCCACAGATGCGCGGCGAGCGGTTGCGCCATCGTGCGAAGCACCAAATCGACGTGCGGCGGTTCGATAGCCGCGCGCTGCGGTTCGGCGCTCGCTGTGCCCACCACAAGACGATCGCCGGCTCGCAAAGCCCGGCCGGCAAAGCCGCCCATCGAGGCGATCACATCGGTCGTGCGCGATCCGAGGACGAGCGGCACGTCGATGCCCCCGCCGATGGCGAGCACGGTCCGCATCCAGGCACTCGGTCTCCGTAACACCAGACGCGATGTGGCGCGCGCCGCGTGCGCGGCCCACGTCGCGACGGGTTGGCCGTCGAGTTCCGCCGCGCAATCCGCGCCTCCGAGCGCGAAATGCGCAGCCGATTCGAAGAGCACGACGATGTCGCCGAGCACGATTTCAATTGCCGCGGCGCCGTGTGGATTGCCCACGAGCGCGTTCGCGATCGCATAGCTGCGCTGATCCATCGCGCCGCACCAGCCGACGCCCTGATGACGTAGTCCGAAACGTCCGCGATCGACGACGAGACTTTGCAGTCCGGGGCGCTCCACCACGATGGTACGATCGCTCATACGGCGACAAAGCGCACGCGGTCGCCCGGCTGCAAGAGCGCGGCCGGTTCGCGATCGGGATCGAACATGCGCTGCGCCGTGCGCCCGATCACGTGCCAGCCGCCCGGCGAGTCAAACGGATAAACAGCCGACTGCGAACGCGCAATCGCCACCGAACCTGCCGGCACGCGGGTGCGCGGCTGTGTTCGGCGCGGAAGATGTAAGCGCGAGTCGAGACCGTCGAGGTAGGCAAAGCCGGGAAGAAATCCGACAAAGCCAACGAGATACTCGGCGTCGCTATGCAGCGCAACCACCGCGCCCTCGTCCAGTCCGCACGTTTGCGCGACGGTACGCAGATCGAATCCCTCGTCGCCGCCGTAGAGCACGGGAATCTCGATGGTGCGCACCGCCGTGTCGTCGATGCGCGCGTTCACCCACGCGCGTTCAAGTTCGTCGCGAAGCGCATCATACGTGGTTACGTTACGATCGAAGAGCAGCGTGAGATTGCCCGCGCCTACCACGGCCTCGCGCACCTCCGGCCGGGCCTGCGCGGCGCGCGCAAGCGTGCCAAGGCGCTGCTGCGTTGCTTGATCGTACTCCTCGCAATCGAGAACGATCGCCGATTCGCCGGCGCGGCGAAAGTTAGGCGTCCCGAATATCTGCATCAGGAAGGCCATTCGCCACCGGCATCCGGAAGCACCGCTCATGGATCCGCACGAGCCGGTCGTCACCAACGTGGTCGTCGACATCCCGGGCTGGCAGAGCGTCAAGCCGCGCATCCCCGACACGCCGCAACGGCGCAACCTCGAGGCGCAGCGCAGCGTGCGCGAGATCGTTTTCGGCGCACAAGACGGGATCCTCACGACGCTCGGCATCATCACCGGCGTCGGCGTTGCCGAAGGCGCGCGTTCCGCGGTCTTTATCAGCGGATTTCTTGCGATGCTCGCCGGCGCACTCTCGATGGCTGTCGGCGAGTATCTCGGCGGCAAGTCAGAGCGCGAAGTGGTGCAGGCGGCGATCGCAATGGAAAAGGCGGAGATGGCGGCCGATCCACAGGGCGAGTTCGCCGAACAGGTCGCGTACTATAAGATGAAAGGCTTCTCGTCGGAGGAAGCGCAGATGATCGTGCGCCGTCTCACGCAGCATCCCGACATCTACCTGTACGAAATGATGCGCGACGAGTTCGGCATCGATCCGCGCGTCGCGCACGAAACCGATCTCCGCGCACCGATATCGATGGGCGGATCCTTTGCGGCTGGCTCGCTGATTCCCATTGTCGCGTACATCGTTCCGCTCTCGATGACCGGGTCGACGCTCCTCGCGCTCGTGCTGGCGATCGTCGGCCTCTTCGGCGTCGGATATTACGCGGCACGCAACACCGATCGCAATCCGGTAAGCAAGGGCCTCGAAATCGTGGCCTTCGGCGTCGTCGTGTTCGTCGTCTCGTATCTCGCCGGTCACTACATTCCGCCGCTGTTCGGCCACGCCCCCGTCGCCGTCGGCGGCTAGGGAGCTGATTTCGCCCAGCTCGTCGTCGCCTCAACCCTCAATTACTATTTGTAAACTTCGGGTTTCGGCTCCTCGATCTGAACGAAATCAATCTCCCTATCTATGGTAGCGTCCCGTCGAACGACTCGCGTTGATAGGCGTCGAGGAACGCTTGAAGTTCCGCGACGCGCTGCGCGCCCATCCGCTGCGCGGTCTTGGTGATCAGCTTGGGTGGAATGTCATGGATGAAGCCGCGCAGTGCTTTTATTGCGCCCGCGGCGCTCGCGGCGGATGCGCCGGTGAGCGAGATCATGCGCACCGCGCCGATCGCGCCGAGAAAATCGAGCGAGTCCGCGTCATGCAAGACGATCGCATTCGGATCGCTGCCCGGATCGCTGTAATACATGTGACCGCGCATCGCGGCTTGCACGCTAGCAAACTTCGCCATGGGGAAGCCCGCCTCGCGCAGGATCGATTCGCTTTCACGCGCCGCGACGTCGCCGTGCTCGCCTTTGGCTTGATAGGGCGGAAAAGCCGCCATATCGTGCAGCATGCAGGCCGCGAAGAGGACATCCGTGTCGATGATGAGGCCGTCCCCCTTGGCTAACTGCAGCGCGATCTGATAGTTGCGCTCGCCGTGCTGCCAGCCCCAGGCCGGGTGCGTGAACGATTTGCGCGCAAGATCGTAGACCGTCACCTTCCACGGTGCATCGAGCGGAATTCCGCTTACCGTTGTCGGACTTGCGTTCGCAGGGCTCGAGATCCCAAGCGCGAGTGCCGCAAAGGCGATCGAGCAGACCAATTTTTTCATGGCTAACGTCATTCAACGTATCGTCACCAGTGCATTTCGGATCGAACGCAACGGGGTCGAGCCGGTCTTTGCCGTGCGCTGCGGCATCGGCGTCGCCGTCGCGCTCCTTTTAGGCTTTGCCGGCGGCGTCCCAATCTATGCCGTCGCCGCCGGTATCGGCGCCTTCAGCGTCGGGTTCGCATCGCTGCAAGGCGTATATCGTACCCGCGCCGGCACGATGCTCGGCATGGCGCTTGCGATGGCGTTATCGACGGCAGTTGCTTCGCTCTGCTCGCACTCGGCAGAACTCGCGATATTGGCGCTTGCCGTCTGGGGCTTCGGCTATGGGATGATCGCTTCACTCGGTCCGGGCGCCTCGGCGATCGGCGTGAACGCAACCACCGCGTTGATCATCTTCGAACGCTATCCCATGCCGCTACACGTAGCGGCAATCACGGCGCTCATCATGTTTGCCGGCGGTTTGCTGCAGACGCTGCTGCTGGTCATACTCTGGCCGATCGAGCGCTATCCGCAAGAACGGCACGCGCTCGCTGACGCATATCGCGAGCTTGCGCAGTACGCGCAATCCAGCGACGCGTCGACGCGCATGCCTCCCACTGCCGAGCTCGTCACGGTACGCAAAACGCTTGCCGACCCACGGCCCTTCGGCCGTCCGCTGGTGGTCGAAGCGTTTCAAAGCCTCCTCGATGAAGCCGTTCGCATCCGCTCGTCGTTGGCGCTGCTTGCGACCGTGGGCGGCGACAAATATGGGCGCCTTCGTCCGGTGGTCGCGCAGGCGCTTGATGCAATCGCGCAGGCACTCGATCACGCGCACGCGCCCGAAGACACCGCTCTCTACGGCACGATCAATAGCGACACCAACGATCCCAACTTGCGCGCGCTCTACGGACAGCTTCGCGCCGCATGGCGATCCGCGAGCGTTCCGCTCGGCAGATTTGCGTTGCCCGAACTCCACTATCCGACACACCTGCCGAGTTTCGATGGGCCGCTGACTGTGCTGCGCGACCATTTCCATCTCCGTTCAACCTTCGGGCGGCATGCAATTCGCCTCGCCGTAACGCTGACGGCGGCGGGCGTGCTTGGCTACGTCCTGCCGGTTCAGCGCGGGTATTGGATCACGCTGACGGCGGCGCTCGTCCTTCGCCCCGACTTTACGACCACGCTCTCGCGCGGCGTTGCGCGCATCGCCGGCACGATGGTCGGCGTGGTCGCGGCGACAGCGATTGTGCTGGCCGTGCCACATACGCCGCACATCGCGCTGGCTCTGGCGATCTTCTTTGCCGCAATCAGCTATGCCGCGTTCCAACTCAATTACGGCCTCTTCAGTCTCACGGTTACCGCATACGTGGTCTTCCTGCTGGCGCTCTTAGGAACGCCCGAAGCCACCGCCGTTCAAAACCGCTTGATAGCGACGGTCATCGGCGGTCTGCTTGCGGTCGGGTCCTATCTCATCTGGCCAACCTGGGAGTCGGCGCGTACGCGCGTTGCGCTGCGCGCGCTCGTCGACGCCGGGCTCAACTACTCGCGACTTCTCCTTGCCGGGCTCGTCGACACGAGCAAACGCGATTTTGCTCAATTGCGCATGCAAAGCACGAACCTGTGGGGCGTGCGCGCAACGGCAGAGGAATCGCTCGAGCGCATGCTGAGCGAGCCCGGGCACACACACGAAATCGATCCGGATATTGCGCTCGGCATCATGGCCGCAACGCAGCGCCTTGGTCTCGGCAACTCCGCACTCTCGAGCTTATATCATGAACCGCAGACGCCGGCCTTTCCGGCGCTCGCCCCATTAGCGAGCGCACTGGCTGACGCATCAATCGATCACGCGTCCGGTCTGACCGACGCCTACATGGCGGTCGCCGAAGCCCTGGCGAACGACACGAGCGCAGTCGCGCAGGGATTGCTTGCAGGATGCGACCGCATTGTCGACAGCACCAACACGATCGTCGAACTGTGGAATCAGGGCGCAATGCAGGCCTGAGCCCAGCCATGCGCCGCGTGTAAGAAAAGGCATCCTCAGCATCGCTTTTCGGGCACAAGAGAAAAGCGGGCCTTCAGCGAAGCAACAGCGCGTGCCTGAATATGTGTATTCCATGTTTCGCGTGGGCAAGACGGTGCCGCCGAAGCGTCAGATTCTCAAAGATATTTCGCTGAGCTTCTTCCCCGGCGCGAAGATCGGGATCCTCGGTCTCAACGGCGCGGGAAAGTCCTCGCTGCTGCGCATCATGGCCGGCACCGACACCGAGTTCGACGGCGACGCCGCGCCCGCAGCAAATTTGACGATCGGCTATTTGGAACAGGAGCCGAAGCTCGATCCGAACATGACCGTGCGCGAAGCGGTTGAGGAAGGTTTGGGCGACTTGCTTGCGGCGCGCAAGCGGCTCGAAGAACTCTACGCCGAGTACGGCAACCCTGACGCCAATTTCGACAAGCTCGCTGAAGAGCAGTCGAAACTCGAAGCGGTGCTGCAATCCGCGGGCGATGATCTCGATCAGCAGCTCGAGATCGCAGCCGATGCGCTGCGCCTGCCGCCGTGGGATGCCAAAATCGCTCCGCTCTCGGGCGGCGAGAAGCGGCGCGTCGCGCTGTGCCGTCTGCTCCTCTCCAAGCCCGACATGCTGCTGCTCGATGAGCCGACCAACCATCTCGATGCCGAGAGCGTCGAATGGCTCGAACAATTTCTTGCGCGCTTTCCCGGCACCGTGGTTGCGGTGACGCACGATCGCTACTTCCTCGATAACGCCGCCGAGTGGATTTTGGAACTCGATCGCGGTCGGGGCATTCCGTGGAAGGGCAACTACACGTCGTGGCTCGATCAGAAGCAAGAACGGCTCGCCGGCGAAGAAGCCTCTGAGTCAGCGCGGCAGAAAGCGCTCAAGCGCGAGCTCGAATGGGTGCGCCAAAATGCCAAAGGCCGCCAATCCAAGAGTAAGAGCCGCCTTGCGCGTTTCGAAGAGCTCTCGAGCTACGACTATCAGAAGCGCAACGAGACGCAAGAGATCTTCATCCCCGTTGCCGAGCGCCTGGGTGAAAAGGTGATCGAGCTCAAAGGCGTGCGCAAAGCCTACGGGGAGAAGCTCTTGATGGATGACGTCAGCTTCGTCATTCCGCCGGGCGCGATCGTCGGCATCATCGGTCCCAACGGCGCGGGCAAGTCCACGCTGTTCCGCATGATCGCGGGGAAAGAGCAGCCCGACGCGGGCGAAATCATCCTCGGCCCAAGCGTGAAGTTCGCGCTGGTCGATCAAAGTCGCGACGTGCTCGATAACACGAAAACCGCGTGGGAAGACGTCAGCGGCGGCCTCGACATCCTCCAAGTCGGTCGCTTCGAGATGAATTCACGCGCGTATCTGGGCCGCTTCAACTTCAAAGGCGGCGATCAGCAAAAGAACGTCGGCCAACTCTCCGGCGGCGAACGCGGGCGCTTGCATCTCGCCAAGACGCTGCTCGCCGGCGCGAACGTACTGCTGCTCGACGAACCCTCGAACGATCTCGACGTCGAGACGCTGCGCGCGCTCGAAGACGCACTGGTGGAATTCGCCGGGACGGTGCTGGTGACCAGTCACGATCGCTGGTTCCTCGATCGCATCGCGACCCACATCCTCGCGTTCGAAGGCGACAGCCGCGTGGTCTTCTTTGAAGGCAATTACCACGACTACGAAATCGACAAGATCAAACGTCTCGGCGAAGAGGCCTCG
>Ga0302324_100008019_pt1 | contig 22351 bp, 31 predicted proteins | sample Palsa_T0_1_FD_201949 | JGI IMG/M metagenome (GOLD analysis project Ga0302324, IMG submission 201949) | Peat permafrost microbial communities from Stordalen Mire near Abisko, Sweden - Palsa_T0_1 | ecosystem: Environmental > Terrestrial > Soil > Palsa > Peat permafrost | place: Sweden: Abisko...
CCTTGCTAGCCTGTTCGTCGTCTTCGGGTGATGTAAGCCCGTCGTGTCAGGAACCCACCGAAGGCATCCCCGCTTAGCGGGTGAGCCAGTAGGAATCCCCTCCCTTTAGGGAGGGGAGGAGCTCAAGAGCGGGCCTTCCCTAACGGGCGAGAGGCGTTGGGCGGCTTCCTTCGCCCCATATCGTTTCTTAAGCAGGGTGATCGGTCGAATTGGGCGACTCGCCGCCGGACGGTTTTGTACGATGGCGGGGGAACACCAGCCTTGTGGCTGGCCACAAGGATCTCACGGTGGAGTGCGGCCAACGTCGGCCGCTCTGGAAATAGATAGAAATCCCTGATCTTGGCCCGGATCAGCTGCTCCTGCTCACCTTCCAAAATGCGGCCTCCAAGCCTTCGTCCACGATGCTCAGGAATGAGGGCGCTGGTGCGGTGTTCTAGGCGATAACGCCTGACAAGGCGGGAAACCATCGTTCCTCCGAGGTTCAGTTTTCTTGCGGCGTCTGTGATTTTCACGTTGCGTTACATGTTCGTGGCGGGCGAGCGGGGCGATGATGCTTTGGCGGCGCCATCCCAAGTTCCACAGCTTGTCCGCGATTTTGGCCCTTTCCGCCAACCAGCCAGGTGGCGGTGACGGTGGGCAAGAATATCCGGAAGGTAGTGAACCAGCCTGAGAGAGTGGAGATCGGGCAGTTGAGATGGAGTAGGTTTTGCGCCGAGTGGATTGAGTTCCCGCATCCAGGGTCGGCGAACCAACAGCTGCGCCCCGGAGAGGAATATAAGGTTCCCCTCCGAGGCATGAGCTTCTGGGAGCTTGTACCTCCCGGATGCTCGGGGTTGCTACCAAACTGGCGTCGCTCAAACTGATACTCACCTTCGATTTCGACATCGGCCACGACCACAGCCAGCATCTTCTTATGTACTTATTATGTACTTATGTACATCAACTCCCGCTAGCTTGTACGACATGACCTTCCTCCTTGCGGGAGCGGAGAGCGTGCCCGACGTTACCTTAATCAGGGTCACGGGCTATCGCCCTTCCCACGGGGGGAAGACAACGCCCAATTATTCGCTCAACACGCACGCTCCGGATCAGACAATAAAACGGCCTCGACTTCTCTCCTCGCTCCCAGCCGTTCTTATTCTGCCATTTTCATGAGCTTTCGCGGGCCGAAGGCCCTGACAAGACAATAAAGCAAAATTCCAGAGGGGCCCTATGCGTGGAAGTCTTTTAGAATCAGCAAGCCCAGTGCACTTAATAAGGAAACACGACACCGGCCGTCGGGCTCCCTCGCGAGACCATCATCGGCGATGACCGGAAAGATGCCCAGCCCTATCATTACCTGATCTGCTCCCCCACTACCGCAGTATTTCGTTGCGCTTCTGTTTTTTTAGAGTGTGATAACGTCCGGTGTATAAGTGTTAGAGCGCTTATCTACCTGAACATAGGTGCCAAATGGAAGAAGAAGCCGTTCGCTGGAACATCAAGGTTTCGAAGGACACCGACCTGACTCTGCGCACCTTTCTCGGTTCCCAGGGCATGAAGAAAGGCGATCTCTCCAAGTTCATCGAGGACGCCGTCCGTTGGCGCGTGCTTCAGCGCACGATCTAGGACGTCCGGCAGCGCAACGTCGGCGTCGATCCGGACGAGATTCAGCGCATCGTCGACGAAGCCGTGAGCGAAGTCCGCGCCGAGCGCCGTACCAAAGAGCACGCCGAAAAATCCTGATGCGCGTGGTGCTCGATACGAACATCCTCGTCTCCGCCATGATCACTTCGACCGGCAACCCGGCCGAGATCGTCAACGCCTGGCTCGACGGGAAATTCACGCTCCTGACCAGCGCGGAGCACGTCGACGAGCTGCGCGCCACGTTGCAAAAGCCGCGCGTGGCCGCTCTCATCAAGCCCCACAAGGCCGGGCGCCTGGTCAACCAGATCAAAAAGCTCGCCGAGGACGTGGGCGCGCTCCCGGCCGTGCAACGCTCCGCCGAATCCCACGCACGATTTTCTGCTGGCCATGTCCGAAGCCGGCCAGGCCGACTATCTCGTTACCGGCGGCAAGAGCGGGCTGCTGGCGCTCGATCGACACAAGTCAACGCGGATCGTTTCCGCGAGCGATTTTGCCGCGATCTTCCCGTCATCGAAGAAAGGACACAAATGACCGACAACGAAAATGCACTCGTTGTTTCCCCCGTTCTTCATCACACGCCTACTCTGTAATCGCCCGAATAACGACTCACACATTTCTGAAACTTCGTATTTGGGCAGATACTCCATCAGCTGCGAGAAGACGGTTCGTCCAGTATTCATGCTCCATTGTTGCCCAAGGCCAGAATGGAGTGCGGAGGGCAGAACCGCCTTTACGAATTCAAATCGAAAGAGTGAGAATGCCACCTAAGTCATTGGGCTACTATCGATTACACTGATCCCCGAAACCCTCAACCGGACAGCAGTGCTTCGCGCACCATGCGCCGGTGAATCTCTAGTTTCTTGGCGATTCGTCGGATTGAACCGGGCTGATCAATAGGATCAATAGCCCACCGCTGGCCTCCAGCTCCAGCAGCGCAATTTCCAATCTCTGCCTTCCCCTACCAGAGCTCCCACGTACTGAGGGTCTGGACGGAGGGAACACAGACCCCAGTGGAAGCCGTCCGTGGTCTGCAAGCGCTCGGGCGCTCCCGGTGTGAGTGTAACGTGAAAACTCTTGAGTGGGACATGCAGTCCTTCGCCCCTTGCTTTGACGTAGGCCTCCTTCCGTGTCCAACAAAGAAAGAAGCCTTCGTCTTGCAAAGATGGCGGCAATCCCCGTAGTTCCATCACCTCTGGTGGGGAAAAGTAGCGCTCGGCGATCTTCTCGCCTGCGAAATCAGGCTGGACTAACTCCACGTCCACTCCCAAATGCCGTCCAACGGCGAACGCAAGCAATGCCACGCCGTGTGAGTGCGAGACATTGAACTCAATCGATGGCTGGTGGAACTCCGTGCGTACAGTCGGTTTGCCGTGAGGACCGTAATCGAATTCGAGACGCGCTGGGGCCTGGTTCACGTATCTCCCCAGCAGTTCGCGCAGGACTCCCCGGGTGGCAATAAAACGATTCCGGTCCCGTAGAAAGAAGAAACGGTTCGCTCGGGCCTTCTCATCGATTGAGAGTGTTGCTTCGAATTGGCGAAGGACCGTCTCGTCGCAATCGAGATAGGCACGCCAGACATGAATCTCGTCCTCATCGAGCTCAAGCCGTTCTGGGTTCGGAGCCCAAGAGTTGGAGTCGGACGTAGCGTGATTCTCCTGCATTCCAGAGTCCTCAACATGCTAATTGAGCTTCAACCGGTCTACCAGCCGATTCGGCCAGACCTGTTCTTGATGATCGAGGATGAGTGTGGTGCAGCGTCACAGGATCCAAAGTTAATGGGCGGCTCATTTTTCCGTATTGGTGAGGTGATCGAGTTCGTGTTGGACGTTGAGGAGGCGCTGATTAAGTCGTCGGATTTTGCTGCGGTCCTTATCGTTTTCCACTGACGGCGAAACATCTCCAGAAGACGACGAGTGGCGGCGATGGCATCGCAAATAGCGGGCAGATTGCGCAGCGGGGCTGCGGTTGGCGGAAGAGGGAGCATGGGGATGAGGTGCGGTTGCGCAATATTTAGGCGGGCGCGGTGAACTTCGCACTGTAGGTCTTGCTGGGTGACTTCTACATAACATCGAGTCATGCGGATGTCTCTGTGTCCCAGCAATTGCATGAGAGCGGGCAGGCTAACCCGGAGGCGGAGCATCACAGTTGCGAAGGTGTGTCGACTATTCCGCATGGGGAAGCGATGGGGATTAGCTTGGGGGACTTGGCTGCCCCGGCGGTGATGGCGAAATAGGGAGCGTAGTCCGGCGGTGGTCATAGGGTGACCGCGCTGGCCGCCCTTCAAAGAAACGAATAGGCAGGACGAATTGGTCAGAGGTCTCTCCCATCGCAGATAGCTTTGGAGGACTTGGAAGGTTTCTGCCTGCAGTGGCAAAGTGCGCTCTTTATTGCCTTCGCCGAGGACGTGGAGGTGCTCATCCGCCAGGCGGAGATCTTGGAGTTGAAGACCGAGTACCTCACTGGAGCGCAAGCCATCGAGCAGCATGAGGGCAACGATGGCGAGATCGCGAAAGGTGCGAAAGCCACGCCAGAAACGGGCGACCTCGTCGACGGAGAGAGGAACGACGCCAGCGCGACCTGGATTTCTCCTATGCCATGCAGCATCGCTTTGAGGAAGTCTTCTTTCATCTGCTCACGCAAACGCAACACACCCCGCCTCTTTCATCGCAGTTCGGAGTATTCACATCCCCGGAATCTCTAATTTCACATGCCCGGAATCCTTATCCACATCCTCCCGGAATCTTTATCCACATCGCCCCGGAATCGGTATCCCCATGCCCCGGAATCGGTATCCCCATGCCCCGGAATACGCAGCTTGGCCCTGAGTTTTCGGACGGGGATCGAAGCGGACCTAAACAAGACGAACCTAAGCTATCGCAAGCTGGAGCGGGAACCGCTGCTCGAGGCCGTGGCGGAACAGGTCGCGGCGGGAAATGCTGGTTTCAAGGGCGGATGGAGTGGGGCCCGCGGGCCTTGGGCAACCGTTCCATCGTCGCCCATCCGGGCGGCCCGACATGAAAGATGTGCTGAATGCGCGCATTAAGCATCGCGAGTGGTTCCGTCCCTTCGCGCCTTCGATTCTGGTGGAACGTCGAAACGATACTTCGAGTACGACCATCCTTCTCCGTTCATGCTTCACGTCTGCAAAATCCGTCCCGAGAAACGGGCGCAGCTTTGCGCTGTCAATCATTTTGGACAACACCGGTCGTCCCCAAACTGTGAGCCGCGAAGAAAATCTGCTCTATTACGACTTGATCCGGGCCTTTGAACGCAAGACGGGAATACCCGTCATTCTCAATACCAGCTTCAACGAGAATGGACCCATCGTTTGCACTCCGGAAGAGGCGATCGACTGATCGACTGCTTCAAGCGCACTCGCATGGATGTGCTGGCAATCGGCCCGTGTCTGGTCCTCAAGACTGAGAACTGAGAACTGATACCTGCCATCTCCGGTACCCGCCGAGCCGGTAGGACGTGTACAACGGGCTTCGATTCTATTGCGTTATCAGGGCGGAGAGACGGTTTCTAAGATCGCCCGGAGTCTGGCGACGAACCGGCCACGCGTCGAACGGTGCATCAGCAAGGCTCTGGATCTCGGAGTGACGCAAGCCTTGGCTGATTTGCCGGGCCGTGGCCGCCGTGCGGCGATATCGGCCGAAGCGCGCGCTTGGGTGGTGGCTCTGGCCTGCCAGAAACCAAAGGATCTGGGCTATGCCCAAGAGCTCTGGACGACGCGATTGCTGTCGCAACACGTCCGCAAGCGTGCGGAGGCCGCCCGCCACCCGAGTCTCAGGAAGCTGGGGCGCGGAACGGTCTCCAAGATTCTCAGCGCCAACCCGGTGCGACCCCACAAGATTCAGTACTACTTGGAGCGGCGCGATCCCGACTTTGATGCCAAGAGGGTGCAGGTGTTGCACGTTTACCAGGAGGTGGAGATCTGGCGCGAGCGGGGTTCACCGCCGCCCAGTCTGGTCGCGGTGCTCTCCTACGACGAGAAGCCCGGCCTTCAGGCCATCGAGAATACGGCCCCGGATCTTTCGCCGGTCCCCGGAAAGCACACGACCGTGGGGCGGGACCATGAATACAGCCGGCACGGAACTTTGCTCTCTATTGTCCGGTATCGACCTACTGTCGGGTGAGGTCCTGGGCCTAGTACGGAAACGGCGTCGGAGCGTGGAGTTCATCGAATTCCTGAGCTTGGCGGACGCGCATTATCCGACCGGCGCCAGGATCCGAATTGTGCTCGACAATCACTCCGCCCACATTTCCAAAGAGACGCGCGCCTTCCTGGCAACGCTGCCGAATCGGTTTGAATTCACCTTCGCGCCTAAACACGGGTCCTGGCTTAATTTGATCGAATCGTTTTTCGGGAAAGTGACGAAGACCCTGTTGCGCGGCATTCGAGTCGCCTCCGCCGACGAACTGAAGGCGAGAATCGAACTCTACCTCAAGGAAGTCACTGAGACCCCGGTGGTTTTTCGTTGGAAGTACAAACTGGAAACGTTGTCCTGGTTTAGCAATTGATATGTTATTTGCGAATCAATATGCTAGGGAATGGTCATCTGAACAACGTTGGAAACCCCGCTCTCGCCGCTCGGATCCACTGCCGTGGTCGCGTAGCAGTAAGTATTCCCGTTCGTAACCGTCGGATCGGTAAATGTCATAACCGTACTCGCCGTCGAACCGTACGGCGAACCGATTGGAAAAGCGCTGCAAGCACCACTCGTGAAGTTGGCGCGGTAAACATTATAGTTCGTGACGCCCGTGGTCGTGGTGGCGGTCCAGTTGAGGTTCACTGTGTAAACAGGCGCCGTGCCGGTACCCGCGGTTCCCGTGCCCGTGAGGGGTACGGTCAGCCCGACATCAGAAACAAACAGGCTGCCTCCGACGGTTCCAGCAGATTGTGGGGCGAAGCTGACGTTCAAGGTGAGACTTTGTCCTGCGTTCAGAGTCAAAGGGAATGAGGCGCCGCTCACCGAGAATCCGCTACCCGTTGTGCGGGCGGCCCGGAGAGTTAGTTCCCAGGAACGATCGTTCGTGAGCACGACAGGCACGGTGGAATTGGCTCCTATCGCTACTGGGCCAAATGGCACGGTAGAAGGACTGGCGATCACGCACCTGCTGGTCTCGCCGACCCCCCAGACGGGAAGCACAAGGGCAGCGTTCGAGGCGTTGTTCGAGAATTCGACGGTTGCCTTCGTCACTGCCTCTACCTCCGTGGGTGTGTAGCTCACATTCAAATCGACACTCTGTCCTGCAGGCAGGACCAGCGGCTGGCCCGAGGTGGAGACAGTGACTTGGGAGCTACTCACCGTAATTCCCGAGACCGTCACACTCGTCTGTCCGTTATTCGTCAGGGTAACCAGAAAGGTTTCGGTCTGACCAACAACGACCCAGCCAAATGCAAGGCTCGCGGGTGAAGCCGTGAGTTGTGGAGTAGTCGCGCCGGCGCTCGCGGGAAACATGCCAAGGAGCACGATCGCTCCTACTGTTAGAAGAAAGTGGACTGTGCGGGCGTGAAGAGATTCGATGATGCGCTGGGGGCGTCGCATACCACCCAGCTTGAAGGCTGCGCCGCGAGAGGGCTAGGTCCGATGGTACAGGGACCCCTGTCCGAAAGGACAATAGTTCCAAATTAGGAAGCTGAGTATTTCGCTGTTGGTTACGGTTTTCCTAGTGCTGAATGGTGCGGGTAACCTGATGCGCACAAGGGGCTAATGGGTGCCTACTGTGATTGAGAAAAATGGGCGAACGTGTTAATTAACACCGCCGGCCGGAAAAGGAGAGTAGCCAAAACTGGACCGGCGGCGTTTCCGAAGGGAAGGCGCCCCTCGGAAAGTTGAGTGTCCGTCGAGCTTGTCGGTTCAACCTGTTGGTCCCGCGTCAAACGCCGACGCGGGACCATTTTCGGTTTAGCCCAAATAGTAGCGGAACGAGGTGAAAACCATATTGTCCAGTCCTGAGGGTGACGCTGAAGTTCCTGGCCCTGCGACACCGGACCAGGTCTGCCGCGTCACATAGGAGTACTGCGTGCCGAACTGGAACTTGCCCTTGGGCCCGTTGTAGAAGCGGTACCGGAAGCCGATCGTACCCTCCATGATCGCTCGTGTGTCGCCGGTGCAATGGGCGAGATCGCCGGGATCAAATCCGGCGGTGGTTGTGATGCCCGCGGTTTTGCCAGTAGTTGGCAGCGTTTCGGTGTAGCAACCGGAATTGTTGAAGCTGGGCGATCCGTAGCCGACGTGCCTTGGTACGATCGGATACGTAGTCACCCCTGCGGTTGTCGTCGGCACCACTAAATAAGGATCGTAGCCATACGTCCGGCCAGCGTACTCCGCTCCGGCGTAAGCGTAGACGTCGAGTTTCTTGCTGTGCCACTCCTGCGTGGCCACACCCTGAAAGTTCTTGATCAGATGGACCGTTCCATCGGGATTGATCGAAAGGTCGGAGAGCTGAGCAGCCCCATAGCGGCCGATTCCGCTGCCTCCGAAGCCATGCAGGCCGAAAACGACATGCTTGTCGGCGAAGGTCCAGCGTGCATTGGCGCCAAAACCTCCCCCTTCCTTCGAGGCGTTGTAGGCGCCCGCCGCGCTGGGTGCGGTTGTAACTCAACTCGGAATGCAACTGCTTTCAAGATCCGAAATTTCGCGACAGCGAGTTCTTCGACTCGCGCGATGTCGTGCAGGTCAAGTACGAGATGCCGCGCCGCGTGTCGGTCGAGAATGCACCGGTGGCCCATGCAACCCAGGAATACGGGGTCTCGAGGCCGACCTACAATCAGACCAAGGCCAGCTTCGATGGAGCCGGGATCGCTGGACTGGTGCCGAAGAAGCGGGGACCCCGCAGTCCGCACAAGCTCCAGGGGGCAATAATGGCATTTGTCCAAAGCCAACTGGTCGCGACGGCGAGCCCATTCGAGCGCGCGAACTAGCGAAGCTGATCCGGCAGAAATTCAATCTCCCTGTACACCCCAGGACAATCGAGCGAGCGGTCGGCTTAAGAAAAACTCCGAGATGAGACTCGCGGCCAACGGTCGAACCTACGAACTGGCGCGATCGTCCCCACCGCGGGAAGGTGCAGCGCTGCTGCAGGGACGCGCGGTGTGTGGTCGATGCGGCAGACATTTGCGTGTTCGATATCGTTCGGCACGAGGAAAGCAGGAGGTCTGGTATGTCTGTGACCGCGAACACAGCACTCTGGGTGGGCCGGACTGTCAATCAATTGCAGGGCTGCCCATTGACGAGGCCTTTGGGGCTCTGGTCATCGAGAAAATGACACCTGCCGCCGTCAAGCTGGCGCTCGAGACCCGGCGAGAGATCGAAGCCCGGCAAGAAGAGGCTGATCAGCTGCGCTGTCGCGCGATAGAGCGTGCGCAGATGGAGGCCGATCTCGCACAACGGCGATTCATGTTGGTCGATCCGAACAACTGTCTTGTTGCCGACACGCTCGAGAGCGAATGGAACGACAAACTGCGCGCACTGGCTCATGCGCGAGAGGAGCGAGAACATGGACGACAGGCGGATCAACTCGTCCTGGACGATACAATCCGACAGCGACTAGTCGTGACCACGAAAGACTTCAAGAAGCTCTGGAATGATCCGAACACGCCAAACCGCGAGCGCAAACGACTGCTGGCCAACATCATCGAGGATGCTACCCTGATCAAACTACCCATGGAAGGAATCACAAGGATTCACGTCCGCTTCAAGGGTGGCGAGACCGAAACACTGACGACACTGAATCCCAAATCATCCGCGCAGCAGATCAAAACGACACCCAACATTGTTGAGCTGGTCGACAAGCTCCTCGACACCCACATCTACTCCGAAATCGCCGACGTTCTGAATCAGCAAGGACTTTGTCCCGGAGGATCTGTCCGACCCGGGCGCAGCAGCGATCGTTTTACCCCGCTGCGCGTCGCCTATCTCGTCCATCAATACTCGCTTCGCTCTCGCTACAGCCGACTCCGCGACCGCGGCATGCTGACGAAAGCCGAAGCAGCGACTCGCCTCGGCATCCACGAAGCCACTCTTGTCCGCCACCCAGACCAATGGTGCCCGTGACACTGGCGGCAAGAAAGTCAGCCGAGATGTAGCCGGAAACCTCCACATCGCTCAAACGGCCGCCGAAAAAGACCGAAGCCCGCGACTGGCGGGCGGAGCCGAAGAACTCCGACAGGTTGCTCTGCGAAGCCCCGGGCATGGTCAGCGAATTGAAGGGGGTCGGTAGATCGGCTCCCAGTTCTCGCGAGCGCCGCACAAAGCCGGCTTCCGCGAAGCCACCCGGGGTAATGGTAATGCCTGACGTTTTTTACCTCTTTCAGCGACTCTCGCAGGGCCATTACCGTGTTGTTGGTGGTTGTCTTGAGGTCCGTGACATCACCTCTCGAGCGCATAACCGCCTGCTGGTCTTGGCTGGCCTGTGCCTGGGCGGCGCTCTCACAGGCCCGTCCCGCCGCTTCCTCGAAGCGCTTGCTGAAGGGCGCCTTGCTCGGCAAAAGCGTTACTTTCGCGGCCTTGATCCCACAGTCCGGACAGCGCACTCGATAGAGCTCGATCACCACCGTGGTTCGGTATTCTGACCACGGCAGATCCCGTACCTCGCATTCGTAGGTCTCGGCAATTTCGTTGACCCTCCGACCACAGCCGCAACACTCCGGCTTGCGGTTCCCGCGCTTGCGTCGCACGCACAGACGCAGCGTCTTGCCTTCTTCGTTAACTTCAACCTCGCTGCGATAGACCCGATACCCCGGCCACCCCAGAATCTTTGTCCATTCGCTCTCGCTCATTGTGCTGAGCGTACTCAAGAACTCGCGACTCGAGAACCCCCCGTCAATCGACCAGTTGTTCAGATTCCTGCACAGAGCCGTATAATTAAAGAGGTCCGGCAGCGCTGGTGTGCAATGGATCTCTTTGATTCTACGATGACAGGGTGCAGCGTAAGCCCCAACCCCGCGTCCACAATGGCCGAGATGTTAACCGCGATTTGGCAGCGCGTGCTGCAGCGGCCATTCATAGGAGTTGACGACAATTTCTTTGGTATCGGCGGCAAAGTTCGGTTAGCAGACAGGCTGTTCGCCGAGATCGCGCAGGAGTGCGGCCGCGAACTGCCAAGCGCCACCATCTATCATGCTCCGACAATCGCGGCCTTGGCGCGCTTGTTGGAGCAGCCCACGCTTCCGCGACTTTCACCGTTTGTCCAAATGAAGGCCGGTCACGAAAGGCCCCCGATTCTGGTTGCTCATGGACTGGAGGGCAGAGCGCAGTTTTTCGAACTGGCAAAGCACATTCGAACGGGGCATGCGATCTATGGCATCCAGGCCATGGGCCTAGACGGAATGGAAGAGCCGTTGGATCGCATTGAGGATATGGCCACCTACTATCTTGATTCGATCAAGGAGTTACAAACCCACGGTCCTTACATCCTTATCGGTTACTCTTTCGGGGGTCTGGTGGCGCTGGAAATGGCTCAACGCCTGTCCCAGGACGGAGAAAATGTCGGTCTGCTTGCGCTGGTGGACGCCTACCCTTATCCACGCTTTCTGCCGCCGGGTCAACGCCTGCGGCTCATCGTGCAACGGGCAAGGCGCCACCTCTCCGAAATGAAGCAACTGCCGGTCCGTGGTGCAACCTCATACTTCGTTCGTGGGCTTCAACGTCGAGTGCGCGTCGCCGGAGTTCACAGCGGCGGCACGCGTCTTCCGGAAACGTCCCGGCTAATGCTCGCGCAGACAATTCCGCACGTCAAAGACAAGGCTTATGTGGCTTTGGCGCGCTATCAGCCCAGGTTTTACAGGGGCAAGATAAAGTTCGTGAAGAGCGAGAGCGACACGTACTTCCCCGGTGATCCGGTTGCAGTTTGGGCTAACCTAGCGGCTGAGTTCGACGTCGAAATCGTGCCTGGAACCCATCTAAACATGGTCACGACCAATTTCGAAGGCCTTGCTGCTGTACTTACTCGTTACGTGCGAAGAGCATTCTATCAGGAATAAGCCGAACCCGGCGCAGCTCAAAGAGAGCTCTTGGCGTAGTAGGATGTGGCGTGGATCTCCCCGAGGTGCGACAAGCATGACCGAGGCAGAACGTCGTTAGGTCGTTTCTGGCGGAGTGGACTCGGAAGAGCCGGTACTGGTGCAATTTGAGTTCCGGCTATGATTGGGCATGAGTTACAGGGATTAGCGACTGCGCAAGTTGGGGCTCAGGTCCTACCAGCAGGGCATCACTTTTCGACAATGCAAGAACGCCTTCTTGCAATGCTCCGATCCGGAACGACGGACAGAAGTGGCTGACCGCCTTCACTCCCTTCTTCACCTCCCAGGAGTCCCGCCAGGCTGGCTGCCAGCACCGGCTCTTCTTCTCTCAGGTCGAACTTTGCGACAACCTGATCTTCTTCCGCCGTGCCGCTGTCGACCAGTTCGCCGAGCGCTTGCTCGACATGAACCGAACCATCGGAAAGCCCAAGAAAATTACTCTCATCTTTGGTCGGAAACTGACCCGGCAATACAAGGGCAAGCGGCAAATTGAGCTCGAAGACCTCGATCTTCCCAATCCCATCATTCGCAGTCACTGCGCCCATGGGTTCGCCAAGCAATACGTCCGCGATGACCCCTTGCTACGAACCGAGCCGGCCGCCAATGACGTCACTGATTATGGGGTCAACAAAAGTGTCGAACACCTGCCGCAGCTGCGCCAGCGCATGTCCGAGGTCATTGACCACTACCACGATGCCCAGCAAGACATCCTGGGGGAAACTTTCTGCGGCCAACTCCAAAAACTGGCTGCGCCCACCACCCTGACCAACGGAAAGCGGATCCCAGGCTTTAAGCTCGATCACCCTCGGCAACTGGCGGTGATGCATGCTCTGGTCCGCTACGCCAACATCGCCGCCGGCTCCCCTTTCACCACCACCGATCTCTGCCCGCCGGTGTTGGACGCTCTCGGACTTCCCAGTCCCAATACTCCCTGGCATCGCTGCGCTACGACCTCTCCAAACGGCGCGCCAAGCACCTGGTAGACAAACTGCCCCCACTCTCGCCGCTACCGTCTCGCCAACAAGGGCTATTCCATCTGCGTGCTCTTCCTCAAGCGATTCGAGCGCATCTATGCTCCGCTCACCGCCGGTCTCCTCAAGCCTTTCGCCGGCGATCGCAACCTCGCCCCGGACCAACGTTGTCAACTCGACCGCCTCTATCAACGAACGATTTCGACGCTCTTTTATCCACCGTCGGCCTCAAGGCCGCTGCTTAACCAATCCAACGAGAACAAAATTCTCATTTCAAGGTGCATAATGGACTAACCGTGCCGTCGAGAATAGCAAGGGGGTGGCATCATGGATCGCCCTGCTCGGCTGCATTTAATCGGAAGAATTACCTATTACGTAGGATGGATCGCGTGGTTCTGGGGGGCTGCTGCATGTGAGCATTGCCAGGGAGCTATTCACGTCAATCAGACTTACACAGCGGAATCTGTTTGAGGTCAGTGTTGTTAGCTTCGTCATCTGCATAGCGTCGGAGGTTCGCGCCTTCGCCTCGACCGAAAAAGAGCTCCCCAGCGTTGTAAAAAGGCCAACGGCCGCATAGTCTAGCAGCGAACCCCATAGTCACCCGCTGGGACGCCTCCCGACGACGGGCTGAAGTGCCGGCGGTGAATGTGCGTGCACCGAATTCAATTCAAGAACCGCGCGAGAATCAAGATGAAAACAGTGGGCCCTACAGAGCAGCAGGATGGCGAGGCCGGAGGGGCAATGGATTTCCGTGCCAACCTTGCGGATGAGAGCCCAGCCCTTCTGCCCGAATGAGGGTCTCGGTACTTTCCTTTCCGCGCTTCGAAAGAGTTGGCGATCGCCTACCTGGGACGAGCTGCGGGTAGTGGCTCGCTGGCCCATTTTCCACATGGCGACATTCCTTCGGGCGTATCTCCGATCAGCCATTTGAAGTGATTGCACGGTCTTCATGTTCGATGCTGCAGGCATTTCGCAGACGAGCCTTTCCAAAGTCCAGGAACCAACGTTTTTCTTGCAGGAGGTTGGGTAGTGTTAAGGTGAAAGGAATGCTGCCTGATAGCCACGCCAAGCAGGTTCGAGACTACATTGTGCGGGATCCAACGCAGCGGGAATCGATTCCCCAATTGTCGCCGATTTTATCGGTTTCCATTCTCAGCGCAATCTCCCTCGCCATCTGGTGGGGTCCGCTCACGTCCTCGTTCGCCCTGGCGCTGCACGACGAACAATACGCGCACATATTGCTGATTCTCCCCATTAGCGCGGTCCTGATTTTTCTCGATTGGAAACCGCCCGAACCAGCCGCCGAATTGGGTGCCAACATTGGTTCGGTCCTGCTGGTCCTGGCTGTTTTGGCGACTGTTATGGTGAGATTGAGATTGGTTGCGCTGCCCTCCGATGTGCAACTTTCGGCAAACATGCTGGCGTTTGTAGTGTGGTCGATTGCAGCTTTTATTCTTTGTTTCGGCACTGGTGCCTTCCGGCGCGCCCTGTTTCCTCTTTGTTTCCTGCTCTGGGTGGTTCCTTTTCCTGACTTCCTGTTGAATGCGATCGTAAGCCTGCTGCAGCAAGGCTCTGCGGCGGCCGCTCATTTACTCCTCCTGGCGGCGGGCATCCCGGTGGTGCAACATGGCACGCTCGTACACATTCCAGGCCTGACGGTCGAGGTTGCTCCAGAGTGCAGCAGCATCCGTTCGAGCTTGATACTGCTGGTCACAACCATGGTTCTGTCGCAGTTGCTCTTGCGTTCCTTCTGGCGAAAGGTCTTGGTCGTCGCCGTGGCAATCCCTGTTTCTGTCGCCAAGAATGGGCTGCGGATATTTACCCTCGCGGTGCTCGCCACGCGCGTCGACCCCAGCTTCCTGACTGGCAGACTCCATCACCAGGGTGGGATTGTCTTTTTTCTCATCGCTTTGGCGACTATATTCTCGCTGCTTTGGATTGTGCGCCGCGGTGAGCAGGAAAAACCAGGAATAAGATAAGCTGCTTATCAGTCCCGATCAAGGCGGGCCAGTTCTTGGACTCGCCGTGCTCCTGGGCATGATCGGCATCGTAGGCAACCAAGATCAAGGAAGCTCCGAGTCTGGAAGATGCCGAGGCGATGCCGCAGACCGGAAATACTCCCTCCTGCACCCGGATCGCCTCCAGTCCCTCCGCGGACAGTCATTGCCAGTCAACCCGCATCCGCACTCTAGTGTGACCCTGTTTTGGTTTCCGCCTTGGTTGACTTTCTTGACGATGTGCGTCTCGTGGTGAGCTAGCGAGATGCGGGAACCGCCGCATTCATGAAGCGGCGGTTATGGGATTACTACCTCCACAGGGGTCGATTGGGCGCTCTCCTGTCCGCTGGAATTCACCGCTGTAGCCGCATAGTAATATGTCTGGCCGGAGACGACTGTGCTATCGGTGTACGAGGTGGCTGTGTCCAAGGGGGAATTGATCTTGGAATATGTGCCGGTCGCAGTGGTGCTGCGATAGATGTTGTAGCCCGTCGCGTCAGAGCTGGAATTCCAGGAAACGTTGACGCTGTACGTCGGCGTCACCGTGCCGGAGCCGGTAGCAGATGCAACCATCTGCGAGTCGGAGGCATTACTGGCAAAAGTGAAAGAGCCAGTCACCGTGCCGCTGCTTTGTGGCGTAAAGGCCACGTTAAAGGACAGGCTCTGGCCCGAGGCGAGCGTCAGCGGGAAAGACACGCCCTGCAGGACAAATTGCGAACTGCTGCTGCTGGCAGAAGACACGGTGACACTTGCGCCGGTGGCGCTGATGGTCATCGGCAGCATCTGGGTTGTTCCCTCCGTCACATTGCCGAAGTTTACGAGCGTTGGAGCGACGGTCAAAGAGCCAGCGGTGGGTGTCGGGGTGGGTGTCGGTGTCGGAGTGGGTGTCGGTGTCGGAGTGGGTGTCGGTGTCGGGGTGGGTGTCGGGGTGGGGCTCGGGGTGGGGCTCGGGGTTGGCCTCGGGGTGGGGATCGGGGTGGGGGTCGGGGTGGTTCCCGCGCCCGTGCCCGTGAGGGGGACGGTCTCCCAGACACCCGGAACAAACACGCTGCCTCCGACGGTTCCAGCAGATTGTGGGGCGAAGCTGACGTTCAACGTGACGCTTTGTCCTGGGTTCAGAGTCAAAGGGAATGAGGCGCCGCTCACCGAGAATCCGCTACCCGTTGTGCGGGCGGACCAGAGACTTAGTTCCCAGGAACAAGTGTTCGTGAGCACGACGGGCACGGTGGAACTGGCTCCTATCGCTACTGAGCCAAATGGCACGGTAGAAGGACTGGCGATCAGGCACCTGCTGCTCTCGCCGGCCCCCACGACGTCAACCATCAGGGTAGAGTTCGAGGCGTTGCTAGAGAATGCGATGGTTCCCCATGTCACCCCCTCTACCTTCGTGGGTGTGTAACTTACATTCAAATCGACACTCTGTCCTGCAGGCAGGACCAGTGGCTGGCCCGAGTTGGAGACAGTCACTAGGGAGCTACTCACCGAAATTCCCGAGACCGTCACACTCGTCTGTCCGTTATTGGTCAGGGTAACCAGTAAGGTTTCGGTCTGACCGACAACGACCCCGCCAAATGCAAGGCTCGCGGGCGAAGCCGTGAGTTGTGGAGTGGTCGCGCCGGCGCTCACGGGAAACATGCCGAGGAGCGCGATCACTATCCCGATGGTTAGAAAATGGACTGTGTGGACTTGAAGAGATTCGATGATAGGCTGGGGGCGTCGCATACCATCCAGTTTGAACGCTGCGGCGCGAGAGTGAAAAGGTTCCGATGGTACAGCAACTCTCGTTCGAAAGGACAATCGTCCCAAATGAGGAAGCTGAGTATTTCGCCGTTGGTTGCGGTGTTCCCAGTGCTGAATGGTGCGGGTAGCCTGATGCACATAAGGCGGGGAATGGGGGCGTGCTGCGATTGAGGAGGAAGGGACGAACACGTTAACACCACCGGCCCGGAAAAGGAGAGTAGCCAAAACCGGACCGGCGGCGTTTCCGAAGGGAAGGCGCCCTTCAGAAATTTGAGGATCCGTCGAACCTTTTGTCGGTTAGAACCCGTTGGTCCCGCGTCAAAGGCCGACGCGGGACCATTTTCGGTTACGGCAAATAGTAGCGGAAGGAAGTGAAGACCATGTTGTCCAGTCCTGAGGGTGACCCTGAAGTTCCGGTCCCTGCGACGCCAGACCAGGTCTGCCGCGTCACATAGGAGTACTGCGTGCCGAACTGGAACTTGCCCTTGGGCCCGTTGTAGAAGCGGTACCAGAAGCCGATCGTACCCTCGATCGCCGCTCGTGTGTCGGCGGTACAATGGGCGAGAGCGCCGGGATCGAATCCGGCGCTGGTTGTGACGCCCGAAGTTGTGCCAGTAGCTGGCAGCGTTTCGGTGTAGCAACCAGCATTGCTGAAGTGGGGAGCTCCGTAGCCGACGTACCCAGGATCTATCGGATACGTAGTAGTAGTAGTAACCCCGCCTGGTGCGGTGGTTACCGTTGTTGTTGTCGTCGGCGCTACCAAATAAGGATCGAAGCCATACGTCCGGCCAGCGTACTCCGCTCCGCCGTAAGCGTAGACGTCGAGTTTCTTGCTGTGCCACTCCAGGGTGGCCAGCCCCTGAAAATCCCTGATCAGATGGACCGTTCCATCGGGATTGATCGAAAGATCGGAGAGCTGAGCAGCCCCATAGCGGCCAATTCCGCTGCCTCCGAAGCCATGCAGGGCGAAAACGACATGCTTGTCGGCGAACATCCAACGTGCATTGGCGCCAAAACCTCCACCTTCTTTCGAGGCGTTGTAGGCGCCCGCCACGCTGGGTGCGGTTAAGGTGCTGGAGAGGGCGCAGTTAGGACTCGTGTACTGGTAGCACGGGAAGACGCGGTCGGTGAAGCGGTCGGCCAGGCCAAAAATCTCGTAATGCCCAAAGCCCGGATCGAAGGCGATCTTGGCGATGAGATCGGGCGAAGGATTGGCCGTGTAATTGGAGGTCGTGTTGTAACTATTGTTGGCGCCCGCCTCGCCGAGCAGATAATTGCCATCGTTTGAGTGCGTGGTGAGCGTGCCTTGCGCGTTTTCTATGGCGAAAGCGACCGACACCGTTTGGCCGAAGTCTTTCGTCAGGCGAAGCCCGTACTGACGCGCGAAAGTGAACCCGACGTTATATTGCGGGTCGATGGTTGCGGGACGGGCATCGTTGACTTTGCCAGTGTCGTCGCTGGGAGCAATTCCCGCTTTGTTCTCGGTTACCAGGCTCCACATCTGGCCGCCGAGGAACTTCCAGCCATTGTTAAACTTGGCTTGGCCCCAAGCCTGCCGCAGGCGGGGAGCGTAGCTATTGGTCTGGGTGGCGGTGCTCGTGACACCGGCGCCAAGAAAGTCAGTCGAGATGTAACCGGAAAGCTCCACATTCTTCAAACGGCCGCCGAAAAAGACCGATGCCCGCGACTGGCGGGCGGAGCCGAAGAAGTCCGACAGGTTGCTCTGCGAAGCCCCGGGCATGGTCAGCGAATTGAAGGGGGTCGTTATATCGGCTCCCAGTTCTCGCGAGCGCCGCACAAACGCGGCTTCCGCGAAGCCACTCGGGGTAATGGTAATGCCCTTGAGGTGGAGCGACGAGGGGCTCTCCCACTCCATGCTGACGTTTGTGACCTCTTTCTGCGACTCCTGCACCGTCATTGCCGTCTTGTTTGTGGTGGTCTTGAGGTCCGAGACATCACTCTTGAGCGCCACAACCGCCTGCTGGTCTTGGCTGGCCTGTGCCTGGGCGGCGTCCGCTTTTGCGGCTGCGTCGGCGGCGGAGGCTTGCGCCTGCTGCGCCGCTTGATCCTTGCGATGCAACTCGTCCTGCAACGCCTGAATCTGCTGCTCCTGGGAGGCCAGGGCAGATTGCTGGGCAGCAATTGCGTCCTTCAGTGCCTGCACGTCCGCCGCCGTGATGGTGGCAGCCCTGGCCTTCTTAGGTTTGGGCGCCGTGCTGGTTTGTGCCACCAGCGACGTCGCCAGAAACGTGATTAGACACAACTTCCATGCAGATTTCATTTCACTCTCCTCTTTTGGTTTTAGACTGAATTTGTAAAAGCTTTCCGAATTTGCACGATCCCCGGACTTGTTCCTGGTTTATACACTCACCGGCTGGGAGCACAATTCCGCGTACCACCGGAGGAAATACGTCGTTCGCGAATGGAAGCTCTGTTCTAACAGGTGCATTGTTACGGAACGGTTACGAACGGGTAAATTTATGATGAATGACCAGATCGAAAGCAAAGCAAAGGGCGGGCGAAATGGTGGCAGCGAGACTTCCGTTCTTGTAGTTGCCGGAGGTCAAACTGCCAGCCGCAGAGAAGCTCAGCGAACTGCGAGGATGGCTCTGGGCGCACCGGAACCAAGTTTCCCTTCCTTGTTCCCTGAACCGCTCGGTTCCCAAGAAGAAGCTCCCGATACGTTCTCTTGCCCAGGGGACGAAGCTCTTCACCATGGTTACGAACTTTGTTACGAACTTTTCAGTACTGTCTTAGGCTTTCGTCAGCAACCTAAGTATTAAAACACTGGCCACTCCTGTTGGCTGGCACCGATAACCCCACGAGCGTAGCGGTGAGATGGTGGCATGCGCGATATAGTGACTTTGCAGTTTGGTTTCGAATGAGTGAACGAACTGGATTTCGACTCGAGCCCTTAAGATAGTTTTGCCTCGCGGCTCCGGGATTGGACGGGCAACTTACAGGAGGAAGAAACAGATGAAATTGCGAGCTATGGCTTATTGGGCCAACCTGGGCAGTTCTCGGAAGAATCCTGGTGAGGGTTCATGACGATTCTGGAGTTTAGCTTCGTTGTCTGGGCCGGTTCACTCATCGCCGGTTTCTTGGGCGCGCTGACCGGGCTGGGCGGTGGCGTGGTGCTTGTCCCGATGCTCAGTTTACTTCTTGGAGTGGACATCCGATACGCAATTGGAGCTTCGTTGGTGTCGGTGATTGCCACTTCCTCGGGAACGGCGGCAGCCTATGTGAAAGAAGGCTTTTCCAATATGAGGATCGGCATGTTTCTGGAGATCGCCACGACTTTGGGTGCGCTTTTTGGTGCAACCTTGGCCACGCGCGTCTCCAGCCGGGCGATCGCCGTTGTTTTTGGATTGGTGTTAATGGGCTCCGCGTTCCTGTCCCGGAAGCCCCGATCGAAAAATGAACGCGAGTCTCCGCCCGACCCGCTTGCCACCAGACTGAGGTTGAATGGGAGATTTCCCGATGTAGATGGTATTCGAAACTACAACGTCCAGCGTGTGCCACTGGGATGGACTCTGATGTTTGGCGCCGGAAGCTTGTCGGGGTTGCTTGGCATCGGTTCGGGAGCCATGAAGGTTCTCGCCATGGACCAGGCGATGAGGATACCCTTCAAAGTTTCGACCACGACCAGCAACTTCATGATTGGCGTCACGGCCGCTGCCAGCGCAGGGGTTTATCTGGCTCGCGGCTATATCGATCCCGGACTTTCCATGCCTGTGGTGCTGGGTGTTCTTGCCGGATCGTTGCTGGGCACACGGGTTCTCATCAAAGCGGATACCAAATGGTTGCGCCGGGTCTTCAGCGTCGTAATCGTGTTCCTGGGAATTGAGATGCTCTACCAGGGACTTTTCGGGAGGATTTGATATGACCAGCGACCGAAGTTGGACCGATAAACGGATGGAACTATTCATTGGGAACCTTCTCCGCGCTGGTGTGCTGCTCTCCGCGCTCATTGTGTTGTTCGGTGCCGTTATTTATCTGATGCGCCACGGCCACTCCCGGGCTGACTACCGGGTGTTCCGTGGCGAGCCCTCGGAGCTTCGCGGCGTCGGCGGCATCCTCCGTGAGGCGGTCGCGTTGCGGAGCGGCGGCATCATCCAGCTAGGACTGCTGCTGCTCATCGCGACTCCGGTCGCGCGTGTCGCCTTCTCGATCTTCGGATTTGCACAGGAACGAGACCGCCTGTATGTCGTCGTTGCGGCAACCGTGCTCTCAATTCTGGCGTACAGCCTTATCGGGTTTGCCTGGTCCGTGTAAACTTGCATTGACTTTTCTGAAGCAACGCTTGCTCTTCTTGCGAGTGCAGGAGCGTAACCGCAGCGGCTTGATGGGCCTGGTGTGAGATAAAACAGTGTTTGGCCAGGGGGCAGTCGGAACAATAGTATTGTTAGTATTGTTGTTTCCGCCGCAATACTGGTTTAAGTTGACTTCCATCTCCGGCCAAATGTTATCGACGGTGCGGTACTGGAATGTGTTTGACATGAGAAATCGCTTATTCCTTTCTTCCCTGCTGTTAACCCTGATGCTGCAGTCGGCCGTGGTCCGCTCACAGCAGCTCATCATTCAAGCAGATACCGGGAAGCAGACCCAGTTAACACGGGCAGATGTTGAAGCCTTGCCGCGCGTCAAGGTAACTGGCGGTGGCTCAGGTCGGTCTGCAATATTTGAGGGCGCCTCCCTTAAGGCGGTGTTGGAAAGAGGGGGAGTTGAGTTTGGGGAGGCGCTGAAGGGAAAACGACTGGCCTCGTGCCTGTTGGTGGAGGCTGCAGATGGGTATCGCGTCGTGATTGCACTGCCTGAAAAAGACACGGCGTTCACTGACAAGCAGACCGTGCTGGCGTTCTTGAAAGACGGGAGCCCCCTTGACGATAAAGAGGGGCCGTACCGCATCGTTATACCCGATGAAAAAAGGATGGCGCGATGGGTGAGGCAGGTGACGGCGCTGAAGATTGTAAACGTGCAGTGAAGGGGTCATCGCTCAGCCGGAGCGTCCCAAGCCCCCTTCCATCAAACTGAAGATTCCCGTCCACGATCCCCACACTCCGATGGTTCGGCGAAAGCCGGGTCGATTTTTTCTAGCTCAGCTATCGGCAACTGGTTCGAGTCTCGTATCAGCCCGTTTATGGACAGCTTCCGGGTTCGACCGGCTCGCGCCAGAAACGCGATCGTTCATTGTTTGGCGACATCGATCATATTGTCATCGGCATTCCTGTCTATGAGCTTATTGTAGGGATCAATACCTGCCAGCGTGGGCGCTTGGTCGACGACGATCACGAAGGTTTTGTGTTCCTCGGTGAATTTTTCCTTCTTGAGATAGAGGGGCTTTTCTTCGTCTTTCTTGCCGCTGAACACGCCAATCTCGATGTAGTCGGCAAGCGGCACGGGAGTCTCCGCACCATTGCCGTCGGCCTGCGCCTTGCGAGCCTGCACCTCAAGGGTGACTTTGTATTTTCCGTCTGGAGTCTTCTGCGAGGTTGCGGAGATTGCTTTGTTGTCGTAGAGAACGATGCGGTTGAAGCCGTCGTCGACCAGGTACAGGAGTTCGGGCGGGGTTTGGGCGCGGATGGCGTCAACCAGCATGCGAGTATCAGGATACGGAACGTCGATCGCAGCGGAGGCACTGGTATTGTCGTTCCGATGAGGGCTGGCGTCGACCTGGTTGTTGGCGTTGGCATACCGATATTGCATGAGGAAGTTGTGCAGCGCGAGATTGAGTTTGTCTTCGCCGATGTAGTCGGCAAGAGTGTAAAGGATCTGGCCACCCTTCTGGTACCAGACGTAGGGTTCACGCTGGACGAGAGCGAGTGGCGGTTCGTGGCGGGTCTCGCCAGCGCGTCCGCGGAGATACCCATCGAGTTCGTGGCGAAGGTAGCGATGCATCAGATCGCGGCCGTATTTGTGCGCCATGACCTGGAGCGCGGAGTACTCGGCAAGGCTTTCCGCCATCATGTTAGAACCTTCGACGTCGG
>Ga0302324_100008022_pt1 | contig 22347 bp, 16 predicted proteins | sample Palsa_T0_1_FD_201949 | JGI IMG/M metagenome (GOLD analysis project Ga0302324, IMG submission 201949) | Peat permafrost microbial communities from Stordalen Mire near Abisko, Sweden - Palsa_T0_1 | ecosystem: Environmental > Terrestrial > Soil > Palsa > Peat permafrost | place: Sweden: Abisko...
ATAAATCCTGACCGAGTGGCAAACAAAAAGTTGATCACCTTGCCAACGCTGGCGACTGCATGATGGATGTTGCAGGTGGTTGTTAATCTGTTGGTGCGGATGGCAGGCGATCAATGCCCCCTTATAAGGGGGGCATTGATCACCACCGCTGCCATGGGGAATTGGTCACTCAATTGACCAGGGATTGACCAATTGACCACCAATGCAAGCGGGTTAAACAACGGTCGGTCCCTCTGCAGCCGCGATCTGATCACCCGATGTTGCCTGCACTGCGACCGGCGACATCGAAGCAACTGCTAGCCCGCGCCCTTTCCGGAAGCGGCCCGGGTTCGGCATCAATTCCTTCATGTCTTTCTCGATGAGGAGTTCTTCAGCCTTCATTTTCTTGATGGCGCCAACGGTGGCAGCCTTGAGGTCGTCAGGGTGCCATTCCCGCGGAACCGTAGCGTCGCGAACGGCGGCCATCGCATCATCGAGAAGGGCACGCTCTTTACTAGCTCCGGCGGGACTGGGGCTGTATGGATACGGTCGACCATCGATGAGCTTACCGCGATTGATCAAGTCCAAGATGGCGTCGCGTATTTTCTGCTCATCTGTTGTCGGCGGCGCCGTCTGTAGCACCGCAAGATTTACCCGCTGAACTGCCTGGACATTATCGCCGTGCGGGTAGACCGGAGGCTCAGCGTTGGGGAGCTCTATACTATGCAGCCGATACCAGGGGCTATCGGAAGACCGCGGCGCAAGGTTGGACTTGGCATCGACCAGCTTGAAATAGCGAAAACGTTCAGAAGGGGGCACAAACAATTGTTCGGCCTCCTTCTGTGTCATCAACACCGGCATGAGAGCGCGCCGCGCCAGGTTAACGGTGGCGGAGGCTCCACTGATCGCCTCAGCATTCCCGTCATCGGCGCCCTTTCTGGTGTGATGTATAATAAGTACGGCGCAATCAAACTTAGCTGCCAGTTGCTTCAGTTCTCGGATTACTTGCGCCATCACCGCGTTGTCGTTCATGTTCCCGCCCCCACAGAACGCGACGAGCGGATCGAGTATGAGGACGTCAGGTCGCAAGGTTTCAAGCCCAGACTTAAGAACTTCGAAACCACTCGGATCGAGCGTTGAGAAATTGCTATCTGTTGTCCGCAGGAACGATAGGCGTTGAACTCGCGCATCATCCGCCCCGGCCACATAGAGCCGACTGAGGCTCTGACCTGCGAGTTTGTCTGCATGCGCCCGGTAGAACGCGCAAACCCGCCGTTCAATTTCAGTACGGCCATCCTCCCCATTAATGAAAAGGACTTTGAGGTTGCCTCCAAAAATCTTTTCGGCGAGCACCTCAATACCGGTTGTGATTTCGACAGCGATTCCTGTTGCGAGCGCTGTCTTGCCTGCGCCACCCGGAGCCGCCAGCACCGTTACCTCACCGCGGATGAGATAGGTGCCGTACAGCCAGCGACGATGCGGGATGTTGGCGAATGAAGGATTCAACTCGGCAGCGGACCAAGTAAGGGCCGGCGACACAGGTACATTTTGCGCCGGGCACTTCCATTGATCGAAAGCGGCTCCATTTTGCTGTGCCACACGCAGCAAGGTGCCAACCGTAATTTCTCGGTTGCCTGAAGGCTGGCTAGCGCGGCAGCGTGAGAAATGCTGTCGGAGCGCTTCCTCGGGGTCAGCGTTCTTGGCGCCTGAGGCGTGCTTGACGAAGATGTCCTCGGCGTTCGGCGCACCAGACCGTGCCACCGACGTGGTCACATTGTAGTACTCGGCGTTATTTCCGCCGTCCGCCTCAAGTTCAAGAAGCTGGGTATTCTTTGCGATGGATCCGAGCGCATGGTCGACAACTTCATCTTTTAGCTCTGGAGATAAAGCCTCGAACCATGGGGTGGTCCGAATGCCATCAGCAAGGTTGTCATTATCTGGATCAAGAAAGGCAAAAAGCTGAGCGGGCTTCGCATTCTTAAAAGATTCCGGGAGTTGGATAGCGGACATCCCGATGGCATCGGAACCGCCGGATTGTTGTTGCTGTTTAGCCGAGGCTGGGTCCACGGAGCACAAACCCAACTTCGCTACCAAGTCAGCCAACTGCCAGCGACGGACGGCAAGATTCGGAGGGCCGAGTAGTTTTACTAGGCGCGGATCTGCCGGTTTCTTGAGATGAAGTGTCCCGGGAAGTCGCATCACGCGCGGCAGGTCTTTGATCGCCGGATCGGTCCCCACTTTGTCGATCAAGCTTTTTTGCAACGGCGAGAACTGATCGCGTGGGACATCGGTGAGAAAGTAGAAATGCCAACCCCTTCCGCTGCTCACAGCCATACTTGGTGCTGCGTCATAGGTGGAAAATGTCTTGAAGCATCGCTTTCCCTGCTCTTTGCTATCTGCGTCAACAAACAGGGCGCGTCCGCGCAGCATATTTTTAGTGTTTCGACCCCTAAGATCTGTTTCGTTGATGGTCACGAAAACTCCGACGCCACGGCTGCGAGTATTTAACGCCTGTACTTTTGGCCAGACCTCATCGAGCGTGCCGTGAACAATTTCGGCATATCCGCCCTCGTGATCGTTGAAAAACTGGAAGGTGAATCGGCTGGCGTTTGGGTCAAGCGCGGCGAGGAACATTTTCGCCATGTCCTTGTCGTGAGCCGGCGTAGCAACATTAGTGGCGGTGCCGCCGGGTGGCGCATTTGAACCGCCCGGTTCGGCAGTATTTGCCGCTAGGAGCTCTGTGGCTGAGGCATCGACTTTTGGCTCCATAGCCTTGGCTGCAGTTTCGATCGACGCTGGATCGTTAGGGGCTTGATTGGGAAGCTTGGTCCCCGCTGCGCCAGATGCGCCTTGAATAGCGGCACTGTGGCCTTGGTGTCGAGCAGCAGCTTTCCTGCCGGCCTCGTATTCTTCGGCGCTAGTCATGGCGTCCTCGTTATTTCACGCGATCGGAAGGGCGACCAGATGGGCCGGTCTTTTGGACCAGCCCATCTGACCATGTGACCTGAGTGGTTTCGGCATTCCACTCTTGGCGGGTTAGAAGCGATGTCTCTCATGCAGGCGATCAACGGTCGCCTTAGGCAGGTCCCTAACCCAAACCAACTCATCACTTCCAGGATTGCGAGCGAACCAGTCCAAATCTACTGTTCCCACGTTGGCTTCGTTGCCTTCGTCGAAAATAAGTTGTCGCTCGTAGAGCCGAAGTACTTCCGCCGTTTCGGGATCGATCTGCAGCCCTGCGACCCTGCGGATCAGGGTCCACTGCTCGGATGTAAGCAGCCCAAGTTTTTCAAGAATTTTGTCGATCATGTACTCCGGATTTATCGAGTTGCTCCCCTCAGCCCTTGGGGCCGCAGGGATCTCACTTACTGTCATGTTTTCCTCACTTGAGTTTAGGTTTGTTTGAGCGTTGTTGATGTTGATCGAGCTTGTCACCGTATTTGTCCTCGTTCTTTGGATTGTGTTGATGGAGTTAATCACAACGACCGGCAGTTTTGTTCTTGCTCGGCAAGCCATTTCCGCACGCTTGCGCGCCGATAAAGAACAGTACGACCAACGTGTGTTCTCGGAGGCCCGACGCCGAGGACTGCCCAGCGATCCAGCGTGCGTGAGTGTCGCCGCAATTCGGCGGCAAGTTCTTTCTTCGTCAGAAAGTCAGAGAGAACCGGATCCGATTGAGACATGATGCACTCCGCGCGCTTCGATGCGCGGTTTACATCACATGTCCTTCGGGATTACTGGAGGAGAAGGTTTAGTTAACGAGAGGGGATTTACCCCCTAATCGGCGAAATGCGAGGGCTTCGCCAGTTGCTTATGTTGGCGATCTGCGTTCTTGATTGCATCGATTATGCTATCATCTGAAAAATCGCGGCCTACCGCGGTGGCGAAATCAAAGACAAACCTTGCAAACGGCCCATGACCTCGCCCCGGTCTGGATCCGGTACTGGCTCGAAAGATACGCGCCAAGCCTTGGATGCAATCAGCCGGCAATATAGGAGGGCGGCCGGTCTTTGGTGCGACGGCACAATCTGCAGCAGCGGTGTAGGCCGCATCTTCCAAGATCGCCAAGGCTCTGATAGCTGCGTTCAGCTCTTCCATAACGCGACTCGTAACAGAATTTTCGACAGTGCTAGAGAGAGCGCATTCCAAAGACCTTTTATTTTTGACAAATGCTCGAAAGAGATCGCACCGAATATCTTTCTGCGTGGTTTGATCAGACAGGGCGCGAGCTTGCTGCAATAACCTTCCAAGCCGGCGCAACTGCCGGAAGCGGTCAGCCGAAGGTACTGTGCTGCCGGCGCTGATTTCGTCCCACAAATAGAGCTTAGTGCAACGAGCCAACTCGTTCCAACATTCTAATTCATCAAAAGGCCCGGGCCTTAGACGGCGCTGATGCTCGCTACGCAGATGCTTGAGAAGTTTTCCTCTATAACGTTCAAACACAACGAATTTCGAAGCCATGGGTGCATAAGCCTCCTTCCTCGTTACGATCTCCGCGTCGAAGACTGCCCTATTAGGAAACGACTTTTGATAACTCATCCGTGTAACTTCACGCGATGTATATCCAGCCGGGCAACGTTTGATGCTGGTGGATTGAGAACGTGTTCGATCAGCTTTGCGAGCTTTTCAAGTGCATCTCGTTTTTCGTCCGCGTAAGAGTGCCGATCGTAAATTCCCTCGACACCGCGGATAACGTGACCGAGTACGCGCTCGGATATGTCCGGCCGAACGCCAGCTCGGGCCATCAAGGTCTTTGCGGTACGGCGTAGATCGTGAAGCGTCCAGTTCGGCAAGCGAGTGACCATTGCGCCTGGTTGCGCCTGCTCCTTTATCGCTGCGAGCACAGCCCTATCAAGCGCGGCTTTGCTCTTGGCGAAACCTGAGTAGGGCGTCTTAGCGCGCGACGGAAGAACCAAATCGCAATCATTGAGGTTCGGCTGCGCCTCTATCAGAGCCAGCGCCTTTTTCGATAATGGGACATGGTTTGCCCGCTTCGTTTTGTAACGCGCTGCTGGGATCGTCCAAATTCCATCTTGATCGATCTCAGCGCGCCTGATGTGCGCGACCTCGTCCCGGCGTTGCGCGGTCAGAAGCAACATCTTTACTAAAGCTCCGAAGGTGCCATGAGTCCCAAGCACGGGCCAAATTAGGCGAATTTCATCATCTGAAAGGACCCGGGTACGCGCTCGCTCCTTTTGATTGGCGCGTGGCTTAACGCGGACGAAGCAGCCATTAGGTTGAACTGATCGTCTCGACCAACTCAACGCCTTCCTAGCATAGGCGCGGCATTTATCGGCCATGACCGGCCCAGCATTGTCTTCAATCCAGTCGGTCATTTCCGCAATATGGGACCGTCTTAGCTCGTAGACGCCGATGTTACCGATCCGTGGTTTGACGAGCCGATTAAACGCACTCTCGATTATATCGGCACTCCGCAAAGGCTGATCCTTGTTGCGGACATACCGCTCGATAAATTCGTCAAGAATTTGGGAGACAAGCTTCATTGCCAGCGGCGGAGCGCGCTCCTCGAGCGGGTTCTCGCCCCGGTCCACGCGCTGACGAAGATCTCGAGCCTCGCGAACAGCTTTCAACGCGGACCAATCGGGCGACCCTCCGATCGTAAAGCGATATTCGCGGCCACGAAGTCGATAGTTAAGAATGAACGCGCGAGCACCACTAGCCGTGACACGAACCCCAAAACCGCGCGGTGCCTTAGCGCCTTGGACCGTCGCTCCCGCAAAATAGGTGATGCGGTTGCCTGAGGCGGGAACGGGCAACCTCTTGATGACTTCCTCGTTCAACATCGGGGGCGTCATTATCCGTGTCCGCGTTATGTCCGCACAACGAGTTACCGCGATTGTCCCTGAGTGTGTCGCCAATGCCGCGGCGTGTCATCGAAAAAAGCCCGATATTGTTAACGTTTGGGAATGGGAACAGGTTAGCTCCTGTCGCATCAGGAAGTTAGCCGAAGGAGGTGTACGTCATTGACATGGAAGGGGTCACAGGTTCGATCCCTGTACCGCCCGCCATTCCCGATACTCAAGAGCCGACGTTTAATACGTTGCCCGGCCGCCGGAGACATCGAACACAGCGCCGGTCGAGAACGAGCAATCCTCAGACGCCAGCCACGCAATCATCGCCGCCAGTTCCTCGACCATTACGAAGCGGTTCATCGGGATTTTCGACAGCATGTAGTCAATGTGCGCTTGCGTCATCTGATCGAACATTTCGGTCTTGGCGGCGGCCGGCGTGATGCAGTTCACCAGAATTCCTTTGGTGGCAAGCTCCTTGCCGAGCGACTTGGTCAATCCGATCAATCCAGCTTTTGAAGCTGAATAATGCGAGGCATTCGGATTGCCTTCCTTGCCGGCAATCGAGGCGACGTTGACGATTCGCCCGTAACCGGCCTTCATCATGTGCGGCACGATGGCGTGACAGGTTAGATAAGGCGCGACGAGATTGACCTCGATCACACGCCGCCAGATTTCCGGCTTGAGCTCCCAAGTCGGCGCGTTGCCGCCGGTAATGCCGGCGTTGTTCACAAGGATATCGATCTTGCCGGCGTCGCGGATCAGAGCGTCGGCGGCTTTCTTAACCTCCTCCTCATCAGTTAATTCAACGACGGCGGTAAAGACCTTGCCGCTTTTGTTCAGGTCGCCCGCAGCTTTCGCAAGCGCGGCCGAGTCGGCGTCCCAGAGCGCAACCGCGGCGCCCGATGCCAGCATCTTCTGCACGGCGGCAAAACCAATGCCGCGTGCTCCGCCGGTGATGATCGCGGTGCGGCCTTTTAGGTCGATCGAGTTCATTCCTCACCCCGCTCGTCCCCAGTGCTTATAAAGCTATTCGCGGTTTCCGCCCGGATAAGATCGGGGACCGGAATGAGCGGAAGGTCGAAGCCACTCAGAAATTCACCCGATCACCGCCTTTGAGGCCGAGCATCTGGCGCGCCTCTGCTGGCGTCGCGATCTCGTGGCCGAGGTCCTCGACGATGCGGCGGATCTTCGTGACCTGCTCGGCATTGCTCGATGCGAGCTTGCCTGGCCCGATATAGAGCGAGTCTTCAAGACCAACCCGCACATTGCCACCCATCATCGCCGCCGCGGTGCAGAAGTTCATTTGATGCCGGCCGCCTGCAAGCACCGACCACAGATAATCTTTTCCGAACAGCTTGTCCGCAGTGCGCTTCATGAAGAACAGATTGTCGAGATCGGGACCGATGCCGCCGAGAATGCCGAAGATGAGCTGCAGGAAAATCGGCGGCTTGAACATGCCGCGATCGACCAGATGCGCGAGATTGTAGAGATGCCCGGTGTCGTAGCACTCGTGCTCGAATTTCACGGAATGACCTTTGCCGAGCGTGTCATAGACCTTCTCGATGTCGCGAAACGTGTTCGGGAAGATGTAGGCATCGGAATTGGTGAGGTAGCTCTCCTCCCAATCGTACTTCCAGGTCTTGTAGCGCTTTGCCATCGGATAGAGCGCGAAATTCATCGAGCCCATGTTCATCGAGCACATTTCCGGCGACAGCGTATTCGCCGCCGAGATGCGTTGGTCGACCGTCATGGTCACCGCGCCGCCGGTGGTGATGTTCACCACTGCGTCGGTCGCCTGCTTGATGCGCGGCAGGAACTGCATGAACACCGACGCTTCAGACGAAGGCCGGCCATCCTTCGGATCGCGGGCGTGCAGATGCAAGATGGCGGCGCCGGCCTTGGCGGCATCGATCGCCTGCGTCGCGATCTGGTCGGGTGTGATCGGCAGCGCGTCCGACATGGTCGGCGTGTGGATCGAGCCCGTGATCGCGCAACTGATGATGATTTTCGCCATGGTCCGTTTTTCTCCCTATTCGGCTTACGCCAGCGCTTTGATGGCAACCTTCATTCCCGAGGCGCGCTAGGTGGTCAAGAACAACCTTGCGTTCAAGCGGAAAAAACTGCGCACCGAACCGCTTTGAGATCTTGTCCAGAACCAGAATCGGCGCGCTCATCGGAACCTGGTGAAGCGGATTAGCGCGCCGGGGAAGGCCTGTGCTCGGCGGCTTTTGTGGCGCCAACGTCGAGCTTCTTTACGATGGCGTCAACGATCTGGCGGGGATGCGGTGCGATCGACACTACGATCGGATGTTCGTCCGGTGCCGGCTCTTCGAGCGCTGCGAACTGACTGTCGAGCAGCGAGGCCGGCATGAAATGGTCGTCGCGGGCGGCAATGCGCCGTCCGATCAGCTCGCGGTCGCCTTTGAGAAAGACAAGCCGCACGTTTTGCCGCTGCCCGATCAGGACGTCGCGATAAGCTCGCTTGAGCGCCGAGCAGGCAACGACGCCGTGACCGCCAGCCTTCAAAGTATCGTCGATCCATGCTGCGATCGCCTGTAACCACGGCCCGCGATCCTCATCGGTCAGCGGCTCGCCATGATGCATTTTCTCGACATTGGCTTTTGGGTGAAACCAGTCACCGTCCTCGTAGACCCAGTGCAGATGATGGGCGAGCATCGACGCAATGGTGCTCTTGCCGCTGCCCGAAACGCCCATCACCACAAGAACGCATGGCGGCTGTTCCTGCGTATCAGCCATGATGACCCTCCGGCGCCGCGGCGCGGTCGAGCAGCCAGACCAGCGCGCCGTCGGAATGAGCGCGCGCTGCCGGCAAATCTTCGCCGGAAAAAACCCGGCGGAGGATGCCCCGCTTGCCGGGGCCATCGACGATGAACAGCATCTCGCGCGTCGAAGCCAACGCCGGGAACGTCAGGGTCACGCGCGGCACCAAGGGCTCCATCCCGGCTTTGGCGACGCCGACCACCCACCGCTCTTTCTCTTCCAGCGCCCGCGATCCGGGAAACAGCGACGCAGTATGTCCATCCGGACCGACACCCATCAGCACCAGATCGAACAACGGCCGCGCCGGATCGAGCCGCTCGGCGCCATAACACTTCCTGAGCGTGTCCTGATAAAGATTCGCCGCGCCTTCTGGATCACTGGCATCGGCCGGGATCGCATGAACGTTGCCGCGCGGCGCATTCACTTTGTCGAGCAACAATCGCCGCGCCATGCCCATATTACTGAGCGAATCGTTCTCCGGCACGAAGCGATCATCGCCCATGAACCAGTGCACGCGATCCCACGGTACCTGGCTGCGCCACGGCTCTTCCGCAAGCAGACGATAAAGACCTTTCGGGCTCGACCCGCCGGTGAGGCACACCGCGGCACGATCTTTCGCATCCTTGAGCCGCTTGATCAGCCGTTGCGCCGCGGTTTCGGCAATCGCTTTCCCATCGGCAACGACAATGATTTCCCGATTGGTGTTCGCCGCCATCGCGCGCCTCACGCGATCGCGCGCCAACGGCGGCCGTCTGCCGACAGCAACCAGTCGGCTTCGGCCGGGCCATCGCTGCCCGCGCGGTAGGTGGCGAGACCGTCGCCATTTTTGGCCGCCCATGCGTCCATGAAAGGCTGGACGATGCGCCAACCGGCCTCGATGCCATCAGCGCGTGGATAGAGAATGGCGTCGCCGATCATGCAGTCGTAGATCAGCGTCTCGTAACCGGTCGAGGGCGCGACGTCGAAGTAATCCTCGTACTTGAATGTCATGCCGACGCCGCCGATCGAGATCGACGGTCCCGGCACCTTGGCATTGAACTCAAGCCCGATGCATTCCTTCGGCTGGATGCCCAGCACCAGAAAATTCTGCGCCAGATTTTCGACCGGCGTGTCGCGAAACATGGCAATCGGGGCCTGTTTGAACTTGATGGCCACTTCGGTCCGTTTGGCGCGCAAAGCCTTGCCGGTCCGCAGATAGAACGGCACGCCGGCCCAGCGCCAATTGTCGACCTCTAGTTTAAGCGCCGCATAGGTTTCGGTCGTGCTTTGCGGATTGACGTCTTTGGTCGCGCGATAAGCCTCGACCGCCTTGTTGTCGATGGTGCCTTCGCCGTATTGCCCGCGCACTGACTGACGCAGTGCTTCCTCCAGCGTCGGCACCTGTACGGAGTCGAGCAGTTCCGCCTTTTGCGCGCGTACCGAATCCGCGGCAAAGCGCGAGGGGGGCTCCATGGCGACCAGCGACAAAAGCTGAAACAGATGATTTGGCACCATGTCACGCAACGCGCCGGTGGCATCGTAATAGTTGCCGCGCCGGCCAACCGTGAGCGCTTCGGCCACCGTAATCTGCACGTGGTCGATATGATCGCGATTCCAGATCGGCTCGAACAAGCCGTTGGCGAAGCGCAACACAAGAATATTCTGGACTGTTTCTTTGCCGAGATAGTGATCGATGCGGTAGATTTGATCCTCTTTCAGAAGACTGAGCAGCTTCTGATTGAGCGCCTGCGCCGAAGCGATGTCGGTGCCGAACGGCTTTTCGATGATGATGCGTCGCCACGCGCCGTTGTCCTCGCGCGCTAGACCGGATTCGCCGAGATGCGTCCCGATCGGCGCGAAGCCTGAAGGCGGCGTGGCTAGATAAAATAGGCGATTGCCTTTGGTGTTGCGCTCCCGCTCTATCCTTTCGAGCGCGCGGCCCAACTCGTCGTAAGTTTTTGGATCGTCGGGCTCGCCCTGAACATAGGCGACGCAGCTCAAGAGCTTCTTGGCAACCGCATCGTCCACCTTTCGGGTCGCAAATTTTGGCAGACTTTTGGCAAGGTCGTCGCGGAATGCCTCGCTCGACGACTCGCTGCGCGCAACACCGATCAAGGCGAAAGCATCCGGCAGCAGATCGACGGCGGCGAGATTGTAAAGCGCCGGCACCAGCAGGCGGTGCGTCAGGTCGCCCGAGGCGCCGAAAATCACCAGGCAGCACGGATCGGCCGGCCGCGCCTTTCCAGCTTTGACCTTCATGATTTACCGGCTTTCGGCTCAACGTGCGCGCCAAAGCCTTTGCGCATGGCGGAGAGCAGCTTCTCCGCAAAGGTATGATTCTGGCGCGAGCGGAAGCGGGTATACAGCGCAGCCGACAGCACATCCGCAGGCACCGCCTCCTCGATCGCAGCCATCAAGGTCCAGCGGCCTTCGCCGGAATCATCGACCACGCCTTCGAAGCCATCGAGCTTATCGTCGCCCGCCAGCGCGCTCGCTGCCAGATCGAGTAGCCATGAACTAATGACGCTGCCGCGCCGCCACACCTCCGCGATGTCGGCGAGGTTGAGATCGAAGCGGCCATCCTCGGGTAGATCCTCCTTGTTGGCATTCTTCAAAATATCGAAGCCCTCGGCATAGGCCTGCATCAGGCCATATTCGATACCGTTGTGGATCATCTTCACGAAATGTCCGGCACCATTCGGACCGGCATGGATATAGCCGTGCTCCGCGCGTGGATCGCGGCCCTCGCGTTTCGGCGTGCGCGGCACGCTGCCAAGGCCGGGAGCAAGAACTGAAAATATCGGATCGAGGCGATCGACGATCTCCTTGTCGCCCCCGATCATCAGGCAATAGCCGCGCTCCAGGCCCCAGATGCCGCCGCTGGTGCCGACATCAACGTGGTGGATGCTGCGCTCTCTGAGCATCTTCGCGCGCCGGATATCGTCGCGCCAAAAGGTGTTGCCGCCATCGATGACGACATCGCCAGCCGAGAGCAACTTGCCGAGCTGGGTAATCGTGTCGTAGGTGATCTTGCCGGCCGGCAGCATCACCCAGACCGCCCGCGGCGGCCGGAGCTGCTGCACCAGTTTTTCCAGACCGTCGGCGCCGGTCGCACCGTCGCGCTTGAGATCAGCGACCGCTTTGGGCTCGTGGTCATAGACCACGGCTTCATGTCCATTCTGAATCAACCGGCGGGTAATATTGCCGCCCATGCGGCCAAGACCGATAATGCCAATTTGCATCGCAAACTCCGTTCACACCAATGCACGATCAAATGAAGCCTCCAGTTCGGCGAGGCCGGCTTTCAAATCCCCCTTGATATGAACCCGCAGCGCACGCCGGCCACGCTCGGCCAGCACGTCAAAATCACCGCGCGCCTGCGCCGCTTTCACCACGCCAAAGCTGGCGCGATGCGATGGAATAGCGAGATCGTCGGCATCGTCCGATGTGATTTGCAAAAACACGCCGCTGTCCGGGCCGCCTTTGTAGGCCTGTCCGGTCGAGTGCAGAAAGCGCGGCCCGAATTCGAGACAGGTTGCGATGTGACGCTTGTCGCGCACCGCCAGCCGCATTTTCTGCAGCGGCGCGGTGTTTGCGTTGTCGCGTTCGATATAGGCGAGCGCGGCAAAGTAATCGCGGGCTTTGATACGGCCGAGATGAGCTTTGAGCCAGCTTTCGGGCGTCGCGCCGGCACCGGCTTCTCGCAGTGCCTTGGCATTTTTATCGTCGGTATAGAGATCGAGAGTCCTGGCTGAGCAGACCGGCGTTTCGGGCGGCAGCTTGCCGGCTTTCTCGAAGGCGGAGGTGAGCTCGCGAGTCTTGATCTTGCTCGCCTCGACATCGGGTTGGTCGAACGGATTGATGCTAATCACCGCACCGGCTACCGCGGTTGCGATCTCGAACCGAAAGAACTCTTGCCCGATGTGATCTGGTGACTTTTGCACGATGCGTACCACCGGGTGGCCAGCAGCTTCGAGCGCCTTGAGCTTGCTCTCGCGCGCTGTATCAGCCTCACCTTCCAGCGTCAGATCGATGAAGATGCGGTCGCTGCCGTAAGCGTCCGGCGCGGCGAGCGGCTCACCGTTAATCGGAATAAGACCTTTGCCGTTTTTGCCGGTCGATTCCGCAAAAAGCTGCTCCGCCCAGCCGCCAAAGCTTTCGAGACCGTGCGAGGCCGAAATCGTCACCTTGTCACGGCCGCCGCGTGCGGCCTCGCCCAGTGTGAGACCCAACATGACACCGGGGTTTTCCTCCGGCGGCACATCGGCTCCGCAGGAATACATCATCATCCCCGTAAGCTTTTCGAGCCGCGCGATGTCGATGCCCGCGATCGCAGCCGGCACGAGGCCGAACGGAGACAGCACGGAATACCGGCCACCAATGCTCGGCGCACCGAAGAAAGTCTTGCGAAACTTCTGCTCTTTCGCCGTCTTCTCCAGCGATGAGCCCGGATCGGTAATTGCAACGAAGTGCTGACCTGCCTTGTCCGTGCCGACTGTGTCGCCGACGCGCTTGAAGAAATAATCCTTGAAGACATTGGGCTCAGTCGTTGACCCGGATTTACTGGAAACGATGAACAGCGTCTTGGTGAGATCGACCTCCGCCTCAATCGCCTTCACTTGCGCGGGCACCGTCGAGTCCAGGATGCGGAGACGCGGGAAGCTTTTTTGCTGACCGAATACTGTTGCCAGGACTTCCGGGCCGAGACTCGATCCGCCCATGCCGAGCAGCAATGCGTCGGTAAAGCCGTCGCGTCGAATATCCTCTGCAAAGGCCTGATACTCTTTGATCTGTTCGGCGCTTGGCGTTTCCAGCCAGCCGAGCCAAAGGTCTTCATCGGCGCCCGTCCATAGCGACTTGTCACGCGCCCACAGCTTTCGGCTATTGCCCCGCGCGCCCCACTTTTCGGCAGCGGCATCGACTTTCTTTTTCAGTGCGTCGCCGAGTGCGAGCGTTTGCCGATCGATCTGGTCGTCAAGGATCTTGCTGCGTTTCTTCGCGACCGCACCGAACATCTTGTCGGCGGCCTCGGCAAACAGCCGGACGCCGTCCTCAACGAGCTTATCCGTCACTGCGTCAAGCGAAATGCCGGCGCGCGCAAGACCGTCCAGGGCACGCTTCGCATCGGCGACGTTTGCGTCGAGCGTGTCGCGGACTTTGCCGTGGTCGCGGAACGCGTCCATTGTCGCGGTAGGGATGGTGTTGACCGTGTTGGACCCAATCAACTCCTCGACATAAAGCACGTCGCTATAAGCTTTGTTCTTGGTGCCGGTTGAGGCCCACAACAACCGCTGCGGCCGCGCGCCTTCGGCGGCAAGCTTTTTCCAGCGGTCGCCACCGAACAGCCGCTTATAGCGCTGGTAGGCAAGCCTGGCGTTAGCGATTGCGATTTTGCCCTTGAGCGCAGTGATACGCGCTTTTTCGTCCGGGTCGTTGGCCTTGGCGATCTTGTCATCGAGCAGCTTATCGACAGCGGTATCGATGCGGCTGACAAAAAAGCTCGCGACGCTCGCCATTTTCGAAACGTCGCCGTTCTTCGCCGCCAGCGCCTCGAGGCCGGAGAGATAGGCCTCAACGACCTGCTCATAGACAGCTTGCGCAAACAGCAGCGTGATGTTGACGTTGATGCCGCTCGCGATCAGATCGCGGACCGCCGGCAGGCCTTCCTGGGTGCCCGGCACCTTGATCATCAGGTTCTTGCGGCCAATCTCCTGCCAAAGATGCTTGGCTTCCGCGATAGTGGCTTTCGTATTCTTGGCAAGATACGGCGATACTTCGATGCTGACATAACCATCCGCACCGCCAGTCGCGTCGTAAACCGGGCGGAGCACATCGGTCGCGTGCTTGATGTCGTCAATCGCGAGTTGCTCGAATATTTCGCCGACACCGCGATCATGAGCCTTGAGCATCCGGCCGATGGCGTCGTCGTATTCGTCCGAGTGACCGATCGCCTGCTCGAAAATGGAGGGGTTAGAGGTAACGCCACGCAGACCGTCGTCGTCGACAAGCTTCTTCAGCCCACCTTTGTCGATAAAGCCGCGGGACAGAAAATCCAGCCAAACGGCCTGACCGTAATCGGCGAGAGATTGGAGAGGATTCATAATCCAAAATTCCTTGCGGCCGGCGACTCAGAACCGCGGCAAGCTTACCCGTCGAAATGCCCAATTTATGCACCCATTGGTGCCCGCGCGCGAGACCCTCATGCAAAACGGCTGAGACGCAAAGGTGTTCCCGCGAAATGCGGTCAGGCTGCGCCGGTGCGCGCTTTGGCCGCCTGGATCGCTTGCCAAACCTTGTGGGGCGTAACCGGCATCGTTATCTCGCGAATCTCAAATTCACCCAGTGCATCGCAGATCGCGCTGACCATGACTGCGGGCGCGGCCGTCGTGCCGCCCTCGCCGCCAGCTTTAATGCCGAGCGGATTGGTCGGAGACAGCACCTCGGCGATCTCGGTGCGGAAGGTCGGAAAATAGTCGGCCCGTGGCATACCGTAATCCATGAACGAGCCAGTAAGCGGCTGGCCGGAGTCCGGCTCGATATAGAACTGCTCCCACATCGCCTGGCCGACGCCTTGGGCAATGGCGCCATGGGTCTGACCGTCGACGATCAAGGGATTGATGCAGCGGCCGACGTCGTCGATGCAGGCATAGCGGGTGATTTCAATTGCGCCGGTATCGGGATCGATCTCGACCTCACAGACCGCGGTACCGTTTGGAAATACCGGCTCATGCATTTCGTTATCGGTGACGACCGCAATGCCGTCTTTCAGCGCGCCGGGCAGCTCGTGTTTTGCAGCCTCGCTGGCAAGCTCGAGGAAATCAAAAGTAAGGTTGGTGTCGCGCGATGAAAAACGGCCATCATCAAACGACACGCCGTCCGGCGTCACGCCCATAACGATCGCTGCGATCTCCTTACCTTTGGCGATGAGATCGGCAGTGGCCTTGGAGAACAAGGTTGCAGCATGACGCATCGAGCGACCGGAATGCGAGCCGCCGCCGACTTTCACGATCGCGGTGTCGCCATAGATGATGTTGACGGCGTCGTCGGGCACATGCAGCAGATCGGCGACAACCTGAGCAAAGCTGGTCTCATGACCCTGTCCGTTTGATTGCGTACCGATTACGGCATCGACGCGGCCATCCGGCCGCACCTTGATCCGTGCCTGCTCCTTCGCCGCGCCGATCGAAGACTCGACGTAGTTGGCGAGGCCCCGCCCCAGCAGCTTGCCGCGGCGCTTGGCCTCCCGCCGCCGCGCTGGAAAGCCTTTCCAGTCGGCGATCTCCATCGCCCAGTCCATATTTTCTTCGTAGTGGCCGCTGTCGTAGAGCATGCCGACCGAATTGCGGTAAGGGAATGCCTTCGGCGAAATCAGATTCTTGCGGCGAAGTGCGACGCGATCGACACCAAGTTGCCGCGCCGCCTCGTCAACAAGCTGCTCGATCGCGAATGTCACTTCCGGGCGGCCCGAACTCCGGTAGGCGTTGGTCGGCATCGTGTTGGTGAAAACACCGATCGAGCGCAGCGTGGTTGCTGGAATGCGGTAGGACCCGGGAATAAGTCCCGAGCCCTTGCTCAACGGCGACAAGGACACACACCGCGCACCGACATTGCTGATGTTGGTGGCGCGCATGCCAATGAAGCGGTGCTTGTCGTCGATTGCGAGTTCAACCGAAGTTACAAGATCGCGACCCTGGTAATCGCTCAAGAAAGCTTCCGAACGCGTCGCGGTGAATTTCACCGGCCGTCCCAATCTCTTCGCGGCCCACAGCACCAAACCGAATTCGACATAGGTGCGATTGCGCGTGCCGAAATTGCCGCCAACATCGGCAGAGATCACCCGCAATCGTTCGGGCGGCACACCAACGACCTTGATTAGCTCGTTCTGTTGCCGCACGGCTCCGCCGGAGCCGGCATAAAGAATATAGCCGTCGGTCTCCGGAAAGTATTTCGCGACCGCCGAGCGCGGCTCCATCGGCACGCCGGTAACACGGCCAATGACGAATTTCTTTTTGATGACGTGCGCGGCGTTGGCGAACGCGCGATCAGTCGCCTCCTTATCGCCGAAAAAAGTCTCGACTGTCATGTTGTTGGGCACTTCGTCCCATATCGTCGGCGCTCCCGGCTGCAGAGCGTCTTCCGAATGCAGCACGAATGGCAGCACGTCGTACTGCACATCGACCGCTTCGGCGGCATCCATCGCCTGAGCCTTGGTCTCGGCCACCACCATGACGACGGCCTCGCCGACATGCCGCACCTTGTCGACCGGCAACAGCGCATGCGGCCCGGCGAACACGGGCGTGCCGCCCGGCCCGGTCAGCTTCTGGTCGAATTTGGTCTTCGGCACCGGGTCGTGCGGGATGGGGCCGATCTTGTCGGCGACGCAATCGGCGCCGGTCAGTACGCCGACCACGCCCGGCATCGCTTTCGCCCGCTCAGTATCAATTGAAATTATCTGGGCGTGCGGATGGGGCGAGCGCACCACCGCCGCGTGAGCCTGGCCGTCGATATTGAAGTCGTCGGTGAAACGGCCCTTGCCCGTAATCAGCCGCTCATCTTCCTTGCGCGGAATGGGCTTGCCGATGAAGCGGAAGCCGGCGTCGTCCAGTTTAGATTTGTCGTCCATCGGGCCTCGACGGCTGCGGAATGGGCAATCTAGTAAACCTCCCGCAACGCCGAGGGAAGGCTTTGGTTTTGCAGCAGCCAATGCAGAGAACGGATGGCTTCGCGGCAGCGGTGATGCCCCGGTAATTTTCTTATTTACGGCTGATACTGGCAGCGTGGAGATGGCCGTGCTGGAATGCCCGCGCGAGCCTGAGCAAGGAGATTAACGATGGCAAATGAGGCCGGGACCTCACGACGTCAATTTGTTGCTGCATTGGGCGCAGGCGTAGCCGCCGGTTCAGTCGCCTATACAACCGAGGGCTCCGCTGAAGGTTCGGCGCCGTTGCAGATCGTCGACTTTCACAATCACTACATGGGGCCGTCGTGGACGCTGACCGGCCTCGACAGCGTGCCGGCTGCGGCGCGTCCCTACTGGAAAAAAACCTACGCGAATCTGCAAAGCAGGGATGCCCTGGTGGACTCTGTCGAAGCCGCAGGGATCACCGCACGCGTCATCAACACACCAACCGCCTTCATTGAAGATGCCGACGGCAATATCCCGGCCGGCGCGGAGCAGCGCATCAATGACGCCATGGCCGAACTTGTCGCCAAATTTCCCGGCAAGCTCTACGGCCTTGCGACCGTCAATGCATTCACCGGCGATGCAGCCGCGCACGAACTGACGCGCGCCATTCGCGACCTTGGCTTGCGCGGTGTTTTTCTGGAAAGCGCGAGAGGCAACTTGATCCTCGGCGCCAAGGAGACGCGTCCGACGCTTGCCACGGCGGCGGCTCTCGGCGTGCCGGTGTTTGTGCACCCGATGACGGATCCGCAGCTCAACAAGCGTTTCGCGGTGAGCGGCCCACTCGGCGTCCGCCTGGCGCGAGGAACGATCAACAGCGCGGCGCTGATCAACATATTGGAAGGCGGCACGTTCGACGAAAATCCCAAGCTTAAATTAGTTGTCACCACACCCGCATTCGGCGGCATGATGCTGGCCGGCGGATTTGGCGACGGCCAGCGCATCCGCAATGATGCGCCGGAGCTGACGCGCCGCAACGTCTATATCGACACCATGGGCCTCAATCCGGTCGAGGTCCGCACTGCGGTGGATATGCTCGGCGCCGATCACGTACTGGTCGGCACCGATTGGCCGATCGCCGTCGAGAAATCGGTGCCTGAACGGCTGCAAAAAGCGTTCGCGCACGCCGGCCTGGACGCCGAGCAGCAGCAAATGATCGCGAGCGGTAATGTGCTGAAGCTGCTCGGTGTCGCCTGACGGACTCTCTCACGACTCTGGAATGATCGGCAGCAACAGGTAAGGCTCGCGGCCCGGCGCAAAATGCAGCGTGTTGCGGCGGGCGAATATCGCGTCTGGCCGATCGTCGGGGTCAATGTGCAGGAACGGGCCGACACCCTTCATTGGATAGGGCGCACCCGGCAGCGCGAGGTCGTTGCCGTCTACTTCGTAATCGCGGCCGCGCACGTTGAGCGCAAGCTGGTAGCCCGGCGCCACCACGATCGACGTTGGCCATATCTCGACGTCAAGCTCCACCGGCTCGCCGGGGTTCAGCGGCCGCTCTTCGTCATGGGTATGCCATGGACGATAGGGCAACGACTTCGCCGGATCGAGCTTGCGGTGTGACGCGCGCAGCCAGCCGAGCCCGACCGGCACCCGAGCGTCGTTCGAGCCGATAAAGGTGACTTCCGTGCCGTGTGGATCATACAGGCGAAGCGCCAGGAACAGGTCGGCGTCGGTGGTCTCGGACGACACCCAGAGCTTGGCCGCGACCGGGCCGGTGACCTCAAAGCTATCGCTGCGCACAGGCGTGAGAAAGGTAAGACCGCTGCTCGCCGGGTCATAGCTGAGCGTTGTGTTTGCGCCGGATACTTCCGGGGACAGCGCCATTCCTTCCGGCCGCAAGTAATATTTTGTCCATTGCGTGCGCTTGAGCGGCCATTCGTTCTCGGCACGCAGCACGAACTTTTCGTGCGGATGACGGACATTGAGCGACACCGGCGGCTGCTTGTCCCATCCAGTGTCCTCATCTTTGAGAAAATGCCCGAAGAAGCGCCGTTGCAGGGCGATGCCGTAATTGCTGTAGAAATGGGTGAAATGAGTATCGCCGTGCACTTCGAGCCACTTCTGTTTCGAGCCGGCGTGCAGATAGCCCTCGAAATTCCCGCGCGTGTGCAAACCCATGCCGCCCCAGTTTCCGGCCGAAAGCAGCGGCGCCTCGATCGCGGCGAAATCGGCAGTACGGGAGGCGTGGTAATCGTCGAACAGTTTGCGCCGCTTGGCTTCGCCCGGATTGTCGGCCTGTAATTTACGAAGCTTGGCCTCGGGCAAAGTCTGCGGTCCGGCTACCAATTCTCCCGTAACGACGCTCTTCGCACCGCGCGTTCCGACGCCGTGCTGCACGCTGGCAACCTGGCGCGGATACCAGCTGGCATAGAAGTCACTCAGGATGCCGCCATGACGGCAGAGCTCGCGATAATAATCGGAAGAGCCTTCCCAGATGCACAACGCAGCAAGATGCGGCGGCTTCAGCGCGCCGACCGTCCACTGGTTCATGGCGTAATACGAAATACCGCTAATGCCGACCTTGCCGTTGCTCCACGGCTGGGTGCCGGCCCATTCGATGCATTCGTACAAATCTTCCGTTTCGAGCGGCGACCATACGTCGATCACGCCGGGAGAACGGCCCGCGCCACGGGAGTCGATGCGCAAGCAGACATAGCCGTCCGGCACCCATTTCTCCGGATCGACCAGTTCCCAGTTCTGATGCTTGTTGCTCGAGCCTTCGAGCACTTCCGGCGCCGCTTCGACCAGGCGCGCCCAATTGCCTTTGTAGCCTTCCTGGAAGGCGAGCCCCTTCGCATAAGGGCCATAACTCAGGATCACCGATATTTGCCGTCACCGACCTGACGAAAGATATCGGCGCGCAACACGACGCCATCCTCCATCTCGATCGGCGCGTCCCAATCGATTTGTATGCCATCGCGAATTTCTGACTTCATGGCGTTCATCCCGTGTTACGCGGCTTTTTGCCTTCACATTTTCTTGCCACGAATTGTGCTAGGGTTACGGTAGAAAAGGAATAGAGGATTATACATGAGCGAGAGCGCGATCGAACTCGTCGAAAACTGGGTTGACGAAAAAATCGAGAAAATGGACGCAGCCCCGGCCGATATTGAGGCGCAAGCCAAGACGCTTGCGGCGGCATGCATCGCGGATGCTCAAAACGACGGCTTAACTCAATCCGAGATCAACGACACCTTCGACGATCTTGCCGCCTTCATCGCGGCTGAAATCGGGGAAGCCTTCGACATGACCGACCGGTCTAACGGAGGTTTAGACCTTGTCGATGATGACGATGCGCGTATCGTTAACGGCGAAGATGACGACAGCGAAAAGAAAGCCTGACACGGCGCTAACTTAAGCAACTTTTCTGGCGCTGAATTCCTGCTGCCAGCGCCGCACTTTGCGCTCATCGACCTCAATGCCGAGACCAGGCCGATCGAGCACCGTCAGATGACCGCCCTCGACGCGCAGCGGATCGGTGACGACGTCTTCGGCCAATCCCGGACTGGTGATGGTGAGACCCCAAGCCAACGACGGCACCGCTGCGGCGGCGTGCATGGCGGCCGCGGAGGCGACACTGGTTTCGCCGGTCTTGCAGGAAATGTTGAGATGCATGCCGAGCCGGTCGCAAAGCCGGGCTGCCTCGACGATCGCCTGCACGCCGCCGAGCTTGATCGCTTTCAGGCTGACGCCGCGCGCAGCCTTGCGCTCGTGATGGCGTTCAATGTCGTCGCGCGAATGAATGCCCTCGTCCGCACCGATCATGATCCGGCTCGCCGCGGCAACCCGCGCCATGCCGGCGAGGTCATGGGCCGGTACCGGCTGCTCAAGAAAATCCAAGCCGCATTCGCCGACCGCACGCACATAGCGAACGCCTTCATCGGCATTCCAGCCCTGATTGGCGTCAGCAGAGATCAGGCAAGCGCTGTCGAGCGTCGCGCAAACATCGCGCGTGCGCGCGGCATCGGCTTCCGGCGCGGCAACGCCGACTTTGATTTTGTAGATCGTGTAGCCCGCCTTCCGGCGGGTTTGCACCTCACGCAGATCGGCGGCAGCGTCGTCGGAACCGATCACCGCCAACAACGGGATGCGCTCGCGGCGCTTGCCGCCGAGCATCACGTGCAGCGGCTGCCCGGTAGCCCGGCCAACGAGATCATGCAGCGCAATCTCAATTGCGGCTTTGGCGCCGGTATTGCCGTACATCTGCGCGTCCATAGCCGCCGAAAGACCGGCAAAGTCGTCCGCAGAACGATTCAACAGACCCGGCGTCATGTGGGCGACAGCCGCCAGCATGCTGGCGACGCTCTCGCCGGTCATGGTCGGCGCCGAGGCCGCCTCGCCCCATCCGACCACGCCGTCATCGGCTTCGATCCGCACCAGAATGTTGTCGGCGCGCGTCACCGTTTCGCTGGCCATCTTCACCGGCTTTTTCATCGGCAGGCTAACGGCAATCGGCTCGATGGTTTTGATGCGCACGCGGGTCCCCAGCTATCCCCAGTCACGATGGAGAAGTGTAAGGGGACGGACTGTAAGCCCACAAGCCACCACGAACGGCAGCCGATTACTCGGCTGCGATGCGGTATTCCGGACCGAGTTCAGAGTCGTCCGACGACGCGCCAGAAAACGGCTTGGTCGTCGAACAGATGTAATAAGAGCTGAACATGCTCTCACTCATCTCGACGTCTTCAGCGATCTCGCCAAGCACTTCCCACGGATGGATGAGTGGATTGCCAAGCATGGTGTGCTTCATCAGCCAAAGACTGAACGGCAGGATCAGCCGACCGCCCAATCCAGGCGGGACCTTGGCATCCATGATGACGAGACGGCCGCCGGGCCGAAGCTGGTTCCAGACATTCCGCAGCACGGCGCGATGATGCGGCATGGTGTTGAACGACAGGCTGAACAGAACGGCGTCAAGCGGCTCGGGCGCCACATATTCGGCGGCATCGCATTCGGTCAGCGTGATATTCTGCCATCCGTTGTCATGGCCGGCTTGCTGCGCCTTGCGCAGCATGCCGCGTGAAATATCGATGCCGTAGATCCGGCCGGACGATCCAACGACCTCGTGGAGATGCGGGAAGTTCCGGCCAGTGCCGCAGCCGATGTCGA
>Ga0302324_100008023_pt1 | contig 22344 bp, 16 predicted proteins | sample Palsa_T0_1_FD_201949 | JGI IMG/M metagenome (GOLD analysis project Ga0302324, IMG submission 201949) | Peat permafrost microbial communities from Stordalen Mire near Abisko, Sweden - Palsa_T0_1 | ecosystem: Environmental > Terrestrial > Soil > Palsa > Peat permafrost | place: Sweden: Abisko...
CGCCGGCCGCCGCCGCGTCGCTGGTCCGCGCTTCGCTGGCCAGCCGTCGGGCGCCGACCTCGCGCGCCAGATCCGCCGCGATTGCCCCGGCCGCCGCCTCGGCGTCGCGCACCGCGGCCGCCAGTCCGAACACACCGCGCGCAGCGCCCGCGATCTGCCCCGCGCCTGGCGCCAGCTGCGAGGTGAACGCCGCGATGGATTCCTGCCATTGCGGCAGCGCGCCGAGCTGGCTCGCCAGCGCCGTCGCCGGGCAATAGCCGCCGGAGATCAACAGACTATCGGCCGTCAGCGTGCGCCGATGACTGCCATCCAGGTCCGCGACCCTGACGCCGCGCACCGCGCCGCGCCCAATCACCGTCTCGACCACCGCGCCGGCGTGCACCGTGATGCCGCGTGCGCTGGCGCGCCGGGAGGCAAGCGCACCGGGGCGCGGATCGATCACGCCGGCGCAGGCGATGCCGGAGTCGGCCAACGCGAATACGGTCTCATAGGCCTCATCGTTGTTGAGAAAGAACGCCGGCCGGCGTCCTACCGCAACGCCGTAGCGACGCAGATAGCTCAGCGCTGCGCCCGCGAGCATCACGCCAGGCATATCGTTGCCGGGGAAGGCGATCAGGCGCTCGAGAGCGCCGGTAGCCAGCAGCACGCGCCGGGCGCGAATGACGCGCAGGCGCTCGCGCATGCCGCCAAATTGCTCCGCCTGCTGCGCCGCCAGGCGTTCCAGTGCGCCGAACACACCGTGGCCGTACGCTCCGAGCACCGTGGTACGCGGCAGGCAGCGCACATTCGCGTGGGGCGCAAGCGCGGCGCAGGCCGCCTCGCGCCATGCCGTCCAGCGCGCATCGAGCAGCGAGCCGCCACCCAGTAACTCGTCCTGCTCGGTCAGCATGACTTTGAAGCCGCCGGCGGCGAGCCGCCGGGCCGCCGCCAGTCCGGCGACGCCCGCTCCGACCACCAGCACGTCCGCATGATCGTGCACCGTCTCGGCCGGCGCCGCCTGCTCGCCGATGATCGCCTCCAGCCGGCCAAGGCCGGCCGCGCGTCGGATCAACGGTTCGTAGATGCGCTCCCAGGCCCAGCCCGGGGCCATGAAGGTCTTGTAATAGAATCCCGCGGGCAGGAACCGCGACAACAGATCGTTCAGCGCCGCCACGTCGAAGCGCAGCGACGGCCAGCGGTTCTGGCTCTCGGCGACCAGTCCCTGGTGGAGCAGCAGTGTGGTGGCCAGGCGATTGGGTTCGCGGCCATCGGCGTTGATCACGTCGACCAGCGCACAGGGCTCCTCGGGACCCGCGGTGACGAGGCCACGTGGCCGGTGATACTTGAAGCTGCGCCCGACCAGCACGCGACCGTTGGCCAGCAGCGCCGATGCCAGTGTGTCCCCGGCAAGACCCGCCATCGGCTGGCCATCGAAGCGAAACCCGAGCGGCTGCCGGGCATCGGTCAGCAGGCCTTCGGCGATGCGGTGGGATCCGCGCATCACGGCCCCGATTCTCGCGCGACATCCGGCTCCGTCGCCGCCGCTGCCGGTGTCACTGCCTTGATCTCATGCGTCAATGTGTGACGTTCAATTTTCAGCAGCCGCCGGCAGCCGCCAATGTGCAGCCACCACTCCCAGTGCCAGCCACATGGATTGTCGCGCTGGTATACATAGGCGTGGAACGCCGCCGGCGCGGCATCGGCGGTCGGACGCGCACGCGAGGCGTCGCCGCGATAACGAAACTCGATTTCATCGCGCTCGCCGCACCACGGACAACGGATTCGCAGCATCGCGAGTCCGGCTCAGTGCGCGTACGGAAACGGCCCGATGCCGCGCTCGTCCATGGTGCGACCGGTCGCGAAGCGATCCAGATCCAGGTGCGCTGCCAGCGGATGCGGCGCGTTGCAGGCAATCAGGTGCGCGGTCGTCATGCCCCCTGCCGGGATCGCCTTGAAGCCGCCGTAGCACCAGCCGGCATTGAGGATCAGCCCGTCGAGCGGCGTCCGGGAGATGATCGGTGAGCCGTCCATGCTCATGTCCATGACGCCGCCCCATTGCCGCAGCACCTTGACGCGCGCCAGTGCCGGCATCAGCGTCACCGCCTCCATGGCCACATCCTCAGCCACCGGCAGCGTGCCGCGCTGGCCGTAGGTGTTGTAGCCATCGATCGCACCGCCGAATACCAGGCCGCCCTTATCCGACTGGCTGACATAGAAGTGTCCGGCCCCATAGGTGACCACGACATCGAGCACCGGCTTGATCGGCTCGGTGACGAACGCCTGCAGCACGTGGCTCTCGATCGGCAGCTTGAGCCCTGCCATGTTGGCCAGCTGCGAGGAATGGCCGGCCACCGCCAGACACACAGTGTCCGCCTCGATCAGGCCGCGCGTGGTGTGCACGCCGGTCACGCGCGCGCCGGTCACGCCCGCCGCATCGCGCTTGAGGCCGGTGACCTCGCAATGCTCGATGATGTCGACGCCGGCCCGCGATGCCGCGCGCGCATAACCCCAGGCGACCGCATCGTGGCGCACGGTGCCGCCGCGCGGCTGCAGGAACCCGCCGAGCACCGGATAGCGGCCGTTATCCAGGTCGATCAGCGGCACCAGCGCCTTGACCTGCTCCCGGTCCAGCGCCTCGGCATCCACGCCCAGCAGGCGCATCTGGTTGGCGCGCCGGGTGAACAGATCGCGCTGGCCCTCGGTATTGAACAGGTTCAGCGCTCCGCGCTGGCTGACCATGGCGTTGAAATTCAGCTGCCGCTCGAGCCCCTCCCACAGCTTCAGCGAGTACTCGTAGAAGCGGATGTTGTCCGGCAGGAAATAATTGGAACGGATGATGGTGGTGTTGCGCCCGACGTTGCCGAGCCCGATCGGACCCTTCTCCAGCACCGCGACGTCGCGAATGCCGTACTCGCTGGCCAGGTAATAGGCGGTCGCCAGCCCATGGCCGCCGCCGCCCACGATCACCACTCGGTAGCGCGGACGCGGCGCCGCCTTGGCCCATGCGCGCGACCAGCCGCGCTGACCGGTCAGCCCCTCGAGCAGCAGTCGCCAGCCCGAATAGCGGCCGCTGGTCGATGGGCGACAATTCACGTGTTCGAATCCCACGGATTAACCACTTCAACGCTTAAATCGGAGAAATGCCTGACATTTCTGGTCGCAAACTTCGCTCGACGGGCAACTACAATTCCTGCGATCTGGGTATCACGCATATCAATCGAGTGTCCGTTGCGCTGCCTTGCTGCAGCCAGGCGCGCTGCAGCCTCGGCGGCCGGTTGATCGAAATCGAGCACCCGTCCCTCCAGGTCTTCCCCCATTAGTTTTTCGAATGCAACTTCAAGCGTCCGTCGGCGCCGGCCCTTTGGCAGCAGCGCCAGCCCCAATCGAGCCTCGAACAGGGTGATACTGGTGATCCACACGGATTCAGCCGCCTGGCGATCCAGCCATTCGACCACTGGCGCTTCCGGCACCTGTCGCATCAACGCCGAAAGTACGTTGGTGTCGATTACGATCACGGATCAAGATCAACCGGCCGTGCAGCCTGACCTCGCAGCTCCGGTAGATCGATCGCTAAACCTTTGCCGCTGAAGCGCTTAGCAATACGCGAACCGAGCTTGGTAATCGGCCTGGTCGAATCCTTAGCCGCGTTGCGAAGAATCTGTCGAACTTCCTCCTCCATGCTGCGACCATGGAGTTCGGCACGCCGCTTCAGTCGTACCTTGACTTCTTCTTCAAGATCCCGCACCACGAATTGCGCCATGAGATTCCCTCGGCATAGGCATTTGATATCATGATATCAATCAATGGATGATCCCGCAAGTCGCCCGCTCGCAATAAAACTGCTGCCAGCCGCCCGCTGATATTCAATTATCATGATACCGAGGGTCGGCGTGGAGGTGGCTATTGTCGAATGCTCTCAAAATGCTTCGAGTAGTCGCGGCACTGGGTCTGGCCGCGACCGCGGGACCCGCGCTCGCTGCATCGCCGGCGTCGCCGACCTCGATGACGTCTCCGACCGCGCCGGCCGTGGTGGTGTCCTCGAAGCTGTCGAGCGAATCGGCGATGATCGGCCAGATGATCCGACTGCTGCTGGACGCGAACGGCATTGCCACGGTGGATCGAATGACGCTCGGGGCCACGCCGGTGGTGCGCCGCGCACTGCTTTCGGACGAGATCGATATCTATGTCGAGTACACCGGCAACGCCGGCTTCTTCTTCAACATTGCCTCCGACCCGGCATGGAAGAATCTGCGCCAGGGCTACGAGCTGGGAGCGCGACTCGACTACGCGGCCAACCGGATCGTCTGGCTCACTCCCGCCAACGCCAGCAACTCCTGGGCGCTGGCGGTACGCCGCGACGTCGCCGACGACTATCATCTCAAGACCATGAGCGATTTCGGCCGTTGGGTCGCTGGCGGCGGCCCGGTGATGCTCGCCTGTTCGGCGGAATTCGCTAACGCCGGCACGCTGCGCTCGCTCGAGAAGGCGTACGGGTTCACGCTGCGATCCGATCAGATGATCGTGCTCGCCGGCGGGGAAACCTCGGCCACGATCGGCGCGGCGGCGGCGCGCACCGATGGCATCAATACCGCGATGGTGTACGGCACCGACGGCGGCATCGATGCGGCGAACCTGCAGGTGCTGGACGATGACCGCAACGACCAGCCGATCTACGCGCCGGTGCCGATCATCCGTGAGGCGGCACTGACGGCGAATCCGCGCATCGCCGAGCTGGTGAAGCCGCTGATGGACAGCTTCGACCGGGCAACGCTGCAGCAGCTCAACGAGCGCGTGCAGATCGACGGCGAATCCGGCCAGGCGGTCGCCGAAGACTACCTGAAGGCGCGCGGCCTCATCACGCCCGGCCCCATCAAATGAATGCGCAGCCGCTCCCGACGACCCAGGCGCGGCGGTCAAGGATCGACCCGCTCGGTGCGCTGGTGAGCGCCGTGGGCGCAGCGGCCGTGCTGTGGCTGCCATTCGTGGTATTCAAGCCGAACCGCATCCTGCCCGGTGATCCGCATGCGCTGGCGCAGGTGCTGCCGCCAACGGCGGCCGTCGGCTGCCTGCTGGCACTGGCGCTGGTTGCACTGGCCGCGCTCGGCGTGGCCAACGCCTGGCTGCGGCTCGGCGCGGCGCTGCTGGGGCTGATCGTGGTGGCAGCGGCGGTCGCCACCGCCGGCAACCTGCTGACACCGGCTGGCAACAAGGTGGTGCGTGTCGCGCCCGGCGCAGGATTCTGGGTGCTGCTGGTGGCAGTGGGCCTGATGGCGACCGATGCCATCACGCGGTTGCGGCCACGGCCGATCGTGCGGGTGCTGATGCTGGCGCTGTTCGGCGCGATCACCGGCCTGGCGCTGGCGCTCGGCGTATTCGACCACCTCTCGGTGATGCGCGAATACGCGGTCAACGCCGGCCGCTTCGCCCACGAAGCGCGCCAGCACGTGTGGCTGGCACTCGGCTCGCTGGGCGCCGCGGTCATCGTGGCGCTGCCGCTGGGCATCGTCTGCCACCGCGTGCCGCGTCTGCGCGGCGGCATCCTCGGAGCCCTGAATGTGGTGCAGACCATTCCGGCCATTGCGCTGTACGGCATCCTGATGGCGCCGCTGGGCGCGCTGGCCGCAGCCGTGCCGCTCGCTGCGCGGCTCGGCGTCCGCGGCATTGGCGCGGCGCCCGCACTGCTCGCGCTGTTCCTCTACTCGCTGCTGCCGGTGGTCGCCAACACCGTTGCAGGTCTTGCGCGCGTCTCGCCCGCAGCGGTCGAGGCCGCCCGCGGCATGGGAATGACCCGCCGGCAAATCTTGACCGGGGTCGAGCTGGTGCTGGCGCTGCCCACGATCCTGACCGGTATCCGCATCGTGCTGGTACAGAACATAGGCTTGGTCACTGTGGCCGCGCTGATTGGCGGCGGCGGCCTTGGCGTGTTCGTGTTCCAGGGTATCGGGCAGACCGCCATTGATCTGGTGCTGCTCGGGGCCATCCCAACGGTGGCCCTGGCCTTTTCCGCCGCCGTGCTGCTGGATGCACTGGTGGAGACCATGCAGCGATCCCGCCAACCATGAATCGACCACCTGCCAACCACGATTCGACCAACGCGGCGATCACACCAACCCCATCGGACATGAGCCGGCCACTGCCGTGATCAGCATCGAAAACCTGAGCAAGCAGTACGGCGCTACCACGGTGGTCGATCGCGTGTCGATAGACATCGAGCGCAACTCGATCACGGTCATTGTCGGCACCTCAGGCTCGGGCAAGTCCACGCTGCTTCGCATGATCAACCGCCTGGTCGAGCCTAGCGGCGGACGCGTACTGATCGACGGCAATGACACCGCGCGCGAACCGGCGCACCTGCTGCGGCGGCGGATCGGTTATGCGATCCAGGGCAACGGGCTGTTTCCACACCGCACGGTGGCCGAGAACATCGGCACCGTGCCGCGCCTCCTCGGCTGGGAGCAGGCGCGTCTGCGGACGCGTGTCGATGAACTGCTGACGGTGTTCCAGCTCGACCCGACCGAATTTGCCGGGAAATTCCCACATCAGCTCTCCGGTGGCCAACAGCAGCGCGTTGGAGTAGCGCGTGCGCTGGCGGCCGAACCCGCGCTGCTGCTGATGGACGAGCCGTTTGGAGCCCTCGATCCGATCATTCGCGCCAAGGCGCAGGACGACCTGCTCGATATCCAGCGGCGCTTCGGCACCACGATCGTGCTGGTGACCCATGACATGGACGAAGCATTCCGGCTCGGCAGCCGGGTCGCGGTCATGAGCCGCGGCCGCCTGCTGCAATACGACCGGCCCGCGGTGCTGCTCATGCATCCTGCCGACCCGTTCGTCTCGCAGCTGACCGGGCTGGCCGATCGCGCGATGCGTCTGCTGTCGCTGACGACCGCCGGTGAGGCGGCCGTCCCGGACAGCTCGGCCGCCCCGGGCAACTCGAACAGACCGGCTATCGCGGCGTCAATCTCGCTGCGCGACGCGCTGTCTGAACTGGTCTGGCGCGGCGCCGACTCGGCCGCGGTCATCGACGCCAACGGCGCTCCGTGCGGGCAGCTCACCGTGGCCGCGATCCTCGCCCTCGGACGGCCGCGCTGATGCCGACGCTGCTGCGGCTCGCCGCGCTCGGCCTGCTGGTCACGTTTCTGCTGACCCCGCAGAGCTTCGCGCCGCTGTTTGAGCCGCTGACGCAGTACGGCGCGGCGCCGATCTACGACCAGGGCAGCATGCTGGAACTCGCGCTGGCGCAACTGGGGACTGTGTGCTGCGCCGCAGTGGCCAGTACCGTCGTCGCTGTCACGCTCGGCATTATGGTCACCCGCGCGCGCGGCGCACAATTCCTGCCGTTGTCGCGCACGCTGGTCAATGTCGGCCAGACCTTCCCGCCGGTCGCGGTGCTGGCGATCGCAGTACCGCTGGTCGGCTTCGGCCTCAAGCCCACGCTGATCGCGCTGTTCTGCTATGGACTGCTGCCGATCTTCGAAAACACCGTCAGCGGGCTGCGCGGCTGCCCGCCCGCGGTCATGGAGGCTGCCAGCGGCATGGGAATGAGCGCCAGCCAGCGCCTGCTCTCGGTCGAGCTGCCACTCGCGATGCCATTGATTCTAGAGGGAATTCGCCTCTCGCTGGTGATCAGCGTCGGCACCGCGGCGATCGGCTCCACGGTCGGCGCCAAGGGACTGGGTGAAGTCATCATTGCCGGTCTTCTGTCAAATAATACGGCGTTCATCCTGCAGGGCGGGCTGGTGACCGGGCTGATGGCGATCCTGCTGTATGACGCGATGGCGGCGCTGGAGCGGCGACTCTTCAGGTCTGCTCGCATCGATTAACGCATCAGGATATGCGACCAGTGCCACGGCGGCGCTTGCTGATTTTGCCTAGAATATGAACACATGAGCGTTACGACCATCGAGCATGACACACCCGGCGCGACCCTCGCGCGCGGTGAGCGTTGCCCGACGCTCGAAGTGCCCACGCTGCTGCTGATCGTGGCGGTCTATGGCGGCTGGCTCGCGATCACCCTCGCCTATGGCCACTGGCCGCTGATCGCAATAGCACCGATTGGCGTGGTGTTGATCACGCTGCACAGTTCATTGCAGCACGAGATCGTCCATGGCCACCCGACGCGCTCCTACGCCCTCAACCGGCTGCTGGCGATCGTGCCATTGTCATTGTGGCTGCCGTATGAGCACTATCGGCAGACGCACCTGGCGCACCATAACGACCGGCGGCTCACCGATCCGCTCGACGATCCAGAGTCTTACTATTGGACGGCGGAGCAGTGGGCGCAGCTCAGCGCCGTGAGCCGTGCGCTGCTGCAATTCCAGCAGACATTGGCCGGCCGCGTCATCATCGGTCCTTACTGGAACATCGGCAGGTTCCTGCGTTTCGAATGGCACGCGCTGATCCGCAACGAACATCGTGCGCGCGCCATCTGGCTGGAACACCTCGCGTGGTGCGTCCCGGTGCTGGTCTGGGTGCAGCTCATTTGCGGCATGCCGCTGTGGTTCTACCTGCTGGCCATGGTCATCCCGTCACACGCGATCCAGCTGATTCGCTCGTTCGCCGAGCATCGGGCACAGACCGAGCCACGGCAGCGCATCGCCATCGTCGAGCGTTCCTGGATCCTGGGCCCGCTGTATCTGTTCAACAATCTGCACTCGCTGCATCATGAAGCGCCGCGCATTCCGTGGTATCACTACAACCGCCACTACCGCGCTGCGCGCGCTCGGCTGATCGCCGAGAATGGCGGGCTGGTCTATCGCAGCTACCTGGATGTGGCGCGCCGTTTCCTGTTCCGGGCGCACGATGAGCTGCGGCATCCCACCGGCCGCGTCCCGCTCCGGCTGAGCTGAATCACGCCGGTAACTCGTAGCCCGCCGCCCTTGCTTCGCGGTCCCAGTCCAGCAGTGTCGCGTAGGACGCCTCACTGACCGCGGCGAAGCCATCGAGCAGCAGCACGTCGGACAACGCGCCGAACCAGGGGCGTGTCGCCGCGGCCGTGAACGCCGCGCGCAACCTTTCAATCATCGGCGCCGGAGCGCCGGCGGCGGCAGCGAACGCCGGTATCGGCGCCAGTGCCGTTGATTCCAGCACCCGTATGTCCGCCGTCAATTCCGGGGCGTGGAGCCTGATCAGCAGGTGCCAATAGGCATCCAGCGGGCCGACATCGATCCGGCCGGAGCGCACACTGTCGAGCACGTTGCGCGCGGTGACCAGATCTCGCGCCATCTCGGCGTACAGTGTCGGGCGCTCAGCGGTGCGGTAGGCGAGCAGATGATGGCGCCAGGCATTGAATCCGGAGTGCGAGTGAGCCACGGTCCAGCCCGCGCGCCCACCGAACGTATCCGCCAGTGTCGCGAACGGCGCATCCCTGCGCACGATCAAGTCGGTGCGATAGACCGCGCGCCCAGCCGCCCAGTCAACGCGCGGGATCGGCGCGGCAATCGGAATGAGTGGAGCGAGCCTGAGCGCAACCGGGTAGCCGCACGCGAACACCGATCCCAGATCGGTGCGCGACCACAGCTGCTCCAGCGGCTGCGGCGCCGGATAGGGCACGTAGCTGAGATCCACCGCCGCATCGTGAGCGACATGCCCGAGCAGCTCGCGCCAGGCTGCCTCCACCCCGGGGGTCACGGCGTACATGCGCGCGTTCGAGATCCACCCGGTCACGCCGCAGCGCCCAGCTCACCAGTCCTGCGTGCCACATAGGCCTCGATGGCCTCCCTGACCGCCGGGTCGAGCGGCGGCGCCACATAGTCCGCGAGTGTCTTCTTCCAGATATCGGTGGCGCGCTCGGTCGCGTTGCGGGCGCCGGCGTCGGTCCAGTTCTCGAAATTCGACCAGTCCGACAGCAGCGGGCGATAGAACGCCGACTCGTAGCGCGCCAGCGTGTGCGCCTCGCCGAAGAAATGTCCGCCGGCCGCAACCCCCTTGATGGCATCGACCGCCAGGTCGTCGTCGCTGAAGTTCACCGGCTTCAGGATTTCGGCCCAGTTGCGCAGCAGTTCCGCATCCACCACGATCTTCTCGAGCGATGCCGACATGCCGCCTTCCAGCCAGCCGGCGGCGTGATTGATCAGGTGGCTGTGACTGAGAATCGCCGCCTGCAGTGAAAACGCGGTCTCATAGGTTGATTGCGCATCCACCACCGGCGAGGCGTTCACTGCGCTGGTGCGCACCGGCAGCTTGAGCCGGCGCCCGATCTGCGCACTGGCCATGATCGCGTTGATGTATTCGGGTGTGCCGAACGCCGGCGACCCGGTACGCATGTCGACATTGGAAGTGAAACCGCCCATCACGCACGGTGTGCCGGGGCGCAGCATCTGGCACAGCGCGACGATTCCCATCGCCTCCGCGGTCTGCTGCACCAGAGCTCCGGCCAGCGTCACCGGCGCCATCGCACCCATCAGCGTGAACGGGGTGATGACCACGCACTGACCATGGCGCGCCATCACCATGATGTTGTCCAGGATCTCAGCATCCACCCGGCGCGGCGAGTTGACATTGGTGACCGTCATCAGCGTCGGCCGCGCTGCCAGCTGCTCGATCGTGCAGCCGTGTTCTATCGCCGACATCGCCAGCGCGTCCTCGGCCTGCACGCCGCCGACACCGCGCGCCGCCCAGACGATATCGGCGCATTCGATGTGGGCCTGGTAGGTCGCCAGGTGGCGGGTCGCGACCGGCACGTCCACCGGCTCCACCACGATGCCGCCCTGCCAGTGCAGGATGCCGAGCGTGTGGGTCAGCCGCAGGATATTGCGAAAACCCTCGATGTCGCCGTAGCGACGTCCGCGTTCCCGATCGCTGATGTTCGGCGCGCCGTGCACCGGACCGAAGTTGACGATGTTGCCGCCGACCTGCAAGTGGCGCGCGGGGTTGCGGGCGTGGAGCACGAAACTCTGCGGCGCGTGCGCCAGCTGCGCCTCGACGATGTCACGGCCCAGGCGCACGATCTGCGTGTCCTCATCCACCAGGGCGCCGGCGCCGCGGTACACTGCGCGCGCGGCGGGGCTGCGGATCTCGAGGCCAGCCTCCTCCAGGATGCGGAATGCGGCGACCAGGATGCGTTCGACCTGTTCGGCGTCCAGGATCTCCAGCGGCGGGAAATGATTGGCGAGCCGCGGCAGCGGCGCGAGCGACGGACCGGTGGAGCGCGCAGCGCGTGCGCCCGCGCGCCGACGCAACCTTGCCGGAACCTCGGTCATGCCGTAGATACTGCAACCCCGGCGATCCCGGGCGCAAGGGTGTGACGGCTAAGGGCATGACGGCCATGGACGACGACCAGAGCTTCGACTACATCATTGTCGGCGCCGGCACCGCCGGCTGCGTGCTGGCGCGACGGCTATCGGCGCGCAGCCGCAACCGGGTGCTGCTGCTGGAGGCCGGCGGCTCGGACCGGCGCTTCTGGATTCGCGTGCCGATTGGTTACGGGCGCACCTTTAACGACCCGCGCGTCAACTGGATGTACGAGGCCGAACCCGATCCGGGACTGAACGGCGTGCGCGGCTTCTGGCCGCGCGGCAAGGTGCTCGGCGGTTCGGGTTCCATCAACGCGATGGTCTATGCGCGCGGACAGCCATCGGACTTCGAGGATTGGGCGGCAAGCGCGGGGCCAAGCTGGGGCTGGGCGCATGTGCGACCGGTGTTCGAAGCGCTGGAAAACCGGGCCGACGGCGGCCCCGGCCTGCTGCGGGTCACCGATATGAACCCGATGGCGCATCCCTTGTGCCAGGCCTACGTTCGGGCCTGTGAAGTACTGGGCTATCGCTATACGCCCGACTTCAACGGCGAGCAGCCCGAAGGCGTGGGTATCTATCCGATTACGACGCGCGACGGTTGGCGCGAATCCACCGCGACCGCCTATCTGCGGCCGGCGCTGGCGCGGCCGAATCTGCTGTTGCGGCTGAAAGCGCAGGTGCGGCAGATCGAATTCCAGGCCCAGCGCGCCACTGGCGTCGCCTATGTGTGGCGCGGCAGCCTGCGCCGCGCACGCGCGGCGCGCGCGGTGCTCCTGAGCGCTGGCAGCATCAATTCCGTGCAGTTGCTGCAGCTCTCAGGCATCGCCGACCCGGCACTGCTGACCCGCCTTGGCATCCCGCTGCGGCACGCGGCGCCAGCGGTAGGTCGCAACCTGCAGGACCACCTGGGGATCAACTATTACTATCGCAGCCGGGTGCCGACGCTGAACAATGCGTTGTATCCGCTGGGCGGCAAGTTCTGGGCGGGCATGCAGTACCTGTTCAAGCGCTCAGGTCCGCTGTCGATGAGCGTCAATCAGGGCGGCGGCTTCATCCGCAGCAGCCCGGACAAGTCCGCGCCGGATATGCAGCTGTACTTCAATCCGGCCAGTTACACCGGTACGCGCACCCGCACCCGCCGGCTCATGAACCCGGATCCATTCCCCGGCTTCCTGCTCTCCTTCAACGCCTGTCGGCCAACCAGCCGCGGGCACCTGGCGATCCGCTCCGCCGACCCGGAGCTTGCGCCGGCGATCTTCCCGAATTACCTGACGACCGAGCGCGACGTCGCGGACGTGCTGATCGGCGCGCGGCTGATGCGCCGGCTGGCCGCCACCGCGCCGCTGGCCGCGATCATCGACAGCGAACTGGCACCGGGCAGCGCACTGCAGACCGACGCCGAGTTGCTGGAGGATTTTCGCCAACGCGCCGGCTCCGTGTTTCATCCGGTCGGCACCTGCGCGATGGGTACCGATCCGACGCGCGCCGTGGTCGACCCGCGGCTGCGGGTTCACGGCATCGATGCGCTGCGGGTGGCGGACGCCTCGGTGTTCCCATCGATCACCTCCGGCAATACCAACGCACCGGTCACGATGGTGGCCGAACGCGCCGCAGCGATGATCCTGGAGGACGAGGCGGGAGGGTAGTGCAGCACTGGCGAGGCGCCCTGGCTATTTGCGAGGCGCCCCCGGCTTGAGCTATCCAGCGTGCCGGCGGTCAGGCCGCCGCCAGCGGCCCCAGGACCGCCTTCAACGGCGCCAGGTACGGCTCGAAATGCCGCCACTGGTCCAGGCCTTCCTTGAATATCGGCCGGCGTACCTGCTCGGAGCTCGCGGTGCGCACAGCGCGCTCGTTCTTGTAGAACTCGACGCACTGCGGCTCGAAGTCGAGGCCACAGAAATCCAGGATCCGCCGCACATTGCCCTCAAGGTCCTCGACCACGTCCTCGTGCTGCACGCGTAGCACCTTTCCGGGAAGGACCCGATCCCAGTGCGCCATCAGCTCCAGATAGCTGCGATAGTAGCGCGCGATGTCCTCCAGGCTGTACGTAAACTCTTGCCCGGCGGCGAACAGCTGCTTGAAGTTGCTGAAGCAGCACGCCATCGGCTCGCGCCGCGCATCGATGATCCTGGCATTGGGCAGGATCAGGTGAATCAGCCCGAGGTGGCGGAAGTTGTTCGGATTCTTGTCGATGAAAAACGGCTTGTCGGTGCGGTAGACCTGGGTGTCCGCCAGATACTTCTCGCCGAAGCGCTGCAGCTGGCCGGCGTCCAGCTCCGCCAGCACGCCCGGATAGCGCGGCCTGGCGTCGTCCGGTTCCCGGCCCTGTAGCCGCGCCACAAGCCGCGGAATATCGGCCAGCTCCATCGTGCCTTCCACTTTGGAATGCGAGGCGAGGATCTGCTCGATCAGCGTCGAACCGGCGCGCGGCAAGCCGACGATGAAGATCGGATCGGGACGCTGGCAGCCGACGCCGGCGCGTGCCGCGAAGAATTCCGCTGTGCAGACGGCGGCCTGCAGCCGCGCATTGCGCTCGATCGGCTCCGGCCGGTAGCGGCTCTCGCTCTTCTTCAACGCATTGCCGCGCTCGTAGTACTGGAATGACTCGGCGTATTGCGCCCGATCCTCGAATGCCTTGCCGAGTGCGAAGCACAGGTGGTAGCGGTCGACAAGCTTGGTAGCGGGCGCCGCCTCCTGCGCCTGCATGCGCGCAATTTCATCGTCGGAGAATCGATAGGTCTTGAGGTTCGCAAGGCTCCAGTAGGCGTCGCCGAAACTCGGGTTCACCTCTGCGGCCGCGCGATACGACTCGATCGCCTGCTGCTGCCGGCCCAGCGTCTTGAGCGCGTGCGCGATCGACAGGTGCACATCGGCCGTCCTGGGCGCGTCCGCCAGCAGCTCGCGAAATACCCGCACGCCTTCCTCGTGGTTACCGAGGCCGGTGCAGGCGTTGGCATAGGAGATCCGATACGCTCGATTGTGCGGATCGGCATCCATGAGCCTGCCGATTTCCTCCATTGCCCGCGCGTGCTTGTGCAGTCGCAGCAGGACATTGACATAGTCGAAGCGCGCCAGGTGATAGTCCGGAGCGAACACCAGCACGCTTTCGAGCAGGAACTCGGCATCGTCGAGCACGTCGAGTTTCATGCCGATCTGCGCCAGCAGCCGCATGCCCTCGACATGATCGCCGTGCGCCTGCAGGAACTGGCGCACCACCTGCTCCGCCGCATGGATCTCGCCGTCGGCGAACATGCTCGAGGCGGTCACCACCGCCGGCGGCAGGCTCGCAAGTTTCACCACGTGCGCCGCGGCGTTCCCGGCATCCTCCGTCCGCCCGGCGGCGAGCAACAGGACTTGCAGCGCCTTCCAACTCGCCGGCAGCGACGGGTTCAGGTTCACGGCGCGCAGATACGCTTCGATCGCAGCGCCCGGCTCACGTGCGGCCACATAGCAATGACCGCGCTCCTGGAACAGCCGGCTGTAGTCGGGATGGATGGCCTCGAAGCGCGCCAGCGTCGCCAGCGCGTCGGCAACACGGCCCAGGTAGCGCTGGCTGACCGCCAGCATGTACCAGACGTCGCGGTTCTCTGGCACCCGCACCAGCAGCGCCTCGGCCGCCGCCAGCGCCGGCGCAAACTGGCTCTTGTCGAGCAGCCCGCGAATACGCAGGACTTCTGTCTCGACGCTGGACCTGGGCGGCTGAGCCGCGGCTACCGGCATCAGAACTTATAGCCGCCCTTGAGGCTGATAACCCGCGGCCGAATCACCGACTGCGTCTCGATCGCCTCCGAGGCCGAGATGAACGTCTTGCCGTCGGTGTTGCCGAGGTTCTGTCCAACCAGCTGCACCATCCAGTTGTCCTTGGACACGCCGACCGAGGCGTCGTAGGTCGAGTACCCGGGCTGATCGAACTCCTGCGTCACGATCTCGCCTACCGCGATCGCCGGTACGTTGCCCGGCAACGAGCGAGAGTGGGCGGTGCGCTGACCGCCGATCTGGACGAACGGCTTGTAGTCGTTGACGAACCACTCATAGCGCGCGCGTATGTTGCCCTGGAACGCCGGTGACTGGGGCAATGAGCTACCCTTCGAGCCAAACGGATTCGGGGCGCTCAGAAGCGGCATGCCGAAATCGGCGGTACCGGGTATATTGCCGATCAGGTACGGGGAGTTGGTGAGGCTTGAGCTGTTCCAGGACGCCCCGCCAAATAATGTCAGGCCGGTCGTTACACGGCCAACGAGTTGAACCTCCACGCCCCGGACGCGGTAGTTGGCGCCGTTGGTGACGTAACTCAGATTGCCGGTGGCACCCGGATCGAAGAACTGCTGCTGCACGTTGTCCCACTGTTCCTGGTAGATCGCGCCATTGAACAGCACACGGTGATTGAGCCACTCGGTTTTCCAGCCGACCTCGTTGTTGGTCAGCGTGTCCGGGGCGAAGGCCTGCGGCGTCTTGAAATTTCCATCCGGTGCATCAGGCAGATAAGGCCCCTTCACGGACCGATTGAATCCGCCCGGGCGAAAGCCCTGCGAAAACGTGTAGTAGACCATCGCATCCGGCAGGACATGCCAGGTGATATTCGCGCGGCTCTTGAAACCGGTATAGACCGAGTGCAGCCCCAGCGCATTGATGTTGTTGGGGAGCGAGCAGGGCCCGCTCGGCACCGGTCCGCAGTCGTAGGCATTGAACGAATAGACATTGCTGCCGGTCTCGTTATTGCTGAAATGGTAATAACGCGTGCCGCCGGTGACTGTCAGTACCTTTGGAATGATGTCGAAGTCGGCTGAGCCGAAAAACGCCCACTGCTTGTAACCGCGCTGCACGTCGTCCAGAAACGACTCGGTGGCGTCGCGCACGTTGGGGTTGGTGGCGGTGGAACCCGGGGCCGGCATGATCTCGGTCATGCAACCGACCTGCGCGGCCGTGGTGCACGGAGGCAGCGACCGGTAGTGCCAGTCGGTGTTGTCGTCGACCACGAAGTCTTCCCAGAACGCGCCGACCAGCCCGCGCACGCGCCAGTCATCCGGCGTGCTGAATCGGATTTCATGGTTCTGGTGCGTGTTCCGCTGGTTGTCGTGCCAGAAGGCGCTGGGTGAGTAACACCGGACGATGGCGCCGTCTTTCTTACTCTCAGCGGGCGACACGCACTGGTAGTAGTCGGCGTAGATGCCGCGGGTATACGCGGTATAGTCCTGCTGCGAGTCGACTTTGCGCACCAGGTAGCCACCGGTGTAGACCGCCTTCAGCAATCCGATGCGGCCGTTGAGGGTCCACGCGGTGTTCTCGAACTTGTCCTTGTCATACGAGGGATTGAACGTCGTCACCGACAGCGGCGGCAGCGGCACCCCGTCGGTCGAGAACGGCTCCTGGTAGAACACGCCTTCCGCGTCCATGTTCTGGAACGTCTGCGCGATCAGCACGTTCCAGTCCTCGTTGATCTTCCACAGCGCGGATGCGCGGATGCCCTTGTACGTGACCGGGTTGATCCCGTTGGCGACCGTATTGTCGTTGTTGATCTTGTTGATCGATCCCGGGTACGTCGGCACCACGCCGCCGACGTAGTGGATGATGCCGAGGTCGGTGGGCTCGCGGGTGAAGGTGCCGGGCACGTTGTTGATGTAGCCGCCGCGGTTGTCGTCGTAGATGACCGCGCGCACCGCCAGCGTATCCGCGATCAGCGGCACGTTCAGCGTCGCATCGACGTTGGAATTCTGGTCACCGTGCGTGGTCCAGCCATAGCCGGCGTTGACCGTGCCCTCGGTGACATCGAGCTTCGGCTTGTTGGTGATGTAGCGCACCACGCCGGCCTCGGCGCCGGCGCCGAACAGCGTGCCCTGCGGGCCTTCCAGAATCTCGACCCGCTCCAGGTCCGCCGCGTAGACGTCAAGGTTGCGATATGGCATCTGCGCCGACTGATCATCCAGATACACCGCGACGTTGGGGAAGTTGGCGTCGGTGCCGCTGCCCTGCGTGCCGAGCGCGCCGGAGCTCAGTCCGCGCATGAAGATCAGGTCCTGGCCTGGTCCCCAGCTGGCGGTGGTCACGTTCGGCGTGTACTTGACGATGTCGTCGAATGTAGTGACGTTCAACTGCGTCAGCGTCTCGCTGGTGAGTGCCTGGATCGTAATCGGCACGTCCTGCAGGTTTTCCGTGCGCCGCTGCGCGGTGACGGTGATCTCCGACAGTTCGGTACTGCCGGCGGCAGCGCCTGCCTCCGTGGACTGATCGGCCGTAGCGATCCGGCTCGCCAGGATGCACGCGGCGACCGCGGCATCCACCACCAATGAGCGGCGCGGGCGGCTGAGGGTGTTGATCGCATTCATGGCGCTTAGCGCCTTGACTTTTTTCGTCATCTTTATTTGCTCCCTGGAACGATCTGGATGTACCCGAGAAGAAAGCCTGCCGTTCTACGGTTACAGTCACTGCGTTGGTATTAGATACGACGGGCCGCGACCACGATTGAACAGATGCGTCATTCGAATGTCAGAAATAAGCAACGCTTGCATTAAACGCATCAGTTCATGATTAAAATCATAATTCAATGGTTTAGACTCCGAGTCTAACGTGACGTTTTTGGCCAACAGACGACTCACTTGAACGCCGTCCAGATGGTTTTCAGATCGACATACTTGTCGATCGCGTGCGCCGACCGGTCGCGCCCGAAGCCTGACTGCTTGAACCCGCCGAACGGGGTGGCGAGCGAGGAGCGGTCGAAGCTGTTGACCCAGACGGTGCCGGCCCGCAGCGCACCCGACAGTCGGTAGGCGACGTTCATGTCGCGCGTCCAAACCGCGGCAGCCAGCCCATAGACCGTATCGTTCGCGACCTGCAGGGCATCGGCCTCGTCGCGAAAACCGCTGACCGTGAGCACCGGGCCGAAGATTTCCTCGCGGCTGACGCGCATCTGCGGCCGCACCGCATCGAGCACCGTGGCCTCGAAGTAGTAGCCGCCGCTGTCCTTCATCGCCTGCTTGCCGCCGAAGGCGATACGCGCGCCCTCGGCGACGCCGGAGTCGATGTAGCCGAGCACGCGATCTAAATGGCCGCCGTCGATCAGCGCGCCCATCTGGGTAGCCGGGTCAAACGGATGACCCAGCGTGATGGTGCTCGCGACCCGCTCGATGCCATCGATCAGCTGTTCGCGCACCTGCTCGTGCACGATCAGGCGCGAGCCGGCGTGGCAGGTCTCGCCGGCGTTGTAGTAGATGCCCCAGGCGATCGCCGATGCCGCCTCGGCCAGGTCCGCATCCGCCATCACCAGGTGCGGGCTCTTGCCGCCCAGTTCCAGCGCCACGCGCTTGAGGTTCGATTCGCCGGCATAGCGCAGCATCAGCTTGCCGACTTCGGTGGATCCGGTGAAGCTGATCATGTCGACGTCCGGATGCAGCGCCAGCGGCTTGCCGGCCTCCTCGCCAAATCCCGGCACCACGTTGAGCACACCGGGCGGCAGCCCCGCCTCGACCGCCAGCTCCGCCAGCCGGATGCCGCCGAGCGACGACTGCTCGGCGGGCTTGAGCACCACCGAATTTCCCGTCAGCAACGCCGGGCCGATTTTCCAGGCGCTGATGATCAGCGGATAATTCCACGGCACGATCGCGCCGATGACCCCGAGCGGCTCGCGGCGAATCAGCGCCAGGTCATTCGGCCCGGTAGGCGCGACCTCATCCACCAGCTTGTCGGCAAACTCGGCGTAATAGGCGATGCAGTCGGCGCACGACGCGACGTCCACCTGGATCGAATTGAGCACCGGCTTGCCGACATCGAGTGTCTCGAGCAGCGCCAGGCGCTCGACATCGGCACGGATCAGCTCCGCAAAGCGCAGCAGCACGCGCTTGCGCTGCCGCGGCTCCATCCGGCGCCAGACGCCGCTCTCGAACGTGGCGCGCGCGGCTGCAACCGCGGCGTCAATATCCGGCGCCGCGCCACGCGCGACCTGGCCGATGACCTTGCCGTTGATGGGACTGACATCATCGAAAGTGCGGCCCGACAGCGCGGCCACGTGACGCCCATTGATGAAGGCGCGCCCCTCGATCTTCAGCGCGGCGGCACTGCGTTCCCAGCCGGCCCGGTCACGGGCTGTCAGCGTGTCGATCACGGGCTCCTTCTGCTGCGTGGCGAGCTGGGATATTTCCATAGGTGCCCTGCCGGCTCCAAACCGAGAAATGGCATCGGCTGCATCGACAAAAAGCATTGGCACAGCGCCCGGCGTTAACTCAATCTTGCGCTGCCGGCGCCACCTCCGGCTTGCCGGGCGCTAGAATAGCTGATGATCGAGCGGAGACGGATCGACCGGCGCTGGCTGCCACTGAATGCGCTGCGCGCCTTCGAGGCGGTGGCCAAGCACGCGAGCTTTACCGGGGCTGCGAACGCGCTACGCATCTCGCAGAGCGCGCTGTCGCGCCACGTGATCTCGATCGAGAAGCTCATCGGCGTGCAGCTGTTCGAGCGCCGGCCGCATTCGCTGGTGCTCACCAAGGCCGGCCAGCATCTGCTGCCCACAGTCATCAAATCCTTCGACCGCCTTGAATATTCGCTGGATGAAATCCGCAATGCCGGTGCGCCGACCCTGCGCACGCTGCACGTACAGATGCCGCCCAGCTTCGCGGCGCGGCTGGCAATTCCGGCGCTGCGTGATTTCCGCCGCGCCAACCCCGACATCGAGATCGACCTGGTCAGTCCCTACGGCGTGGGTGCGCCGCCCAGCGACGTGGATGTCGCGGTGGTGTACTCCAAACCCGCGGTCAGCGAGTACGTCAGTGACCTGCTGTGGCCGGTCAAGCTCAGCATCCTGTGCCACCCCGATATTGCCGGGCGCCATGCCGGCAAGGATCTGTCGGGCTGGATCCGCGACAACGAGCTGATCCACGTGCGTATTGCCGACCTGCCGCGCCACCACGTCTGGACGCAGCTGGCGCGCCAGGCCAGTCTCGGGCAGATCAATTTCGAGCGCGGGCTGATCTTCGACACCGCGCTGCTGGCGGTCGAATACGCACTGAGCGGTGAGGGACTTGCACTGGTGGACGTCAACCTGTTCGCCGAGGAGCTGCGCACCGGGCGGCTGGTGCGCCCGTTCGACCTGTCGCTCGACGACGGCTACGGCTACTACCTGGTGACCCACCCCGATGCGCTCAGCGATACCGCGATCGCACTGTTCCGCTCCTGGATGATCGAGCACTTCGGTCCCCACAGACCGGGCGAGCAGTCGGCCCCAGGCGATCAGTCGGGACCCGGCGAGCAGTCGGCGATGCGGCTGGCCGTATCGAATGACTGAATCCAGCGAGCGTCTGGCGCGGCGCCCGAGCCGCAGGCCGGCGAGCGGCACCCCGCCCGCACCGGTGGTCGATCGCTCGCGCAGCTACCGCCACCTGGTCAATCCGTTCGAGCCGCTGAGGGTGTTCTCGGACGATCAGGTCGCGGCAATCCACGCAGCGGCGCTCACCGTGCTGGAAAACCAGGGCATGAAGGTGCTGCTGCCGGAAGCGCGTGAGACTTATGCCAGGGGCGGCGCCAGCGTCGATGAATCCACGCTGATGGTGCGCATCGATCGCGGACTGGTCGCCGCCGCGCTGGCCACCGCGCCGCGCGACGTCACGCTGCACGCCCGAGATCCCGAGCACAGCATGCCGGTGTCCGGGCGGCACGTGATATTCGCGCCGACCTCCGGACCGCCGAACATCATGGACACCAGCGGCGGCAAGCGCGCCGGCACGATGGAGGATTTCTGCAACCTGATGAAGCTGTGCCAGAGCTTCGAGGTCATCCACGTGCTGGGCGGCGGCGTCGAGCCCCAGGACATCCCGGTGCAGTTCCGGCATCTCGAGACCGCGCGCGCGATGCTGATGCTGACCGACAAGATTCCCAAGATCTATTCGCGCGGCTCGCCGCAGATTGCCGACAACTTCGAGCTGATCAGGATTGCCTACGGACTGACGCCGGAGGAATTTCGCGCGCGCCCCTATGTGTCGACCATCATCAACACCAACTCGCCGCTGCAGCTCGACATCCCGATGGCCAATGGCATCCTCGAGTTCGCCGCCGCCGGGCAGCTGTTCATCATCACGCCATTCACGCTCGCCGGCGCGATGGCGCCGGTGACCGTCGCCGGCGCGCTGACGCTGGCGCATGCCGAGGCGCTGGCCGGCACCGTGCTCGGGCAGATCGTGCGTCCCGGCTCACCGGTGATGTACGGCAGTTTCACGTCGAACGTCGACATGAAATCCGGCTCGCCGGCATTCGGCACGCCGGAGTACGTCAAGTCCTCGATCGGCGCCGGCCAGCTGGCACGTCACATCGGGCTGCCGTGGCGCTCCTCGAACGCGACTGCCTCCAATGCCCCGGACGCGCAGTCCGCCTACGAGTCGCAGATGAGCCTGTGGGGCGCGCTGATGGGCGGCTGCAATTTCCTGCTGCACGCCGCCGGCTGGCTCGAGAGCGGGCTGACGACGTCGTACGAGAAATTCATGCTCGATATCGAGATGCTGCAGATGTTCGCGGAGATCTTCCAGCCGCTGGGCGCCAGCAGCGACGACTTCGCCGTCGACGCGATCGCCGAGGTTGGCCCGGGCGGGCATTTCTTCGGCTGTGCTCACACGATGTCGCGCTACCGCAATGCGTTCTATACGCCGCTGGTCTCGGACTGGCGCAACTTCGGCCAGTGGACTGCGGCCGGCTCGCTCACGGCCACCGAGCGGGCGAGCACGCTGTGGCGCGAAGTGCTCAGGAACTACGTGGCGCCGGTGCGCGATCCGGCGGTAGTCGAAGCGGTTGACGACTTCGTTGCACGCCGCATCGCCGCCGGCGGTGCGCCGCCGGTGAGCTGACACCGGAACACCGTCGACTACCATCGTTTACGTATGCAGCCTCACACCAGGGTAGCGGTGATCGGCGGCGGCGTGGTGGGGGCCAGCGTGCTCTATCACCTCACCAAGGCCGGCTGGCGGGACGTGTTACTGATCGAGCGCGCGGAACTCACCTCCGGCTCGACCTGGCATGCGGCCGGCGGCATGCACACCGTCAACGGCGATCCGAATGTCGCCAAGCTGCAGCAGTACACCATCGGGCTGTATGCGGAGATCGAGCGCATCTCCGGACAGTCCTGCGGCGTGCACGTCAACGGCGGCATCCTGCTGGC
>Ga0302324_100008026_pt1 | contig 22342 bp, 21 predicted proteins | sample Palsa_T0_1_FD_201949 | JGI IMG/M metagenome (GOLD analysis project Ga0302324, IMG submission 201949) | Peat permafrost microbial communities from Stordalen Mire near Abisko, Sweden - Palsa_T0_1 | ecosystem: Environmental > Terrestrial > Soil > Palsa > Peat permafrost | place: Sweden: Abisko...
GGTACCGTCTCCGGCCAAACCGCCCCCGCGTCGATCCAGGCGCGCAGAGTTGCAATTTGGGCCGCCGTCAGCGGCTCGCCCGAAGCCGGCATGATGGCGCCGCGCTGCCCGGAGACCTTCGCGATGAGCATGCTGGAGCCGCTATTGCCGGGCACGATGGCCGGACCACTGGCGCCGCCAGTGAGCGTCAGGTCGCGGGTGGTGAGTGACAATCCGGCCGCGGGCTTTGCCCCGCTATGGCAAGGGGCGCACCGCGCGGCCAGGATGGGATGGACTTCGACGGCGAAGTCCACCGCCTGCGCCAGACACGGCGACACCAGCAGGGCTGCGGCGCGGACGATGCGGGGGAGATGCATGGGATGAAGCGCTGCTGCACATTATATAGCGATGCGGGTGGCGCTTTCACATCGAGAGAAAGGGCGCGTGTCCATGGAGTAGGCGTCTCGACACACGCAGTACGTCGGATTTTTTCGGATTGTTCACCTCAGGCGGAAGTCGAATGTGTGGGACAGTGCAACGGACGCGCGAAGGCGGCAGACCACGAAAGGCGATGGTCTGCCCCACGAAAGTGAACAGTATTGGCCCTAAGCCTGCCCTAACCCGCGTCCGCTTGCAGAAAGGCTTCGATCTCCTGCACCTCATCGGCGGCCAGCCGGAAGTCCGCCGCACCGATCACGCCCTCCACCTGCCTGGCCGAACGCATGCCGACGATGGCGGCCGTAACCGCGGGATGGCGGAGCGTCCATGCAATCGCCACCTCGCCCGGCGTGCGGCCGTGGCGCTGGCCTATGGCGCGCAGCACTTCCGCCAACTCCAGATTGCGGGTGAGCCGCGGCTCCTGGAACTGGGGGGTCCGGCGGCGCCAATCGTCGTCCGGCATTGCGGCGATGCGCGCGCGCGTCATGGCGCCCGACAGCAGGCCCGATTTCATGGGCGAATACACGATCACGCCGATCCCGTTCGCCTGAGTGTATGGCAGAACCGCCCCTTCGATTTCACACGCGAGCATCGAATAGGGCGGCTGCAGCGACGTGATGGGCGCGATGGCCTGCACGCGGCGCAGCTGGTCCGCATTGAAATTGGATACCCCGATCCAGCGCACCTTGCCCTCGCGCTGAAGCTGCGCCATCGCGGTCCAGCCTTCCTCGATGTCCTCGTCCGGCTCGGGCCAGTGAATCTGGTAAAGATCGATTACGTCCAACTGGAGGCGGCGCAGGCTGCCTTCCACTTCCCGGCGGATGGAATCCGCTTTCAGGCTCTTGCCGATTTCGCGGCGCTCGTTCCACACGCGTTCGCACTTGGTGAAGACCAGCGGCTTGTTGGAGCGGCCCTTCAGCGCGCGGGCTACTACTTCTTCGGAATGGCCCAGGCCATAGACCGCGGCGGTGTCGATCCAGTTGACGCCTCGATCCAGCGCGGCGTGGATAGCTGCCACGGATTCGTCGTCGTCCTGAGGCCCCCAGGCGAAGGCCCAACCGCCGCCACCCATGGCCCAGGCGCCAATGCCGATGGGTGTGAGGCGCATATCGCTGTTGCCTAATAGCTTGGTTTGCATGTCAGCTATTTATGATAGCTAACGACGGGTGGCGGCCTGCGAGACCGCTTGCAGGCTTTGAGCCTGCCCCACTGAAAGAAAATAATTATTGAGATGTAGAGAACCCGGATTCCGATCCGACTACATCATCGAAAGGAGCAATAAAGACATGAAGTACATTCTGATGATGACCGGAACAAAGGCCGATTGTGATTCATGGTTAAAGTGGTCGAAGAAAGACCTGCAGGCGAGTGTCGCTTTCATGCGCGCTTTCAGCAAGGAACTGAAGGACTCGGGAACGTTCGTCGCCACCGAAGGCCTGGCGTTCCCCGAGCAAGCCAAGATCGTTCGCGCGGGAGCCGACGGGCTGCCGATTACGGATGGCGTCTTTCCGGAAGCGAAAGAGTTTCTGATGGGATATTGGATCGTCGACGTGGAAAGCGCGGAGCAGGCGTACAGGATCGCCGCGCGGGCTTCGGCTGCGCCGGGGCCCGGAGGGATCCCCGGGAGCCAACCGATAGAGGTGCGGCAAATCATGAGCAGCGCACCGGCAGAGTGGCAGTGACAGAACCAACTTCGGACGTTCCGGTCGAGCGCCTGCTGCGGGAATTGACGCCGCGGGTGCTGGGGACCGTGGTCCGGCGATTTCACGACTTCGCGGCGGCGGAGGATGCCGTTCAGGAGGCGGCGCTGGCGGCGGCGATCGAGTGGCCGCGCGAAGGCCTGCCGGACAATCCCGGCGCTTGGCTGACGCAGGTCGCCTTCCGGCGCATGGCCGATCGCATCCGCAGCGAATCCGCCCGCCGCCGCCGCGAGAGCGAAATGGCCCAGATAACGGAAGCGGCGGCCATCGAGCCGGCGCCTGAGGAAGACGACACGCTGATCCTGCTCTTCATGTGCTGCCATCCTGCGTTGACTCCAGCTTCAGCGATTGCGCTGACATTGCGAGCGGTGGGCGGCTTGACTACAGCGGAGATCGCCCACGCGTTTCTGGTGCCCGAAGCTACCATGGCGCAGCGGATCAGCCGGGCCAAGCAAAGCATCCAGGACTCCGGCATACCATTCCAACTGCCGACTGCCGGGGAGCGCGTGCAGCGCCTGCGCGCAGTGCTGCACGTCCTGTACCTGATCTTCAATGAGGGCTACACCAGCAGCGCCGGACCCGTTCTGCGCCGGGCCGATCTGTCGCATGAGGCGATGCGGCTGACACGGATCGTCCACGACCTGCAACCGGGCGACGCGGAGGTCGCTGGATTGCTCGCACTTATGTTGTTGACCGATGCCCGCCGCCTGGCGCGAACGGGCGCCACAGGCGAGTTGATCCCGCTGGCGCAGCAAGCGAGGACGCTCTGGGATAGCCAACAGATCGCGGAGGGAGTCGCGCTGCTCTCGGCCACGCTACCCAAGGGATCGGTCGGCCCATACCAATTGCAAGCGGCCATCGCCGCCGTTCACGACGAGGCGCCGCGCGCCGAAGATACGGATTGGCCGCAGATCCTGGCGCTCTACGATCTGCTCAGGCGAATGTCCGACAACCCTATGGTTGGGTTGAATCATGCGATCGCGGTGGCCATGGTGCACGGCGCGGCGAAGGGTCTGGAACTGCTGGACGCCCTGCAGGCCGATGCCCGCCTGGCGGACCATCACCGCTTGGATGCCGTGCGGGCACATCTGCTGGAATTCGCCGGAGACCGCCAGGGCGCCATCCGGCACTACCGGGCGGCGGCAGGCAAGACAGGCAGCCTCCCGGAGCGCAATTACCTGCTTACGCAGGCCGCGCGACTCGCGAGCGAAATGTAACTGGCGAACACGCTATGAATCGGGGACTTATATCGTATCAGACTATACAAAAATGCCGTTCCGACGTATCCTAGAATTAAGAGGATCGTAATTGCGCACTATCTCCAAGAAGACGAAGTACGCCCTGCAAGCTCTCTACTCGCTGAGCAGGCATTACGGCGAGGGTCCGATTCTGGTGCACTCAGTGGCCACGGAAGAATCCATCCCGCTGAAGTTTCTGCAAGCCATCCTTTTGGAGTTGCGGAACCGCGGCGTGGTGATGAGCAAGAAAGGCCGCGCGGGCGGATACGAGCTGAGCCGGCCGCCCGAGGATGTCACGGTGGGCTCCGTAATTCGCATGATCGAAGGCCCGCTGGCCCCGTTGCCATGCGCGCGCGAGACCAACTACCGCCGCTGCGACGAGTGCAAGGATGTGCAAACCTGCGGCACCCGCATCGTGATGCGCCGGGTGCGCGACGCGGTGGCGCATATCCTGGACAGCACCACGCTGGCGGACGTGAATCGGGAAGTGGATAAGGCCAAGGAGATTGAAGCGCATGGGCCGGCGGTGAGCTTCACTATCTGACAGGCTAAAGCAGCTTCTCGACGATCACAACGTCGCGCCATACGCCGTCCAGTTGGCCGTGCTTTTCGTAGATCCCCACCTCACGAAAGCCGAGCGCGGCGACCAGCCGGCGGCTGGCCGTATTGTCGACGAAGATGCGCGAGACCAGTTTCCAGAAGCCGGCGGCCGCGGCGGCGGCCATGAGGGCCTCAAGCGCCATGCGTCCCGCGCCATGCCCGCGGCACGCGCGGTCCACGTAGACGGAGGCCTCGGCGATGCCGGCATAACATGCCCGCGGCCGGTATTGAAAGGTAGCCGCGAAGGCCGCGACCGCGCCATCCTCTTCGATCACCAGCACAGGGTGCGTGGCATCGAACCATGCGCGGACGTCGCTTTCGGTGCGCGGCCGGGTTTCAAAAGTGGCCGTGCGATCCGCGATGCCCTGGTTGTAGATGCGGGCGATTTCCGCGGCGTCTTCCGGCCTGGCGTGGCGGGCGTGCATGGCTGGCGCTTACAGCTAACGCTAACAGGATCGCAACGCTGCCGCAGGCGCGCTATAATCCACACTTACGAGCACTGCCGGCGCCAACATCGCGCAGACGGATCTGACGGCCATACTGGCCGCACAGCGCACGGCTTTTGCGCAGCAGCCGCCCGATGCCCAGCGCCGCCTCCGCGCTTTGCGCGCCTTGCTGAAGGCCGTACGCGCGCGGCGCGAAGAATTTGTCCGGGCCATCTCCGAGGATTTCGGCGGGCGCGCGCGCCAGGAGACCCTGCTGCTGGAAGTCTTCCCGCTGGTGGATACCATCCGCCACGCCATACGCCATCTGCCGCAGTGGATGCGCCCTCGTCCGGCGGCGGCGGGTTGGCAATTCCTGCCGGGACGGGCGCGCGTGGTTTATCAGCCGCTCGGCGTGGTAGGCGTGATCGGCGCCTGGAACTATCCGCTGCTGCTTAGCCTGTCGCCGGTGGTGAGCGCGTTAGCGGGCGGAAATCACGCCATGCTGAAGCCGTCGGAACTGGCGCCGCGAACCGCGGAACTGTTGGCGCACGTGGTGTCCGATCTGTTTCCCGCCGACTACGTCACGGTAGTGACCGGCGGGCCGGAGACCGGCGCGGCCTTCACCGCGCTGCCTTTCGATCACCTGCTTTTCACCGGCTCGACCCGCGTGGGCAAGATGGTGATGCGCTCGGCCAGCGAGCACCTGACGCCCGTCACGCTGGAGCTGGGCGGCAAGTCGCCGGCGCTGGTGCATCCCGATTTTCCGGCGCAAACGGCGGCTGCGCGCATCATGGCCGGAAAGCTGTACAATGCCGGCCAGACGTGTATTGCGCCGGATTACGTGCTGGTGGAAGCCGGCGCGCGCGAGCAGTTCGTGCGGCTGGCATCGGAAGCGGCCGCCACCATGTATCCGCGGCTGGTCGGCAACGCGGACTTCACGCGCATCGTCAATCGCGAGCACTACCGGCGGTTGCGGGGCTTGGTGGAGGACGCGACGCTGAAAGGCGCCGGGATGCTGGAAGTGAACCCGGCGCACGAAACCGCCAACGACCAGAACCGGGTGTTCCCTCCCACGCTGTTATGGAATGTGACCGGCGAGATGACGGTGATGCGGGAAGAGATTTTCGGTCCGATCCTGCCGGTGGTCACTTACCGGTCGCTCGATGAAGCCATCGAGTATGTGAACGCCAGGCCGCGGCCGCTGGCGTTGTATTATTTCGATCGCAGCGCGAAGCGCGTGGAATCGGTGCTGGCGCGCACTACATCCGGCGGCGTCACGGTGAACGACACGATCCTGCACATTGCGCAGAACGATCTGCCTTTCGGCGGAGTGGGACCGAGTGGCATGGGATCGTACCATGGCTTCGACGGCTTCCTGACGTTCTCGAAGAAAAAAGGCGTCTTCCTGCAGAGCCGCTTCACCACCCTCGGACTGTTGCGCCCGCCCTATGGCGCGCTGGCCCGCCGGGTCAGCGACTTCCTGATCGGCAGATGAGCGTCGCGAATCAGGAGCGGGGTAGAAGGATTTGACGCGCCGCGAACTTCTGGCTTTGATTCCGGCCGGCGCCTTCGGCCAGATGGCTAGCCGCGGCGTGAAGCCCATGCCGCGCGGCAAGCCTTCCGGCCTGCCCTTCCATGCGCGATTTACCGACGTGGCCGCGCGCGCTGGCCTGCGGGAGCCCGTGATTTCCGGCGGTCTCGACCGCAATCTATACATCATCGAGGCGATGGGCAGCGGTATCGCGTTCTTCGATTACGATAACGACGGCTGGCTGGATATCTTCGTACTCAGCGGCTCGCGCCTGGAAGGACCGCCGCCGGGAGCTACTAACCGGCTGTACAAGAACAACCGGGATGGCACCTTCACCGATGTCACCGGGACAGCCGGTCTGGCGCGCTCGGGCTGGGCATTCGGCGTGACCATCGCCGACTACAATAACGACGGCTTTGACGATATCTTTATCACTTACTGGGGACAGAACGTTCTCTACCGCAATAACGGCGACGGCACCTTTACCGATGTCACGAAGAAAGCGGGCTTGCTCGCGGCCGGAGTGCGTTGGGGGTCCGGGTGCACTTTCGTGGATTACGACCGCGACGGCCATCTGGACTTGTTCGTCTCCAATTACTTGAAGTTCGATCTGAAGAACGTGCCGCCGGCGGGCCAGCTCGCCAGTTGCAATTGGAAAGGCATTCCGGTGAATTGCGGACCGCGCGGCCTGCCGCCAGAGACGCATCTGCTCTACCACAATAACGGCGATGGCACGTTCAAAGACGTGTCGGTATCCTCCGGCGTCGCCGCCGCGAAAGGCAGCTACGGGCTGACCGCGGTGGCCGCGGATTTCGATAACGACGGATGGCCCGACATCTACGTGGCGTGCGATTCGACGCCCAGTCTGCTCTTCCGCAATAATCGCAACGGCACCTTCAGCGAAGAGGGGCTGGAGCGCGGCGTGGCCTTGAACGAAGACGGGCTGGAGCAGGCCGGCATGGGTTTGGGCATTGGCGATTACGACTGCGACGGCTACCTGGACGTGTTCAAGACTCACTTCACCGAAGACACCCCGGCACTGTACCACAACGACGGCAAGGGCAACTTTTTGGATGTGACGCTGCGTTCGGGGCTGGGCGTGGAAACGCGCTTCATCAGTTGGGGCGCCGGCATTGTGGACCTGGATAACGACGGCCTGCCGGACCTTTTCTGGGTGACGGGCAGCGTGTACCCAGAAGTGGAGAAAAAGTATCCCGAGTTCCCGCACCGCACGCCGCGGGTGATCTTCCGCAATCTGGGCGGGGGCAAGTTCGAGGAACTGATCGGCGAAGGCGGGCCGGGCATCGAGGAAGCTCACTCGAGCCGCGGCGTGGCTTTCGGGGACTTCGATAACGATGGCGATGTGGACATCCTGATCATGAACCAGAACGAGCCGCCGTCGCTGCTGCGCAACGATGTCAGCGGCGATTATCATTGGCTGAAGGTGAAGCTGGTGGGCACGAAATCGAACCGCAGCGCGATCGGCGCGACGGTGATCGCCAGCTATGGCGGCAAGCGGCAGGCGCAGGCGGTTATGGCGCAGGCGTCTTATCTTTCGGTGAACGACCGGCGCTTGCATTTCGGCTTGGGCGCGGCGGCTGCGGCGGATTTAGAGATCCGGTGGCCGAATGGCGCGCGGGAGAGTGTGGCGAAGGTGGCCGCGGACCAACTGGTTACGGTTCAGGAAGGTGCGGGGGTGGTGAAGCGGGAGCGGCTGAGGAGTGCGGGTTGAGTTTCGCGCGACACGTTGACAATCAGGGGTGGGTGGAGGTCATAGGCGCGAAAATAGGGCGTCACGCCGGGGGCGCTCGAGCAGCTCGTCGGGAGGGCACTCGCCTTAAGATCACCACTGTTCACTTTGGTGGGGCAGAACATCGCCTTTCGTGGTCTGCCGCCTTCGCGAGCGCTGGCAGATGACATAAAGCGATCGTCTGCCCCACCGAAACGGCCTTTAAGTGAACAGTATTGGCCTTAAGATCACCTCGCGGGAGTGTGCCTTCTTAGCGAAATCGATCCGTCCGATGACTGAAGATGGCGGCCCCGTCGCGCAGTACGGTTTGGGGCGCCAAGCTGCTCAGCGGTAAGCCTCGGAGCGATGGCGGACGCCGAAGATTCGCATAACGTTCCGTTCGAGCGTGAACAGGACGCGGTAGTCACCCAAGCGGAGACGGAAGGCGCCCGCCATATCGCCGGCAGCGCGTTCACATCGCCGGAGCCTGTACGGGCGAAATGCAGCGTTCCATCGAACAGACGCATGGCGGTGGGGCGGTCCAAGGCACGCACATCCGCTTTGGCCTCGTCGAGCCACTCGATGGCGTAGGGCGCCATTACTGGACGTCATCTGGCGCGTGCGGAAAGTCTTCCGGCTTGAGATCGAATTCAGCAAGCACGTCAACCATCGGTACGCCTTTGCCGCCGCGTTGCCGGAACCATGCCTGGCCTTCGAGAAAACGCCGGCGGTCTTCGCTGGTCACGGGTTCATCGTCGGGCGGGGCCGTAGCCACGGCACGGGTCACGGGGTCGAGCAGCATGAACTCCAAGAAACGGACCGCCGTAGAGATTTGGGACGGTCGAAGCCGTTCGATTAGTTCATGAGCGTGCTGCTTGTCTGGAGAAGCTTCCATAGTACTCCTTGCGCGGTCGACGTCACCGGGGGTATCCGCGTTAAGCACAAACGCATTACTTCCGTCTTCATGCATTATACTGTATGCCCATTTCGTTACTCGGTAACTAACGTGCTTGCGTCGGCGTTTAGCTCGGCTTCGCGCTACCGCCAAATACGCATCTGCTCTACCAAGACAACGGCGATGGCACGTTCAAGGACGTGTCGGTGGTTTCCGGCATCGCCGCCGCAAAAGGCGGATACGGGCTGACTGCGGTGGTCGAGCGGACCAACTGACGACAGTTCAGGAAGGGGCGGGGTGGTAAGGCGGGAGGGGTGGAAATAGTCTGGCCAGCGGCTTACGGCCGTTTGGCCGGAAGTACGCGGAACTGTCCACTCAGGTCTTGCCATGGCCGCCAACGGGCTTCCGCCGACGGACGCGATGTGATAATTAAGACTCATGGATACAAAAGTACGCAAAGGCTGCGTTGCCCTCGGGATCGCGGCCGTTGGCTTCCTCGTGGCAGCCGCGCAAATGCGGGCGCTCGACAATGGACTGGCGCGCACGCCGCCCATGGGCTGGAACAGTTGGAACAAGTTCGCCTGCAACGTGAGCGAAGACCTGATCAGGCAGGCCGCCGACGCCATGGTTTCGAGCGGCATGCGAGACGCCGGCTATCAATACATCGTGATCGACGATTGCTGGCAGGTGGACCGCGACGCCCAAGGTAACATCGTCGCCGACGCCCAGCACTTTCCGTCGGGCATGAAGGCGCTGGCGGACTACGTGCACGCGAAGGGGCTGAAGTTCGGCATCTATTCCGACGCCGGCACGGGCACCTGCCAGAATCGTCCCGGCGGGCGGGGCTACGAATTCCAGGATGCCCGCCAGTACGCCGCGTGGGGCGTCGATTATCTGAAATACGATTGGTGCAACCACAGCACGCAGGACTCGGCGGCTTCCTATTCCATCATGCGCGACGCGCTGAAGAAATCGGGCCGGCCGATCGTGTTCAGCCTTTGCGAATGGGGATCCACCAAGCCCTGGCTTTGGGCGGGCGACATCGGCAACTTGTGGCGTAGCACGGGCGACATCACCGACAAGTGGGATACCGGCGAGAAGCAGGACGGCCTGGGAGTGGTGCAGATCCTGGATTTGCAAGACGGTCTCCAATCCTACGCCGGGCCGGGTCATTGGAACGACCCCGATATGCTGGAAGTCGGTAATGGCGGGATGAGCCTCACCGAATATCGCGCGCACTTCAGCATGTGGTGCCTGTTGGCGGCGCCTTTGATGGCGGGCAACGACATCCGCAGCATGAGCGCCGACATCCGCGGCATTCTCACCAACAAGGAGGTAATCGACATCGATCAGGACCCGCTGGGCCGGGAGGGCCGCAGAGTGAAGCGGGCCGGCGGTCTGGATGTGTGGGCGAGGCAGCTTGCGGATGGCGGACGCGCGGTGGCATTGCTGAACCGGACCGCCGCGGAAGCCAACATCGCTGTTTCGTGGACCGAGCTGGGCTATCCGGACCATGTGTCCGCCAAGGTGCGCGATCTTTGGGCGCACCAGGATCTGGGCGCAAAGAGCGGCAGCTTTTCTGCACTCGTGCCGAGTCACGGCGTGGTGCTGGTTCGCATCGAACCGTAGAATAGATGGTTCGCGTCGAGCCATAAGGATCACGCGCCCGCAGCGCGCGCCGCTTGTTCCAAAGCTTTCATCGCCACCAGGTAAGGGCGGGGCCCATAGCTCACCCGTGCGACGCCGTGCTCCGCCAGTGCGCGCACGGGCGGGGTGGCATCGCCAACCATAATGTTCAGCGGGAGTGGCGACGATTCAGCGAGGCGCGCAATCAGCTTGAGATCCGCCAGACCAGGCGCGAAGAGCCCATCCGCGCCAGCTTCCGCATAGGCGCGCGCCCGTTCGATCCCCTCGACGACCATCGCATCGCAATGCTGTTCGGCCGGCCGCTCGAAGAAGATATCTGTCCGGGCATTGATGAAGAACCGGATATGGGCTGCGTCCGCCGTCTGCCGGGCCCGTCGGATGCGAGCTCCCTGGTCCCTGGTCTCGCGGAGTCTCCCGTTCGCCGGAAAGCTGTCCTCCAGGTTGCAGCCGACGGCTCCTGCGTCGATCGCCAGACGGATAGTCTCACTGACACCTTCCAACTTGTCCCCATACCCGCTTTCGAGATCGACCGTCACCGGCAGGTCCGTCGCGCCGGCGATACGCCGCAGAATGTCGATTGCCAGTTCGCGCGGCATGTGCTCTCCATCGGCGAAACCATTTGCATTGGCGACCGCCCAACTGCCGGTCGCGATCGCCCTGGCGCCGGCTGTGGCGACGGCCTTAGCGCTTCCTGGGTCCCAGATGTTGAAGAGGATGAGCGGATTTCCTGGTGTATGCAGCGCCCGGAACTGCTCGACCCTATGCGTCTGAGCGGCCATGCTTTTCTCCTGTCGCGCAAACTCCGGCGTCGTCAAACCCCGGCTCTGCCAGCAGCCAGTGTGTGCGTAACTCCTTGTTGAACTCCGCCCAGCGTTCCTCCGGAAAGAAGATTCTGGCGCCCTGGAACACGACCCGGCGCCGGGTACCCGGGATTGTGCCGGCTAACCACCGCGACCATTTCACATCGAAGAACACATCATCGGTTCCCCACACGATCAACGTGGGCGCTTTCAGCGTCCTTAGCTTGGCTTCGATGGCGAGCGTGTGCTTGTTGTCGAAAGCCGCGAGGAAGCGAAGCAGGTCGCGCGTACGCTGCTCGGTCCGGACCAGCGGACGCAGATATGTTTCGATACTATCGTCACTCACCCGTTCCGGGTGTTCATAAGCTGGTCCCAGGGCTTGCGGCGATCGATAGACGCTTTTATCCGACAGCATCGCGTCAAGTGTTCCGCGTAGACCGCCGGCCGCCGCCATCGCCAGGAACGGCCTGAACGCCTCGGGCGGCCAGTTATCGTGGGTGTCGCAGTCGGTAAGCGTAAGGCTGCGCACGCGCTCCGGATACAAGGCGGCGAAAATCTGCGCAATACCGCCGCCGCTGTCGTTGCCCACCAGGTCCACCCGATCGATGTTCAAGGCATCCAGAAACTCGCTGAGCATCCTGGCATTGGCCGTCACCGATACGTCTTGATCCGGCGCGATTTCAGTGTCGCCATGTGCCAGCAGATCTACCGCTATGGAGCGCCGGATGTCGGATAGGTCCGCCAGCTGATGACGCCACAAATGCCCGTTCAGCAGCACGCCGTGCACGAACAGCGCGACCGGTCCGGCGCCCCGCTCCATGTAGCTGATGCGGCCCGACGCGGTCTGCACGCTACGCCTGATTTCAGATAACTTGTTTCCGTCCATGGCTTCAGCCCTCCTTCGATGAGAAACGCACTTCCTTTAACTTCTGTGCGCACTCGTCACAGCACACCTCAACAGTCCTGCCGCCGATCTTAACCGTTATGGCGTTCAAATCCAGCTTGCAATCGCAAGCCGCACAAGTCTTGTCAACCATGTCAACCATTGAAATCTCCTTTGAGGAACACCCGAAGTCGGGGTGAGACCAGTACATCAGCCTGGAAGAGGGGGGCGCTATCAAAATCTTTAGCGACTTGCGTGAACGGGCCCTAACGACGCCGCGCCGACTGTCTGAACACCGAGGGCGACCGGCCATAAGCTTCGCGGAACGCGGCGCTGAAATGGCTGTGACTGGAGAAGCCTAGGTCCATGCTTAGGGCGGTCAGGTCGTCATACTGCGCGAGCAGGTCCAGCGCTCGCGCCAGCCGTAGCCGCAACTGGTAGCGATACAACGGCAGGCCTTCCACCTGTTGGAAAACCTGCGTGAGGTAAACCGGGGAGCCGCGCACTTCGGCGGCGATTTCGGCTAGCGTCCAGCGGCGCGCCAGATCGCTCGCCAACACCAGCTTGACCCGATCCACCAACCGCTGCCGTCCGGCACTGGCGCCGGCGGCGTGCGTGGTGCGCGGTCCCAGCGCCCGCTGCGCGAGAGTCAAGGCGAGGCTCTCCGCTTCCAAGGGTTCCGCGATGTTCTCGCGCAGGCTGTGCCGAAGCAGCGCCACGAGCGCCTGCGCCCGAGGATCGATCCGCAGGCGCTGCCGCCGAAATGCCGGCGTCGGGCTGTCGCGCAAAACGGTAAGTGAGGGCGCCAGTTCCCGCAACTGCGGTTCGCTAATGACCAGCGTCAGACTGGCATCGCCACCCGGCACGGGGTGGCTCACCCGGTAGCCTTCATTGGCGTTGAAAAGCAGTACCTGGTTCGCCTCGGCGACAGCCTGGTCGTGCCCAAGCTGCCGCACGTAGACGCCACGATACGGAAAAACCAGTTGTGTGGCGCCGGCGCACTCCTCCTCGCTCTGCTGGCGGCGGCTGCCCTGGCAGCACACGTCCCAGATCGTTACTGTCGGAGTCTTCAGCAGAGATTGAACGGCAAATTCAGGCATGCGTTTGCGCCATACGTTTTTAGCATACCTTGGAGCGTTGTACCGGCCGGCTTTCGTAACTTTTCTTCAGGTGGACAGTATTAGTATTCATGGGTAACCTTTGGCACGACCTGCGCTTCGCCATACGTTCATATAAGAAGTCCCCGATCTTCCTTTCCGTTGCCGTCCTCTCGCTGGCGTTGGGCATCGGCGCCAATACTGCAATTTTCACGTTGGTCGACCAGATCCTCCTTCGCCTGCTGCCGGTTAAGGACCCCCAGCAGCTTGTTCTGTTGTGGGGGCGGGGTTCGCATTACGGCAGCAACAACGGCCGCTACAAGCTTTCCTACCCGATGTACAAGGACTTTCGCGACCACAACCAGGTCTTCAGCGGCATGTTTTGCCGGTGGGAAACCTCTTTGAGCGTCAGTTCGGAAGGCAGGACCGAGCGCGTCGATGGCGAACTGGTGTCCGGGACCTACTTTCCTGTCCTCGGCGTGGGTGCGGCCTTGGGACGTGTGTTTACGCCTGACGATGACCGGGTTCCCGGCGGCCATCCCGTGGCGGTGATCAGCTATCGTTACTGGCTGAGCCGTTTCGGTGGAAGCAGGGATGTGATCGGCAGGAAGCTGCTGGTAGACGGATATCCGCTCACCATCATCGGCGTCAGCCGGGCCGGTTTCGACGGCACCGATCCAGGATCGTCACCGCAGATTCGTGTCCCCATCATGATGGAAGCGCAGTTGAGTCCGCAGTTCGCTGAATTCTACAGCATGAAGAACCGCAGAGGCCGATGGGTGAACGTATTCGGCAGAATGAAGCCGGGCGTTACCATGACGCAGGCGAAAGCCGCTCTGCAGCCGTTCTTTCACCAGATGCTGAACATGGAGGTGGGCGAGAAGGATTTCGCTAAGGCCGCGCCGGAAACCAAGAAGGCATTCCTCAGCATGTGGATAGAGCTTCTTCCCGGCTCCAAGGGCGATTCCGGGCTGCGCCAGCAATTCGCCAGTCCGCTCCTGGTGCTGACAGCGCTGGTGGGGCTGGTGCTCCTGATTGCTTGCGCAAACGTCGCCAACCTCCAGGTGGCGCGCGCCACGGCCCGCCAGAAGGAAGTCGCAATCCGGCTAGCTTTGGGCGCCAGCCGGTCGCGGATCGTTTCGCAACTGCTGGTGGAGAGTCTGATGCTGGCGCTTGCCGGCGGCGCCGCCGGGTTGGCGCTGGCCGTGTGGATGGATCGGGCTCTGCTGAATTTTCTGCCCGCCGGAGACTCGCCGCTGACGATCTCGACGGTGCCCGACTGGCGCATTCTTGCTTTCAACCTTGGCATATCGCTGCTCACTGGAATCGCATTCGGCCTGGCGCCCGCCCTACAATCCACACGGCCCAACCTGGCCGGGACATTGAAGGATCAAGTCGGCTCGATCGCGGGCGGAACGTCGGTAGGTTTGCGAAAGACGTTGGTGGCCGCGCAGGTGGCGCTATCCCTTTTGCTGCTGATCGGAGCGGGTCTGTTCATCCGCAGCCTGAGCAACCTCAAGGATCTGGATCCCGGATTCCGTACCGCCAACCTGGTCGGCTTCGCCGTGGACCCGCCCATGAACGGATATCGGCCGGAACGCAGCCTGGATTTGTACCGCCGGCTGCGTGATGGCCTGGATGCGCTGCCCGGAGTGGAATCTTCCAGCCTGGCTGTAATGCCGGTTCTCGCGGGAAACGAGTGGGATAGTTGGACGGCGGTGGAGGGCTTCCAGAACAAGCCTACCGAGACGCCCGATCCGCACATGCAGTTCATCTCACCGGATTACTTCAAGACCATGAGTATTCCGATCCTTCTCGGCCGCGACTTCCGCATGACGGACGGCCGCGACGCGCCTAAAGTTTGCATCGTCAATGAGAGGTTCGCGCGGCGCTTCTTCAAGAGCGGCCTGGCCATCGGGAAACACATCGGCATGGGCGGCGACCCGGGGACGAAGCTGGATATCGAGATCGTTGGCGTCGTACGCGACACTAAGTATGAGAGCATGCGGGACGAGGTGCCGCTGGAAGTCTATCGTCCATACCACCAGATGGAGTTCGTGATCGGGATGTATGCTTATGTGCGGACCGCCCGGCGGCCCGAGCAAGCCTTTTCGGGCATCCGCCGGGTGGTGAACGGCCTCGATCCGGATCTTCCCATCTTCCAGTTGAAAACCATCGAGACCCAGATGGAGGAATCGCTCATCACCGAACGCCTGGTTGCGACATTGTCCTCCGGATTCGGAACTTTGGCGACCTTGCTTGCCGCCATCGGGCTTTACGGAGTGATGGCGTACATCGTGGCTCAACGGACACGTGAAATCGGCGTCAGGATGGCCCTGGGAGCTTCGCGCCGTGACGTCGTGAAGCTGGTGATGAAAGACGTATTCGTGCTCACGGGAATCGGTATCGGCGTTGGCCTGCCTGCCGCCTGGGGCCTGACCCGGATGGTGACTTCGCAACTTTACGGAATCCAGCCCAACGACGCGATGACTATCGCCGCCGCCACCCTGGGCATTACGTTCGTGGCACTTCTGGCAGGATACGTCCCGGCAGTACGGGCGACGCGGGTCGACCCCATGCGCGCGCTTCGGTGGGAGTGACCGGATTCGGGCGCGGCTCTCCCCTTATCGAACGTGGGAATCTGAATGCGCCGCTGTGAACGCGGCGCACTGTCTGACGTGGTTACTTAGGCTTTCGCCTTCTTCGGCGGCACAATGGCGTCCTTCGCGGCTTTGGCTATCCGAAACTTCACCACCTTCTTCGCGGCGATCTTGATAGCCTCGCCAGTGGCGGGGTTGCGCCCCATGCGCGCCTTGCGGTCCACACGAACCAGCCGCCCAATACCGGGCAGCACGAAGATGCCATTCTTCTTGACCTCGCCGATGGCCGTCTCAGACAGGGCGGCGAGCAGGCCCTGCGACACTTTCTTGGTAACGTCGCACTTCTCTGCCAATACTTGAACGATTTCCGATTGCGTCATGGTTCTCCCTTTCGGCCTATGCCGACGAGACAATCGTACCGTAAAGCCAAAACATTTTAAAGGGAAAATGTTAGCCGGAAGCGAAAAATGCGCCGACGGTGACATCCGGCACATTCAGGCAGGCCCCGGAAATCCGGTGATATACTGACCGTGTCACGGAGCAGACAATGATATCGAAATCTCCATTGCTTTCCAGGGTTGTGTGGTGCGCGCCGATCGCGATGCTTGGTGCACTCTTGGTTCACGCACAGACCGATCTCGCCGGCTTCTGGGTGTTCAAAGTTCCGCGAGGCGATGGCACGTTCAGCGAGTCCTACTTCGAGCTGAAGCAGAGCGGTGAAACCATAACCGGTAACACGGTAGGCGGCAGAGCGCAGTTGCCGATCGACGGAGGCGCGTTCCGGGATGGCAAGCTGCGCTTCACGGTATCGTTCACCGGACGCGGCGGCCAGCCGGGCGCGACGCCGCCGACATTCACCACCGTCTACGAAGGCACGTTGCAGGGCGGCAAGTTTGCCATGACCATGACCGGCGGACGGGCTGGCAGAAACGGAAGGGGGCCCAGCACCGGGGAATTCGAACGTGCCAAGGCCGAAGCGGCAATGCCTCCTGCCAAGATTGCCCTCCCCGAACTGCACGATATCCGCGACAACAAGCTGGCGCGCACGCCTCCTATGGGATGGAACAGTTGGAACAAGTTCGCCGGCGCCATCGACGATAAAGCCGTGCGCGGCATTGCGGATGCCATGGTTTCGAGCGGTATGCAGAAGGCCGGCTATGAGTATGTCAATATCGACGACACGTGGGAGCTGGACCGCGACGCCAACGGTAATATCACCACTAACACCAAGTTTCCCGACATGAAGGCCCTGGCCGACTATGTGCATTCCAAGGGATTGAAGATCGGCATCTATTCCTCGCCGGGGCCGAAGACATGCGCGGGCTACGTCGCCAGCTACGGCCACGAGGAGCAGGACGCCAGGACTTTTTCCGCTTGGGGCATCGACTATCTAAAGTACGACTGGTGCAGCGCCGGAACCATCTATTCCGATGCGGAGATGCAGGCGGTCTACCAGAAGATGGGCGACGCGCTGCTGAAGAGCCGACGCCCGATTCTGTACAGCTTGTGCCAGTATGGCAACAATAAGGTGTGGGAGTGGGGCGCGAAGGTGGGCGGAAACTCCTGGCGCACCACCGGCGACATCAACGATAGCTGGCAATCGCTGGATCGCATCGGCTTCGGTACGGCCGTCCCAGGCGGGATCCACAAACAGGGCGAGCCCGGGCCTCCAGCACTGACGCAGTACGACATTGCGCAGAGCGCCACCGTGGGACATTGGAACGATCCGGACATGCTCGAGGTCGGCAACGGCCACATGACGACGGACGAATACAAGACGCATTTCTCGCTATGGTGCCTCCTGCGCGCGCCGCTGCTGGCCGGCAACGATCTGCGGGATATGACCGACGACACCAAGTCGATTCTGATGAATACCGATGTGATCGCGATCGACCAGGACCGCGCCGGGCTGCCGCTGCATCGCGTCAGCCAGGAGGGGAACACGGTGGTCTTCATGCGCCCGCTGAAGGGCGGCGACATCGTGGTGGGCATGTTCAACCGCGGCGATCAGCCCGCCGAGATCGGAGCGAGTTGGGATTCGCTGGGTGTCGCGGGCAAGAGGCTGCAGGTCCGCGATCTTTGGAAGCATGCGGCGGTAACGGTCACGGGCGACCGGTATACAGACAACGTCCCGATGCACGGGGTGGTCATACTGAGGGTGACGGCCAAGTAGCTGCATCCCACCGCCAGATCGGCGCGCCAATAGCCGCAAGACGCGATCCGGCCGCCCCAGCATTACACTATGGAAATGCCCGATCGCAAAGACAGAGCCGGGTTTGACCGGCGGACGTTTCTAGGGGGCGCGGCGGCCTTGGGGCTCGCGGCTACCGCGACATCAGCCGCTACGCTTTCCGAAAGGGAGAAGCTGGCGCGAATCGCTTCCAACACCTGGCCTATTCGCTACCTCTTCAAGAGCCGGACTGGTTTCACCCGCAATGCGCAAGCGCAGGACTTGAAAAGGAAGTACGGCGAGATTACCATGCTCGATTTCCCCCGGTTCACTAAGGACACCTTCCCTGGCGTTACCCGAATGGACCTCTTCTCGGGCCTATTCGGCGACGTGTCCGACGACTCTATGTTCGTCTCGGTTCCGCTGCTGGTAGGCGCCGCCACGCGCGTGACCGAGGAGTTCGACCCATCCAGCGCGTCGGGGAAACGCTGGCTGGATAAGATGGCCAATACCATGGCGGCTACCGGCACCGCGTGCCAGCACATTTCCAATAATGCACCCCGCGATATTTGCGACCCGGACGCTGATAAGCGGAAGGCCGGGGTCGCCGTGGCTAAGAAGTGGCTGGACGGCGCAGCCAGGCTTGGCGCCAAATCGATGCGCGTGAACAGCGGCGGACCGCGCATCATTCCGGCCGCGGTGGCCACCGCCGACTACCCGAAGGCCGACGAACAGGCCATGTACCTGGGCAATTGCATCGAATCCTTTAAGGAGATGGCGGACTATGGCGGTAGGCGCCAAGTCAAAGTCACTCTGGAAAACCACTGGGGCCTCACCGCCAATCCCATCAACATCCGCATTATCGTCGACGAGGTGAATAATCCCTTCTGCGAGGCCTCGCCGGACTTCTGTAACTGGGAGCACGAATACCTGATGTATCACGGGCTGAAGGCGCTGGCGCCCTACGCCCACACCAACGTGCACGCCAAGTATTGGAACCGGTGGAAGCACAACGACGTGCGCCGTTCGGTCAAGATCATGACCGACTCCGGTTTCGAGGGCACGTTCGCGCTGGAATACGAGGACGGAGAGTGGGACGGTGTCGAGGGTGCGAGGTTCTTGTACAGGGAGGTGTTGGCGGCGCTGTGATCGGAAGGTCCTGCTTCGCCACGGTCGTGACAATCCGGGCGCAGTAGGGTAGGATGACGGAAGGCTGATGACAGATCCGGAAGTACCCAGTGAGACGCCCGAGATACCGGACAAGTTGTACTTTAGAATCGGCGAAGTGGCCGGCCTGCTGGCTGTCGAACCGTATGTCCTGCGTTATTGGGAGACCGAATTTCCGAGGCTGGCCCCGAAGAAGTCGGGAACCGGCCACCGCTTGTACCGGCGCAAGGACGTCGAACTTTTACTCAAAATCAAGCATTTGTTGTACGAAAAGCGCTACACCATCGAAGGCGCGCGCCAATCCCTTCTTAACGACTCGAAGGTGAGCAGGCCCCAAATGCTGGAACATAAGCAGGGGGATCTGTTCCGGCCCGATCCGCTCACCCGCATCCGCACTGAGCTTGCTTCTATATTAAAGATTCTAAAATAGTTAACTAGCTTGGATCCCCAACAATAGCGGAGTAGATACGATCCAGGTCTTCCGCGGAGTAGTACTCGATTTCAATGCGGCCTTTTTGGCGGGCGCGCTCGATAATTCGAACCTTGGTACCGAGCACCCTCTCGAGTTCGGAAATGGCGGCTTTGACGTTGGGATCGGATTGGACCTCATCGACCGCCTTCGGCTTGCGGTCTTCCATCATTTTCTGGGTCAGCCGCTCGACCTGCCGAACCGACCACCCTTGTGCTACCGATTTCTCTGCCACTTCCCTTTGCAGCTCCGGGGTGGGCAAAGTTAGCAGGCAGCGCGCGTGACCGATCGACAGGCGCCTCTCGGCGATCAGTTGTTGTAGATCGGGCGGGAGCTGCAAGAGGCGTATCAGGTTGGAGATCGTGGATCGATCCTTGCCGGTGCGACGGCCCACTTCGTCGTGGTTTAGATGCAATTCGCGGCATAAGCGGTCGAAGGCCTGTGCGGTTTCGATGGCGTTCAGATCCTCCCGCTGGATGTTCTCGATGAGGGTGATTTCCAGCAATTTTTCATCGGGGATCTCTTTGACGACGACCGGCACCCTTTCCACTCCGGCGATCTTGGCGGCCCGCCAGCGTCGTTCTCCGGCAACCAACTGGTACCGTTCCGCCCGCCGCCGGACGACAAGCGGTTGAATGATGCCATTGGCGCGAATGGACTGCGCCAGTTCCTCAATGCGATCCGACTGGAAGAGGCGCCGGGGCTGCAATGGATTGGGTTCGATGAGCTCGACTGGGATTTGTGCGACCTCTTCGCCGAGATGACTAGGTTCGACAGGAGGCTGGGCCGTGGGCCGGGTCGGCAGCAGCGCGCTTAGCCCCTTACCGAGCGCCCTGCGCGGATTGTCCACGTTTTTGTTCATTCTCCAGGATCTCCTTGGCGAGGCGGATGTAGCTCTCCGCGCCGCGTGATCGCACATCGTAAGCCAGGATGGTCTGGCCATGGCTGGGCGCTTCAGCCAGACGAATGCTGCGCGGAATGACGGTTTGGAAGACTTGGTCGCGGAAGAAATCTCTGAGGTCGTTGGCTACCTGGCGAGTCAGGTTGGTGCGGTCGTCGAACATAGTCAGCAGAATACCCTCAATTTCCAGGTGGTGCTCGAATGAATCGCGAATGCGCTGGATGGTGTCCATCAGCTCGGAGATTCCCTCCAGGGCGAAGAACTCGCACTGGATGGGAACGAGGACTGAATCGGCGGCTATCAGGGCGTTTAGAGTCAGCAGATCGAGCGCCGGCGGACAGTCGATCAGGATGAAGTCGTATTGGGCGCGGGCGGGACGTATTTTGTCTTGGAGCCGGAATTCGCGGCGCGGTGTATCCACGAGCTCGAGATTCGCGCCTACCAGGTTCTTGTCGCCCGGGACCAGGTCCAGCCCCTCGAATCCTGTATGGACGATGGCATCCATGATCTCTGCTCCGCCCAATAGCACGTGGTACAAGCTCGGTCGGTCGGGGTCCTTCGCAACGCCCAAGCCGGTGGTGGCGTTACCCTGAGGGTCGGAGTCGATGACCAGAACACGGAGGTCATTGGCGGCCAAGGCAGCCGCTACATTGATGGCCGTCGTCGTCTTTCCGACACCGCCCTTTTGATTTGTGATGGCGAGGATCTTGCCCAAGCGGCCATGCTACCACGATTGGTCCGCGCCGGAACATTGCCCAATTGGGGATACCCTGTTTCACGTGAAACAGTTGGCGTGTTCTGCTTCACGTGAAACATCAGTCGCTTTCACGAACCACCAAGTTGCATCCAATCCACAGATAGCGCCGTTCGCCCCAAGGAAGCTGGGTCGGTTCCCGCCATTCGAACCCACCGAGGTCCGCAGCCCGAACCTCCCCAGTCAAGAGTTCGGCATTTCGCCCCAGCTTCTTTAGGGCAGTTGAAATATCCGAGTACCGGACCGCACGCGAAACGACCCACTCGAAATGCTCCGCAACGTCCTCCGCGCGCGTGGCTAACACCTGCACGTTGGCCAAATCCCGCGATGCCTCTTTTAGAAAGGCCGCCTTCCGCCGGTGCGACTCTATGAGCGCGACCTGAAACTGCGGACGAACAATCGCCATAGGAATTCCTGGGAAACCCGCGCCGGAACCGATGTCGGCCACTGAAACGGGATCTGCGGGCAGATGAACGGCGGCGAAGAGAGACTCGCAATAGTGCCGCTCGACCGACTCCTCAAGTGATCGCACGCTGGTCAGGCTTAGGACCTTGTTCCAGCGCGTGAGCAGATCATAGTGCAGCTTCAGCCGATCGATCTGCGACTCGGACAAATCGCAAATCCCGGCCAGCTTCGCGCGCAACAGTTCAGCGAACATGGCTCAAGCTCAGATAAACATCCAGGATGGCGACCGCGGCCGGAGTAACGCCTGGAATGCGCGCCGCCTGGCCGAGAGTTTCCGGACGAACCCGCTCCAGCTTCTCCCGAATCTCCCGCGACAAACCTGGGATGCCATCGAAGCCGAAAGCCCCCGGGATCGGCCGCCGCTCGGCATCCTTGAGCCGCTCAATCTGCCGGTCCTGTTGCAAAATGTAACCGCTGTACTTAATCTCGGTTTCCACAGTCGTGAGCAGCCCGCGCACAGGCTCCTCGCCCAAAGTCTCCCGCACCCAAACACCGATTTCGCGGATCGAAGCCTCCGGCCGCTTGAGCCACTGCCCGTGGCGATGCTGCCCCAGCGCCGCCGTGAGGCGCTCCTTCTGCAGCCGCTTCCGGGAGAGCAACTCCCACCGCTCGTCGGTAACCAGCCCGACGCGCCGGCCGATGGGGGTCAGCCGCTCATCGGCATTGTCGATGCGCAAGTGCAGCCGGAACTCCGCCCGCGAAGTGAACATGCGGTACGGCTCGTCCGCGCCTTTCGTGACGAGATCGTCCACCAGGATGCCCGTGTAACCCTCAATACGCTCGATGATGACCGGCGGCAAACCCCTCAGCGAACAGGCCGCATTGATTCCGGCCAACAGACCCTGGCATCCCGC
>Ga0302324_100008027_pt1 | contig 22336 bp, 21 predicted proteins | sample Palsa_T0_1_FD_201949 | JGI IMG/M metagenome (GOLD analysis project Ga0302324, IMG submission 201949) | Peat permafrost microbial communities from Stordalen Mire near Abisko, Sweden - Palsa_T0_1 | ecosystem: Environmental > Terrestrial > Soil > Palsa > Peat permafrost | place: Sweden: Abisko...
GGCGAACGCGTCATGCGCCACCGGCCACGACACCCCGGCGTGCCGGGCCGCCTCCGCCGGGGTGATCCCCCGCCCGGCGACCTCGGTCCCGGCCTGCTCCCGGAGCCGCCGCGTGAGCCGGCACCGCGCCGGCACCTGCGGCACCCGCTCGGTGAACGTCTTGCGCAGGCAGCCCGGCGCTTCGCATTTCCAGCGGCACTTGACCCACCACACCGCCACCGGGTCACCGCCCCGGCGGACATCCCGCGGCCGGGCCAGCACCGTGTCATGCCGGCGGTCTGAGACCGCTCCGCAGTCCGGGCATGCCGCCGCGGCCGGATAACCGGTGACCGCCCATACCTCCAGCGTGCCGTCCGGCAGCGCCTGCGCATCGGTGACCTGCAGGCCCTCCACGCCGAACAGCACAGACGCCGTATCCTGGAACACGATGCCCGCGGCTTTCTGATGATCTTGAAGTCCTTGGTAAGACCCAAGATCGTAAGAGCCGCGGGCTCCCTGTTCACGGCGGCACGCCGCACGCACCTCAGGCCACCCGGATCAGGCAAGACGTAAGCGCCCGGCGCGTTCAGTAACACCCTGAGATCACTCAAAGTCATCAGGCAGCAACGACGTCCCGGTTAACTTCGAAGGCCCATTAATGCCGTCGCGAACCGTCTTCGGCTACGACGCCGGGGCGCTGAGTGAGGATGCCTCGGGGGTGGTTAGCAGCACGTTCCTTTTAAGCGCTTTCACGACGCCCGTTCTGCTGGTCAGGACGGCCTCGAGCTGCAGGGACGCGACGGATGGGTGCCGGGCGCACGCACCGCTGCCCGGTCGGATAATTGGTGGTGTTTCATGCTTTTTGCTGATTTCCGGAACGCAGGGAACCGGGCACGGGGCGGGCTCCGGCGGCGCTTACGGAGCCGACCGGGCCCAGCTGGAACTCACGGGCAACGGCGTCACCGGGCAGTGCGCAACTGTGGGTGTGATCCCGTGGGTGCTTCTTCGTGGTGGCCATCAACACCAGTCCCTGAACTTCGCCTCGAACACGCCCTCAAGGCCTGGCCGCCCTCCCCTAGCACGCCGCTGTCCGCGAGCTTCTGAGCGAGAAACTCGCCGAGGTGCTAGCCGAGCAGGAAAGCCGCGTCGCCATCGCCGACGCGCCCGCCGGCCGGAACCGGGTAACAAGCCGCGGCCGGGACGGCGGTGACGCAATGTAACAACGTCCAGCGGACAAAACATTACGCCGAGCGGTAGCGCGGCCACGCTCCGGAAAACCGCGACTGTAGCACCATGCGGGGCACAAATAACACCAAACACATCAGTTACACGAAAAGTAACAGACCCTACATAATCTTCGCTGGCTAAACCACTTATGCTGAAGCTACGTAGCATCCGCATCTGCTATTTCTACGCGAGGTTGGTCACCTTGGCCGGTGACAGAGGGAACCTGTTCGTCCTCATCCACCTCTGCGTCTGGCGGGGGATAACTGGCGGGGAGGCCGGGTTTGCGGGCGGGAGGAGTACGGCGTGGATTTCTCGCTCAGTGCCGAGCAGCGCGAGCTGACGGAGGCGGCGGCCGCCTTCGCCCGGCAGGAGCTCAACCAGGACCTGGTGAAGCGCGAGGATGCTGGGGAGTTTCCGCGGGAGGCGTGGCGGAGGTGTGCCAAGTTCGGGGTCCAGGGCCTGCCAGTTCCCGCTGAGCTGGGCGGGGCCGGCGCCGACATCGTCACGACGACCCTGGTCATGGAGGCGCTGGGATATGGGTGCCAGGACAACGGGCTCCTCTTCTCGCTCAACGCGCAGATGTGGAGCATCGAGCTGCCGCTGGTGATCTTCGGTACCCAGGCGCAGCAGCAGGCGTACCTGCCCGGGATGGTGTCTGGGGACCTCATCGGCGCGCACGCGATGACCGAGCCTGACTCCGGTTCCGACGCGCTGCACATGCGGACCCGCGCCAAGCGGCGAGGTGACCACTACCTCCTCAACGGGACCAAGCAGTACATCACCAACGCTCCGGTGGCTGACGTGCTGCTGGTTTACGCTGCGGACCCGGGTCGGCCCGGGCTGGCCGGGCTGTCCGCCTTCCTGGTCGACGCGGCGACGCCGGGGATCTCGGTGAGCAGCAGTCTGGAGAAGATGGGCCTGGCGACTTCGCCGATGGGGGAGATAACGCTGCAGGACTGCCTGGTTCCGGCGGCGGGCCGGCTGGGACCGGAAGGGGCCGGGATGGCGATCTTCAACTCGTCGATGGAGTGGGAGCGGAGCTGCCTTTTCGCCAGCGTGGTGGGCGCGATGCGCCGGCAGCTCGAGGCGTGTGTGGCCTATGCGCGGTCTCGTGAGCAGTTCGGCCAGCCGATCGGGAAGTTCCAGGGTGTGTCCGGCAAGCTGGCCGACATGTACGTGCGGCTGGAGGCGGCGAGGTCGCTGATCTACCGGGTGGCGTGGCTGAAGCAGCAGGGCCGGTCCGCCCCGGCGGAGGCGGCCGCGGCGAAGCTGTTTACCAGCGAGGCATGGGTGCGCTCCAGCCAGGACGCGATCCAGATCCACGGGGCCTGGGGCTACATGAAGGACGCGGGGATCGAGCGGGACCTGCGCGATGCGGTCGCCGGCACCATCTACTCGGGCACCTCGGAGATCCAACGGGTGATACTCGCCCGGATGCTCGGGCTCTGAGCCACCCGGGCAGGCGAGGGATCCCGGCGGGGCACCAGAAAGGAAGCGTGGTGGCGTACCTACTGCAGCGGCTGCTGACTGAGGCTGCTGCGCGGCAGCCGCAGCGGCCGGCGGTAGCGTCTGACGGATGCCTGCTTACCTACCAGGAGCTGGACCGGCTGAGCAACAAGGTGGCCCGGGCGCTGCTGCGGCTGGGCGTGGCGCCCGGCGACCGGGTCGGGATCCTCGCCCCCAAGTCGGCCGCCGCGGTCATCGGGGTCTACGGGGCGTTGAAAGCCGGGGCCTGCTACGTGCCGCTCGACCCGAAGGCACCGGCCGGGCGGCTCAGCCACATCGTGCAGGACAGCGGCTCCGCCGTGATCGTGGCGGACGAGGCGAGGGCGTCCCAGGCAGCCATCCTGGCCGGCAGCGTTCCCCGGTCGCGCGGCGTGGTGGTGGCGGGCGTTCCCGGCCGCCCAGCGGGCGAGGCGGCGGTTGCCGCGGCGCAGGGCGCGGCCATCGTGCCGTGGGCCGCGGTGGCCGGGGAATCAGGAGAGCCATTGGCGCAGGAGTTTTCGATCGAGACCGACCTGGCGTACATCTTGTACACGTCGGGATCGACCGGCACCCCGAAAGGGGTGATGATCTCGCACCGCAACTCGCTCACGTTTGTTCAGTGGGCGGCAGCCGCGGTGGGGCTCAGCGAGCAGGATCGTGTCTGCAGTCCCGCGCCGCTGCACTTCGACCTGTCGGTCTTCGACATCTTCGCCAGCTGCCGGGCCGCTGCCTGCCTGGCGGTGCTGCCCAGCGGAGCAGCCACCTTCCCGGTCTCGATCGCCAGATGGCTGGAAGCCGAACAGATCTCGGTCTGGTACTCGGTGCCCTCGGTCCTGACGCTGCTGGCCTGTTACGGCAGCCTGGCTCAGTTCGACCTGTCGGGTCTGCGGACGGTGATCTTCGCCGGGGAGGTGTTCCCGCCCAGGCACCTGGCCCGGCTGATGGCGGAGCTGCCGCACTGCCGCTACCTCAACTGGTACGGGCCGACCGAGACCAACGTCTGCACGGCGTTCGAGGTGCCCGCGGGCTGTTGGGGCGGGGCCGGCGCCGGGCCGGCCCCCATCGGGAAGGCCTGCGCCAACACCGAGGTGTTCGCGGTCACCAGCGAGGGCCGCCGCGTCTGCAGGCCCGGCGAGGTGGGCGAGCTGTACGTGCGGGGTCCCTCGCTGATGCGCGGGTACTGGGGACAGCCGGCCGAGACCAGCGAGGCGCTGGTCCGGCACCCGTTCCGGGACTCCTGCGACGAGCTCGTCTACCGGACCGGAGACCTGGTGACCCTGGAACCGACAGGGAACTACGCCTATCTGGGCCGCCGGGACACCATGGTGAAGGTCCGCGGCTACCGGGTGGAGCTGGGCGAGGTAGAGGCCACGCTGTACCGGCACCCGGCCATCCGGGAGGCGGTGGTGCTGCCGGTGCCCGATGAACTGCTCGGCAGCCGCCTCCGGGCGGTCGTCACCGCCGACGGAACTGGCAACCTCACCTACCAGAACGTGCTGGACCACTGCCGGCAGTGGCTGCCGGGGTACATGGTGCCGGACATCATCGAGTTCCGCGAGGCGCTGCCGAGAACCTCGACCGGCAAGGTCGACCGGGCCGGCCTCGCCCAGGAGCAGCACGAGCTGGAGCCGGCCGCAGACGGCCGGCCGGACAAGCGCTAGCAGAGACACGGAAGGAAGGTGCTCAGGTGGAGACGGTCATCAACGATTACATCAGCCGGGAACTCGTCCAGGACCCAGCGCTGCTGCCGCTGGCGGACGAGACATCACTACTGGAGACCGGCATCCTCGACTCGCTGACCTTCCTCAGGCTGGTGATCTTCCTGGAAGAGCGGTTCGGGATCACGATGGGCGACGCGGACCTGCTCCCAGAGAATTTCACCAGCGTGAACACCATCTGCGCCTACCTCCGCGCCCGGGAACCCGGAAAGCGGCAGGCCTCGCGTGGGTGACCTCCCCGCGGAGAGGCTGCTGCGCAACCTAGAAGGCGCGGCCTACTGGGCGGCAGCCGCGCCGGTCCTGGCCCGCCTGCCGGCCGCCCTGGGCTACCGCCTCGCATGCTGGCGCGGCGACTGGCTTTTCCGGCGCCAGGACGGGAAGCGCAGCGAGATAGCTCGCAACCTGCAGCTGGTGCTCGGGAACGAGCTCAGCCCGGCGGCGGCGCAGCAGGTGACTAGGGACTGGTTCCGGCTCCGCTCCTGCGAGGCGGTCGATGTGAAGCGGCTACGGCACGGGGCGCGGCCGCTGCGGCGGCTGGTCGAGATCCGCGGGCGGGAACACCTGGAGGCCGCGCTGGCCGCGGGCAAGGGAGCCATCCTTTGCACCGGCCACTTCGGCTCCTGCTCCAGCGGCTTCTCGGTGCTGCACGCCAGCGGCTTCCCGGTCACCGCCATCGGGCGCTGGCACCACAACTACACGGCCGGCCTCTCAGCCGCCGAGCGGTGGTTCTGGGACCGCGTCTACGCCACGCCGCTGCGGCGCCACCGGCAGCGGCCGAACATCGAGCCATGGCCCGGCCGGTTCGATGTCGCGGTGCGGGCAGCCGCCGCACTCCGCGCCAATGAAGTGGTGACGATCTCGATCGACGTGCCGCCGATGGACAGCGACCGGGCCCGCGCCGTCCAGGTTCCCTTTCTCGGCCGCCAGGTCTGGCTGCTGCCAGGGGCGGTGACCCTCGCCCAGGTGACCGGCGCGCCGCTGCTCATGGGCTTCCTGTACCGCGCGGCCGACTACCGCCACCAGGTGTGGGAGATCTCCGCGCCAGTGCCGGTGGAGGGAGAAACGGCGACGGCATTCGAGCGCTGCGCCGCCGAGCTGAGCGCCGCCATCCGGAGCAGCCCGGCCCACTGGGACTTCTGGCTGACGCGCAAACCGGGACACGGGGCAGCCGGGTACGGCACGGGCAGCCTGGCCCGCCTGGGGCTGATCCCGCCGCAGCGGGACAGCTACGAGATGGACCCCATCGGCTGATTCTCGCTCAAGTGAAGTGAAGGTTGCCACATGGTTGCCATGCCACGAGACCCGCAGCTCCCCACTCACTGGTTCAACATCCTGCACGACCGGCCGCAGTACGTGACCTCGGCTGTGTCGAGATCACGATTGGCAGGACAGGTGAAAGCGGCGGGACACAGCGTACTGCTCCAGCAACCGTTGTCACTCGCACGGCAGTCCGTCAACACGGCCGATCGGTTCATATCGATCCCCGAGGAGGTCATCGACCTGTACGCGCAGTACCGTCCGACGCCTTTGCGCAGGGCGGTGCATCTGGAGGAGCGCCTCGGCGCCAACGCTCGCATCTACTACAAGTACGAGGGTGCCAACCTCACTGGAAGCCACAAGCTCAACACCGCCCTGCCACAGGCCTATTACTACGCCCGCGCAGGCGTGAAGCGGATCGTCACGGGCACGGGCGCGGGCCAGTGGGGGGCCGCCCTCGCCTACACGTGCCAGGTCATGAACCTGGGCTGCACGGTCTTCATGGTCAGATCCACCTTGCGCCAGAAGCCCATCCGCGGCGACATGATGCGGCTCTTTGGTGCGGTTGTCCATGAGAGCCCTAGCAACCTGACCGAGGTCGGGCGGAGGGCGCTCGAGGAGGATCCAGGGGGGACCGGTACCCTCGCAGTGGCCAACGGGGAAGCTCTTGCGCTCGCAGCCGAGGACAGCGAATCACGGTTTGCCGTCGGGAGTGGCGACAACTCGGTGTTGCTCCACCAGACCGTCATCGGCCAGGAGGCCATCTCGCAGCTGGCCGTGCTGGGCGAGTTTCCCGATTGCGTCATTGCCTGCATGGGCGCCGGATCGAACTTCGGCGGCATCGCGCTGCCCTTGCTAGCTGCGGCGGAGGACTCCGGGAGGTCGATCCGGCTCGTCGCCGTCGAGTCCGCCGCGTGTCCGAAGCTGACACGAGGCCGCTACCTCTATGACATGAGCGACGCTCTGGGCACAACCCCGATCACCAAGGTCTACTCGCTCGGCAGCACCTACGTGCCGCCGCCGGTGTACGCGGGCGGACTGCGGCACCACAGCGCCGGGCCGCTGGCGAGCGCCATGTACGCGGACGGCTCCTTGGAGGCGATGGCCATCGACCAGCTCACTTCGTTCCGGGCCGGCCTGCTCTTCTGCGAGACTGAGGGTATTCTGCCCGCTCCTGAATCCGCCCACGCGGTGGCCGGGATGATCGATGTCGTGTCGCAGCACCCGCACCGGGAGGCTCCGTTGGTTGTCCTCGTGAACATCAGCGGGCACGGCTTGCTGGACCTGGGTGCCTACCGCAGTTTCGCCGCCGGCGAGATCGAACCGGTGACAGTGAACGAGGCCAGCCTGGCGCAGAGCCTGAGCGCCCTCGAAGAGTTCAACCGATGCATCGCGGAACCTGCGCAAACAACGTGAAGGTCGACCGGCCGAGCCCCATGGGCCTGCTCAGCCAGAGGTGAGAACCTCAACGCCCGGCGAGGGACTTCAGATGGGACTCGTATCCCGCACCGTAAGCAGTCGGTGTACCAGAATAGTTCATGATCAATCCGGGGCCGCTCGCGCACTTGAAATTGGCGTTCCAGGCCCAGGCCAGATAGCTAGCAGACTTGGAATCTAGATAAGACATCAGCGGATCGATGTAGTCATCGGCGCAGTCGGTCTCGCCAATCTCCCCGGCGACCAACGGCACTGAGGCGATCACCGGAGAGATCTGGCTGACCCAGCAAGATCCGGTGTTACAGTTTTTGAAGCTGTAGGAATGCCACGACGCAACCAGATTGTGGTCAGGATCGGTTGGTTCGTATTTCAGCCATTCAGTCAGATCGTTGGCGTATGCCAGCCCGCCGAGCATAATCACGTTGTCCGCGCCAGTGGCACGGACCGTGTTTACCAGTGTCTGCATTCCGGCGGCAATGTAGGAGATACCAGGCGAGCATGACGAGCCGCCCTTCAACCAGCATTCCCAGGCTGCAGCCTGGCTTAGCAACGCCGAGTCCGGGTAAGGCTCATTGAATAGGTCGAAGATGACTTCATCATCGTCCTTGAACGTTGTCGCTACCGACGACCAGAACGGCACCGATTCAGCCGCGTCCGGCATCGGCTTCTGGCAGATCGCTTCGGCCGACACGCATCCGTATGATTTCCCAGTGTACCTGCCGTCAGTCCAGTGCAGATCGAGGATCGCCACGATACCGTTGGAGTTCAGCAGGCCGACGTAAGCTTCGATTGCCTTCTGGTAGTTCACGCCAGCGTAGGTGGGGTCAACATAAGACTCGCCATTCCAGCAGGCTTCATTCAACGGCACCCGCACAGCGTTGACGCCCCAGCTTTTCATAGCCGTTATCGACGCCTGGTCGCTCGGGCCAGCAAAGATACCGTTGCCCTGGACGCACTCATACTCAGTGCCCGAGCGGTCCACGCCATGCAGCACGATCGTGCTGCCATTATCGCTGACCAGCCTGTTTCTTGAAACGTGCAATTGCGGCGCGCCAGCCGGCGCGCCAGCCTGCGCGCTGTCTGCGGTGAATCCGATTGTCGCCAGCAGGCAGGCTGGGAGAATAATCCGACTAACCACGTCGGACATCCGGAATTTCATGATAAACCTCTGATGCGGGATGCTGCGCTCGCCATTGTCGGCATTACCAACAGATACATCGAGGCAATCTACCATCACGCTGACGCTGCTGACCAGACGCTGCAATAATACCAGTTGCCAGCGCTTTAGTCGTTTTCAGTTAAATTAGGATGTGCTGGCCTGCTCGGACGGCCCCCTCCATCTCATACGTGGAGGGGGCCTTGTTGCATTCTGCCCGACAGAGGGGTTTTTGCCGGGGCGACACGCTGGCAAACCTGGCCGTGCGCAGCGGCCGTGATCTCCTGGCCGCGGTGCATCCTTCGCTATACTCGCGAGGCTGGTGAGTGTCCGCGCTCGGTCAGATCGGTTCGAACAGCGCAGGAGGGAAGAGGTGGGGCACGGCGTGACCGGGCTGGTGGTGGCTCTGATCTTCACGGCCTTGGCATTGCCCCCGCTGCTCGCCCGGCTGGTCGGCGGGCATCCGCCGACTCGTATCACGCAGCTGGCCGCCCTGGCACCGGTGGCGGTGGTGCCCGCGACCGCCGCCGTGATCATCGCTGCGGCCACGGCTGGATGGCCGGCGGTTCTGCTCGCGGTCCCCGCGGTGATCTTGTGGGTCTGGCAGCTGCCTCCGCGCCAGCGGACTAGTCACCAAGCTGCGGCAGGATTCTCGCGTGAATCAGGAGCTGCTCCGCCAGTACTCAGCCTGCGGCTGCTCACTGTCAATGCTCTGGGCGGTGCGGCCGACCCAGAGGCAATCCTTCGCACTGTGCGGTCGCACAACGTGGATGTGCTCGCGGTTCAGGAGTTGACCTTGCAAATGGTCGGCCGACTGGCGGCGGCCGGACTCGGGCAGCTGCTGCCGTTTTCCCATCTCGATCCCCGGCCTGCTTCGGCAGGCACCGGGCTGTGGGCACGCTGGCCGCTGACTCCGCTGCCGCCGGTGCCGGGTCTGATTGCGGCTGCGCCGCGGGCGCGCATTGATCCGCTGGGCGGCCGGCCGGTGACGCTGACCGCCGTGCATCCGCTCGCTCCAACGCACCGGCACGCAGCTACATGGCAGCGGGAGCTGGCGCTGATCCGGCAGACTCTGGCTGAAGTCGATGGGCCACAGGTGGTGGCTGGGGACTTCAACGCCAGCCGGGACCACCGTCCGTTCCGAGATCTCCTGGCGGCCGGCTTGCTGGATTGTGCCGACTCCAGCCCGCGCCGGTCCTGGCCAGGATTCACCTGGCCAGCCGCCGGGCGGATGCTACCCGTCATGCGCCTGGATCATGTGCTGGTCTCACGCACCGCCACGGTGCGGATGACCCGCGCCATACGAGTGCCCCGTACTGATCACCACGGTGTGCTGGCCGTCATTGAGTTCACGTAGAAAACCGGTGAACACTGGCCTGGCGGAGCCGGCGGACCCGGGCCGGGCGCCGGGACTGGGTGCGGGCATCGCCCGCGGTGCCACCGTCATCGCGGGCCTCACGATACTGTCCCGGCTGCTGGGCCTGGTACGCACGCTGGTGTTCTCCCAGACCGTCGGCGCTGGTTGCCTGGGCGCGGCGTACGTGACCGCGAACCAGGTCCCGAACCTGCTCTATGAGCTGGTCCTGGGCGGTGCGCTGACCAGCGCGATGGTCCCGGTGCTGGCCCGCTCAGCCGAGCGGGCGGCCAGCGACCCGGCGGAGAAGGCGCGGGTCGGCGAGATCACCTCAGCGCTGCTGACCTGGTCCGTCATCATCTTGGTGCCGCTGGTGGTGGTCATCGCGGCGGCCGCCGGGCCGATCGCCTCGCTGCTGGACCCGGCCAACCCGAACGCGCACTGCGTCCGGGCTGAGGTGGTGGCGACCACCGGCAACATGCTGGAGGTATTCGCCCCGCAGGCGCTGCTGTACGGGCTATCGGTCGTCCTGTACGGGCTGCTGCAGTCCTACCGGCGGTTCGCGGCGCTGTCTATCGGCCCGGGGATCTCCAGCCTGCTGCTCATTTCCTGTTTTCTCGCGTTCGTGCCGTTGAACAAGGGGCGTCCGCTGGCCGGGCTGCCCCTGCCGGCGGAGCTTGTCCTGTCGGCGGGGACCACGCTCGGTATCGCCGTTCTGGTCCTGGTGGCGGTGCCGTCGACGTGGCGGCTGCACCTGCGGTTCCGGCCGGTCCTGCGGTTCCCGCCCGGGGTGGCCCGCCGGGCCGGCGGCCTGGCGCTGGTCGGGTTCGGCGAGCTCGTCGTCATCGAGCTGGCCAGCGTGGTGGCCATCGTGCTGGCCAACGGGCGCGGGGACACCGGCGCCATCGTGCTGTTCAACTACGCCTCGCAGGTGTACGCCTCGGTCTCCTCGGTGCTGGCCATCTCCATCGTCACCAGCACGTTCCCGGTCCTGTCCGCGCGCCAGGGGCCGGCCTTCGACCGGACCAGCGCCGGATCGACCCGGGCGGTCCTGCTCATGTCCTGGCTCGGCACCGCCGTGATCGCGGCGATCGCCGTTCCCGCCGCGCACGTCCTGGCCAGGCAGCACGGCCAGGTACCGCAGCTGATCCAGGCCTTCGCCCTGTTCGCGCCCGGCATCGCGGGAACCGCCGTGATCACGAACCTGTCCCGGGTGATGTTCGTCATCGGGCGGCTCAAGGTCGCGGCGGCGGCGCTGGCCGGAAGCTGGCTGCTGGTGATCGCGGCCGACGTGGTGCTGGCCGAGCTTGTCCCGTCCCGGCTGGTGGTCGCCGCGCTGGCGCTGGGGAACACCATCGGCCAGACCGTCGTGGCGATTCCGATGGTGATCATTACGCGGAGGATCTGCGGCAAGGCCGCCGTGCAGGGGGTCACCCGCGCGGCGCTGGCCGGGCTGGCCGCGGGCGCGGCGGGGGCGGCGGCCGGCGTGACCCTTAGCTTGGCGGTGCCTGAGCAGCACAAGCTGGAGGCCTTCTTGCTGGCAGTGCCCGCGGCTGGCGGCGCGGTTGTCGCGTTCGGCGTCGTGGCTTACCTTCTCGACGACGGTGACCTGAGGGCCGTCCTGGCGTGGTTGCGGGGGGTAGCCAGGCTGCGCTCATAACGGCGTCCTACCCCGCCGAGGTACGGGGCTGTCTGCGGCCCGAAGATGTCTCGCCCGGATCGCCGGCTTCGTACGTGACCATCCTTCCTGGTCTGCTTTCTGGTACAACCAGTGGGCCCCGTGGCGCGTCACCGAAGACGACCCCGACTCCAGCCTGTACGCCGCAAGCGCGGACGCCAATATCGTGATCGGCCAGACGGCTCCCGACTGGCCGTCGACGAGGGCCGGCTGGGCGCCGCCGACCAGAGCCGATCGCGGGTTCGAGCAAGCCGACCGTTGGGCGATTCCAGTAATAGATACGCCGACCTGCCTTTTGGGCAGATTTGTTCCGCAGGCCGGAGAATATGTTGCTGCTATCTCACTCTCGAATCACAGACGAGTAAGTCGCTATCGTGCCGTGATTGTTGCCGCTATCTGTCATCCCGGACCAGACATCGGGCGTCTCAATACCATGCCAAGTATCTCGTGGAATCAGGAAGTGTGGGGTCAGCAGTACGCCTGGGACAAAGGCGGCGAAGAGTGGTCAAAGCGCTGGGGCGGGTCGCTGAGCCAATGGCGCTCCTGCATCTGGCCGCGCATAGCGGCATTCCTGCCTGCGGCATCGATCGTGGAGATCGCGCCAGGTTACGGCCGGTGGACGCATTACCTGCTACCCCACTGCGAGACATATACCGGCATCGACTTGTCTGAACGATGCGTGGATATCTGCCGGGAACGGTTCGCCGGCACTGCTGCCCGCTTCGCCGTCGGCGATGGCAGGTCACTGCCTGAAGTGCCGGACGGCTCGACGGACTTCGTGTTCAGCTTCGATTCGCTGGTCCACTGCGAAGCCGATGTCATTGCTGACTACCTGCGGGAGATCGGCAGGGTGCTCACCGCAGGCGGAGCGGCGTTCATTCACCATTCCAACCTCGGCCGCTACCGGGCGAGCGCCCGCGTGCGAGACGCGGGCGGGTCCCTGGCCGCCCGGCTGCCGGCCCGCAAGGACATCCTGCGCGTTTCCGGCGTGTTGGACTGGGATCACCGCCGCGGCCGGTCGGTGACGGCCGGACGGTTCGCGCAGATGGCCCGCGATGCGGGCCTGTCGTGCATCAGCCAGGAGATCATCACGTGGAACAACTCGCTGCTGACCGACTGCTTCTCGGCCGTCACGAGGCCCGGTTCGCGGTGGGACCGGGTTCCCGTCGTATCGGTGAACCGGCTGTTCCTGCCCGCGGCCCGGTCAGCGGGCGCTGCCGCCCGTGCGTTCCCGCAGGTCCCATAACTCAGTCCCGGGCCGGGTTGTTCCCGTGCCGACATCCTCTGCCGCAGCTCTGCAGGTTCGCGTGACCGCGCCGGGCCTATCAGGGGAAGCATGCCAGCAGGACGCCGGGGGGGAGCAGTCTTAGCGGGGCCGATGTACCCGGTGGTAGAGGCGCGATCGTCGTGTTCAACGTGAGAGGAGATTCTGATCTTTCGTGGCGATCATGTTTCCCATGCGAAAGTGTTAGTCCGGGTAATTGTAGGGCTTGAAATCCACGCAGTTCGGATAAAGGCGGCCTATTGAGTAGTCCGGGCAAAGAGCATAGATCTCGCGAAGCGTCGATCCCGACGGGTCGTGGCAACTTCGCCAACGGTGCCCGCTGGGAGAGAACGCATCGGACCACGCTCCTACCGAGCCTTGCTGCTGTAGCCTAGCCCACAGGGGTAGTTCGCCCCGTCCGAAGTACGAGGCTAGTCGAGGTGGCCGTGTCAGATAGACTTCGTGTTCTTTACAGTTTCCCGCTAAGGATCGGTGCGGGTCGCATTTGCTATGCGGCTTGGGAGCAGGTGCGTGGCCTCACGGAAGCAGGAGCTGACGTAACCCTCTTTCCTGCCTCTGTCGCGAGGCCCTTGCCCGCCTCGGTCGTGATCAGGCCGACGCTCGCTCGCGGGAGATTCCGCATTCCGTACCGTATCCTTGGTCGTGAGAATGCATTCCGGCTGCACGATTTCCTCGTTGCTAAGCGGCTCGAGCGGGCGGCCAGCAGCTTCGACATCGTTCACACGTGGCCTTCTGGAGCCAGAAGGACCCTAGAAATGGCCAATCGCCTTGGCGTTCCCACAGTCCTGGAACGCCCGAATTCCCATACGGAGCTGGCCTATGAGGTTGTCGGAGCCGAATGCAAGCGGCTTGGCATCTCGCTGCCCCCGGGGAGCGAACACGCTTATAACTCTGCGGTGCTTCGTCACGAGGAACGTGAGTTTGCGCTTGCTGGGCATTTGCTATGCCCATCTGATTTTGTTGAGCAAAGCTTTCTCGACCGAGGATGCAGTCCAGACAAGATCCTACGGCACACCTATGGATTTGACCAAAAACGTTTCTACCCAGACCAAAGGCGGAATCACGACAATATCACGATGCTATTCGCCGGATATGCCGCTGTACGGAAAGGCTTGCATATCGCACTCGAGGCATGGGTGAAATCGCCCGTCTCCAAGAGCGGGACATTCATGATAGCGGGCGATATTCTTCCATCTTACCGCGAGAAGCTTCATCCGTGGCTAGCTCATCCCAGCGTTCAGGTTCTTGGGTATCGGACGGACATTCCCGACCTCATGAGAAGTAGCGATTTGTTCGTCCTGCCGAGTTTTGAGGAAGGTTTGCCGCTGGTCTGCCTCGAGGCCATGGCCAGCGGCAGCGTTCCGCTCGTTTCGACTGCCTGCACCGAACTCTGCGTCCATGAGAAGAACGCACTCGTACATGTTCCCGGTGATGTACAAGCGCTGACCGAGCATATTTCGTTGATTGGCCGAGACCGGTCCTTGCTGGGTAGTCTGCGGGCTGAAGCAATAGATTCATCCCGCGGGAGAACGTGGGATTATGCCGGACGGCAACTGGTAGCAGCATATCAGCAGGCACTGGCATCGTCGACGCAGCGCGTCGCTTAGCATTACAGTCGCGGTTTCGCGTTGAATGCGGTGTTCCTGCGGTCGCAGGGCTCGTCGCGCTCGCACGTGCGAGCGCGACGAGCTAGCCCGCCGCGTCGCGTGTCCAGGTGGGGCTCGGAATCCCGCAGGATGCGACCTGCTACTTGCTAGCCGGGACATGTCGCCGCTCGCCAAGTCTCATGACCACGCCGATACCAAGGCAGCCCTGTTGGTAGTCGTCCACGATTTCTTCACACTGATGAGCAGCCGAAACCTCTCTCCAGAACCGATGCACGTCAATCTCCGGATCAAAGCGGTTGGGCAGAACATCATGGAGAACTACTATTCCTCGCTCGGATACCAGGGGCGAATAGAGTTCGAAGTCGCGCTTAACGCCTTCGTAGCTGTGGTCCGCATCTATCATAATGAGATCGAACGTACCTCCGCGAACCGCATGCCCAACACGTGTGCGCGTCTCTTTCAAGTGGGAATTGGCACGCAGCAACGTCAGTCGCTGGCCTGATCTTACGAATAGCTGGTAAATTGGCTGCTTCCACTTTGGGTACCCACCACCATTCTTGCCGTAGGGCAGGTCCAAGCTGACTATTTCGGCATCCTCTGCAGCCGATTGACAGAGGAGGAATAGAGTCCCGCCCCTAGCGGTGCCTACTTCAAGGATTGTCTTCGGCTGCAATTCTTGGACTCTTTCAATCAGGCGCCTGATCTCTTGGGGATTCTGCATGGGGCGCAAGAAACCCTTCCCGGCACTCATCGCAAAGTCCACCAAACTCTCAGGATCAGAGCCGAAACTCCGGTCCCGCAGAGCTGTCATCACCTCATCCTTGTGAAGGTGGTCGGATAGATTCTTTGCCGCGTACCAGAGCTTGGCTAGGAGATTGATCAGGCCCGCAAACCGACCTTCGCTCCGCATCATTTTGAGCTTATGCTTCACTGACATAATGTCGACTCCTCAGCTCGCGTCTCATAAGGTAACGATAGGGTCTTCAAAATCTTTGATGTGCGACTGGTAATAGGTGGCCCACCAGCCACCCGCGATCGACGCAGACCACAAGAGGGCAGAGGAAGCACGTGAAACGGCGTAGATCGCAATTATGTAGCCGTGGCTGGCGAAGCGGATCCCCGCCGCCATCACGCTCGCTGCCGTAGCACAAGGAATTCCCCGCCGCTGCCCGCCGCAGATACGCGCCTAGCCGCGTTACGTTACGCTCGCCCGGAACCCGCAGGCGAATTCAGCCCATTTCTAGCTACCACTACATGATGCGCCAAACCCACCACCTCTTCACCTCGGCTGGCCCTGGTATATCCCCACACGCGCAAGAGGCACAGCGTGTTAGGCGCCAGCATAGCCCGTGAAGTGATCGTTGCGTGTCGACGATCACGAAATTCCCGCAGGTAGCCCTGTAGCGATTACGTACTTCAACAGCCCGATCACATAATTCTCTTGGGAGAACGAGCCTGTCAGCCTCGACCCAATGCTATTTAGTCTAAGTTTATCTTCGTTTGCCGGGTGTGTCGTTGCTGGGTGTTCCGGTCGTTGGACGTCATGATCACGGCTTATAGTCGACAATGGCGTGGTGAGCGATGATCGCGGCACGGATGGTGGCCTGACGTCGACCTCAAGATGATCCAGCAGGTGCCCGCCGTGTTCGGCCACGCCGAGGAGGTGGACTCGGGTGCCGTCGGCACGGCGGGCGCCGCGGCAGGTCTTGCCGGCTGCGGCGACTGCCCGTAACCAATCGCGGGCCAGCGCTGGTGTCTGCCGGGCAGCGCCGCGCATGCTGGCTGAGGACGGCCTGCCAGAGCGCCGACTACGGCGCGGGCGTGGCCTGAGCAAGTCCCGGTCAGGGCTCGCGGGTCTAGGCGGTCCAGGACCACCCGTATCGTTTTCGCAACCGATATCCGGTACCGGTCGCCGATCGGGTCCCACGGAGCGCGCAGGCGGGCGAGGTCTGCCTGGTCAGCCTGTTTGATCCACTGCCCGACGGGCGGTGGACCGGTCGTTCCCGGCGGCGGTGAACGCGCAGACGGCGATCACGTTCAGGCAGGCTGCGTGAGGTGCTTCATTCCGAGGCGACGAGAGCCCTTCATCAGAAGTAAACCTCATTCAAGCCCAAAGCGGGGCTAATTCGTTCTACGCGCCAGGAGACGGCTTGCGCGACTTGATCCCACTTGAGCTCATCTGCCTCTACGGAGAATGCGAGTTCGCGCCGGTCAAGCTCGCCTGCTATGAGTGCCTGATGGTCGTCAACATGTTCTTTAAACCGCTTCCTTCGGGGAACAAGAATCGGCCGCTTCCCAACCTTAAGTGCCGATATAGCAGAGCCTACACCTGCATGTGTTATGACGACATCACTTTTCGCCATCGCATGGCTCAACTCGGACGCAGAAAGGCTTATATGGGCGTCTATGTCCAAGCCCGAGGTATCGGTGCAGCCCACCTGCCAGAGCACATCGGTACCGTCCGGAATAATTCGGATGAGCTGTTCCAGCAGTCGCCGGAAGCTGAAGCCTCTATGCATTCCCAGAGAGACGACCACGCGGCGCGGACGCGCGGGTTGCGTCACCGAGAACGAACGGAACCCATCGAAGATTGAAGCCAGGTACTTCCACCGCCGATTAGCCCAGCACTCGTACTGCGTGTGAAGGTGAATCGATCGAAATGGGGTGAGCAGAGAGCCGGTGAGGGAGGGCCCATCGGTTCGCGTAGCACTTTCGATATAATAACAGTGCGCACCTTTTCGTGAAGCGAGTGGTAGGACAGCGAGTGCGATGCTTGCGCCTGTACTGACAACTGTGTCGAAGTGGTTGGTACGCATGAAGTTACGAGCCCAAACGGCGATCCGTGCCGTGCCCACGAGATCGCGAGTGCCAGCAAACGGCGCGAAATGTACTTCCTGGCCGACAAGAAGCGAGTGGCTCTGTGGCGTGTCGAAAGTGACCCAGACTCGGTCCACCGCAGGCCCCATGCGCTCTGAAAGCATATGGAGTTGAGCGAGGTGTCCGCCTTCCGAGGCGACGAGTAGCGTCTTCATCGGAAGGAAACCCGCCTGCCAAGACGGCAGTATCGCGTGGACTTCGCCTGGCGGCTATGCCATGCGTTGCAGCAAATATTTCTAACGTCCCCCATACTGATTCCTCGCGGCTTGAAGGTGGCGCCTGCTGGCACTGGCGCTGCAGGCATCCGCGCGCCGAGATTGCAGGCTGCTCCAAACCCTTCCCACATCAACTTTGCTATTGCAGGTAACCACCATTATCGATGGTTTCAGGGATTCGGACATACTGTTTACCAGCGCCAAAATGCACCCATTCTCCAGGAGGCCCAGGTAAGAGGGACCTCAGCTTGATAAAAAGCCAACATACCAAGGATGAGCAGAGCGAGTCCAGCGGATTGCCCATGCTCAAATTTTGCTATGTTCCATCCATTGTTCGCTGGAGCTATGAAACACCGTCAAATACTGATCAGCGCACGCAATGCAGCTCAGTCCAGGAATTAAGCCATCGATCTTTGCAGGTCCTTCTGTAGGGCTCCGGCGTGTTCCGTGAATGTCCCATTTCTGCCTAATCGAGGCCGTGGACGTGGAAGGTTCCGGCGGGGGGCAACGGCATCAAGCCCATCATGCGCCAGACCGGCCTGGCCAAGCAGACCGTGCGCCGCTTCTACCGCGCCGCCACCGTCGACGAGCTGCTCGCCACGGTCAGGGACGGACGCCCGTCGGCCCTGGACGACTGCAAACCCTACTTGAACCAGCGGTGGAACGAAGGCTGCACCAACGTCCGCCAGCTGCACGCCGAGCTCAAACAGCGCGGCTAAACGAGCGGATACGGCACCACCCGCGACTACGTTCTCCCGTTCCGCCAGGCCGGCACCGCCCCGCCCGCCGTCCCAGGCCTGCCGAAATCCCGCGACCTCGCCCGCTGGATCCTCAAAGACCCCGGCAACCTTGACGACGACGATAAGGCCAAGCTCCCGCAGGCCCGGGTACGCTGCCCGCATCTGACGCGCTCGCCGGGCACGTCACCGAGTTCGCCAAGATCCTCAACCGGCCTGCACGGCGGCCGCCTTGACGACTGGATCGCCGCCGTCCGGGCCGACGACCAGCCCGACCTGCACTCCTTCGCCTACGGCCTCAAGCGCGCCGCGGTCAACGGCATCACCATGCCCTGGAGCTCAGGAGTCGTCGAAGGCAACGTCAACCCCCACATACTGAGTAAAACCGGGTAAGTCCGGAACACGCCTGAGCCTTGCCTACCGATATAGACGGAACTGGCTTCCCGTACGCATTCTAAATTGCTAGGCGTCCGTAGTGGTACCTTCAGTCTGAACAGAATTTCCCTTGCCGAAGCGTTCCTGCGAGGCACTTCCAGGCCCTATATAACATATCAATCGCGAAGACTCATCTCTTGCCCAGCCATCAAAATTTCGCCGCCGGAAGCGCCAGAGGGCTCGCGATTCCACCGTGGCCTTAACACCAAAAAAAACGACGATCGCAGGCCACATACGAGGCGATATCAGCAGTTTCTTCAAAGCGGACCGCGTCGTGCAGCCGATGGCACTAGACGGCAAGCCTTCGAGCATATTGAGCTGCATCTCTCCCAGGCGAACCCGGGTCTTTATGCGTACAAGGGCGCCGACCTTAGTGGGTGCCATTACCAGGAAAGAGCTCAAAGTTCCGTGTACGCGCTCGTCGACTGTGAATAGTCGACGGATGAATCCGTCGTCATTGATTACGCGCGGAAATTCAAAGAAACGTTCTCTCCCACGTCTAGTAATGCCGATAATTCCTGAGCCCATCAGGTGTTCATTGAAATATGGCAACCTAGTCCATACGTCGTAGTACCTTCGGACTATCCATGAGGAATTACTGGTGTCCACTTCGCAGCGCGGGGCACCCGCTTCTACGCTGTCGCTCATAAGCTTCGCGACCTCGTAAAGAGCCGATGCTGTTACTACGATGTCTGCGTCTACATAGAAGCGTGGGAAAAGCGTCGCTTGACGGTCACCAGAGTTGAGGGCCGACGGTTTTCCGCCACGTGCCTGTTCTACCACTGTTACTCCGGCAAACGAACGAGCAATCTCAGCTGTGCGATCTGAGCAACCATCACAGACGACGATGATCTCATCATCCGCTGTGTGATCGCTTAGCGATTCGAGCAGACGGGCAACGACGGTCTCTTCGTTGTGGGCGGGAATGATTACAGAGATCGAGTATTCGGTCATGGCACAAGGCGATTCGCGCGGAAGATGGGTTCCGGCGACATTCCGACCCTGGAGAATTGCGGGCCCCCAGGCTTCAGCGCTCGGCGCACCTCAGCTAGTGCAAGGTGCTCGTCGGGGATATGCTCCAGAACATGAAAGCAAATGAAGTAATCAACCGAGTTGTCCGGAAAGCGCATCATGGTGATATCACCGAATTCCATGGCGTGCCGAGCTAGATCGAAGCTCGTGTAGTCAATAATTTTTTGATAAGAAGCCAACATACCAAGGATGAGCAGAACGAGTCCAGCGGATTGCCCATGGCCAAAATCTTGCTTTGTTCCATCCATTGTTCGCTGGAGCTATGAAACACGCTCAAATACTGATCAACGCGCGCAATGAAGCTCAGTCCAGGAATTAAGCCATGGATCTTACAGGTCCTTCCGGGCACAGAGAGCCAGACGCGGAGCAGTCTCAAGATCACCGCAAAGGTTCTCTATACTTCCCGAGCTGGCAGCGACTGTTCCAGTCTGCTTTCCATGGACCGCTTCATCCGGTTCTCCGCCGCCGACGCCCACCTTGGCCTGGCGCGTCAAAAACGGTGCGAAATCCATCCCCTTCAGGACGATCCGCACCGGAAGCAGGGATCTGCGTCCTTCAAAGCGTAATAAATGCGGTTGCAAGGACGTAGAGGACCACAACAGCGAACAAGTGTCGCCGCACAACTGCATTGATCACCAACAGGCTCACCCTAAGAATCTTGCACTGCTAGACTGCCGACATTGTGACAATGAGGGGGATCTTTATGAAGCCGCTGCTCGACATCGTTGTAGTCACTCACAACAGCGCAGACGTTGTGGACGATCTATTGGACTCCCTGCCTGAGGCGCTTGGTGAGATTACTGCGAATGTCGTAGTTGTAGACAATGATTCAACCGACAACACGATAGATCTTCTTCTTAAGCGCGACGATTGCAATGTGGTCGTGTCCCCGAATGTGGGCTACGCGGCCGGAATTAATCGCGGTGTGCACGAGGGCAGTGGAGCTGAGGCAATTCTCGTGCTCAATCCCGACACGCGACTTCATGAAGGATGCATCGCGCCACTGCTTAGCGCACTTCGCCTGCCAGGCACTGGCATCGTTGCGCCGCGCATTATATCGGAGACGGGGACGCCTCAACTATCGCTGCGTCGCGATTATACTATCTTGCGGGCGCTCGGGCTCAGTCGCGTTAAGTTCGCCGCGTTCTCGGAATATGTTCAGGAAGCTGAGGCGTACGAGCAGCCCCACGTCATTGACTGGGCACTTGGCGCGGTCCTTATGATGACGCGGGAGTGTTTTGATGTCCTTGGCGGCTGGGACGAGTCCTTTTTCCTGTACAGTGAGGAAACTGACCTATCGCTACGTGCCAGGGATCATGGTCTAGCCACACGTTACGAACCACGCTCCGTCGTGATGCATATCGGTGGCGGATCCGGGCGTAGCGGCAAGACGTACGCGATGCAGGCAATTAATCGGGTGCGCCTCTACAGGCGGCGGCACAATAGAGCGGCCACTTGGTGCTTCTATGGTCTAACTCTCGCAAGGGAACTGATGTGGGCAACGCGCGGTTATCCAGAGCGAAGATTTGTTGTCGCAGCTATGTTGCGTCGTTCGTTGCGCCCGGCGGAGCTTAAGTGTTCGGCGAGCCTTCTGCCTGGGTGGGAGAGCCAACCTTCATGAAGAAAATTACAGATCCGATAGTCGAAGCCTCATTCTGGTCCCCATTGCGACGCTTCATTAAATTCCTGCTTGGATAGTCCGCGCAGAGAACTCAGGAAAATTCTCACCTTGTCTGGAGATTCTTTCCCTAGCAAACGGATTGCAAAGTTCTTTACGATAATGCGTCCATAGTCTCTGATAAAGCGTCGCGGCCTGGCGACGAAGACGTCAATTGCGAGCTCCGCCGTCGCAGGAGTGCGGACGTCGTCCAGGAGTCCGGGGAACAGGTGGGTGAATCTGGACGGCAACACCAATCGCCCACGTACCCTATTGCTAACGTTAAGGCCGTGGATTATCTGCATCCAGGCGGGGTCGTCGTATAGTTCAAGGGTCCGCATACTCTTACCGAGCAAAGTGTGCCAGTCCGACCAGCAGGTAGACGGCGATGTCCAGTCGCAGGCGACAGAGCTGAATGCGTTCGTTCTGTCTAGCCTTAGATAGAGATGATGGTCGCTCTTGATGAGTCCATGAGCTAGGTAGACAGCTGTCTTGCCTTGCCGCGGTGCCGACTTTTGGAGCCGCTCGATGAAGTCAACGGCAAGGGCGTCGTCGTTGTCGAGATTGGACGTTATAAGACGCGATCGCTTACCGGTAGTCAGGGTACAGATATCCTCAAGAAGCTCAGTTTCGGTGACCGACGTCCGAAAGAAGGGCACGTACAGTTTGTTCTCAGCATGACTTTGGATGCGCTGCTTCAGCCATTCCGGACTTTCGGGATCGAAATAAATCACCCAGTGGAATGTTTGGCTTGTTTGTGACCGAACTGATGGGATGCAATACCGCTCGAATAGTGCAATCCGTTCTCTGAGCCAACCTTCCTTGGCGCGCATAAAGCGCTCGAATCCCATCGTGGGAAGATTAAATCGAGTCAGAAGTATGTGATCGACATTACTGTACATGACACCCCTTGGCAATCAAATGAACGTCGATTAGTCGTATATTGTTGCATTGTGATCAAACCCACATCGAGCACGTGCATGGGTTGTTAGTCGTTTCGTTGAGGCTAACTGAAAGGCGTACGCTGCGTCCGGGATTTCGCCGGAAGCAGTGGCCCCTTCGGGGCGGTCCGGCTGCCGGGTGCGTCTGATTAGGGGGTGTGCCTTGTGTTGATATCGGGTTGAGCAGGTTAAAACACGGAGCGGCTGCATATTCAGGAACATGCCGGGCGTCACTGGGTGTGATCCGTGCTGACTGCCG
>Ga0302324_100008029_pt1 | contig 22334 bp, 18 predicted proteins | sample Palsa_T0_1_FD_201949 | JGI IMG/M metagenome (GOLD analysis project Ga0302324, IMG submission 201949) | Peat permafrost microbial communities from Stordalen Mire near Abisko, Sweden - Palsa_T0_1 | ecosystem: Environmental > Terrestrial > Soil > Palsa > Peat permafrost | place: Sweden: Abisko...
CGTTGTCCGGCGACCCAGAGTTCCGAGGCCGATAAAGTCCATCCGATGCCGGCAAGGCCGGCGACGAGAATGAAGAGCATTTGATTCCGGACGACTGCCATCAACACGAAAACGAGCCCAAGCACGAGATTTGCCGAGATCGTGAGAATATTTGGTGAAAAGCGCGCCTGCATCCAGCCCAGCAGCAAGATCGCAGCGATGACAGATCCGACACCGATCGCGCTGAACATCAGTCCACAGCCAAGAGCGTTCAGATCGATTTCCTTCAGGCCAATCACCGGGATCAGCGCCGGGATCAGTGAAATAAAAAAGGCAAAAATCGCGTTCCGGACCAACACGACTTGAACTCCCGGAGAATGCCGAACGTACCGAATCGCCGTCAACAACGACTCAAGGAAGCTCTCCATTGGCAGCTTCACTGGCAGGACCGCGGGTTTCCACTGCAAGACGGCGAGAGCGACGATCAGAAAGCAGGCCGAATTCAGACAAAAAATCCATCGGGCGCCGATCAGAGGCAACAGCAAACCGCCGAGCGTGGGTCCGACGACGGCCGCAATATTGAGTTGCAAGCCACTGAGCATCGTCGCCGAAGGCATTTCTTCCTTGGAAACAACTTCGGGCAGGATCGCGGGCCACGTTGGGGCGGTAAATGCGAAACCGACCCCGAGGAGGAAAACGCAAAGGAGAACGAGATAAGGGTTCAGTAACCGAAGCCAGCCCAGTGCGGCGAGCGCCGCGGCGGCTATAGCAAGCCAGAGATTCATCACCCAGAGCAGTTTGCGGCGATCGACGATATCTGCCAAGGCGCCTGCCGGCATGATAAAGAGAAAAAAGGGCAACGATGCGACGGCGGACATCAAGGCGAGCAGCAAAGGGGACGAGTTGAGCTTGTACATCGCCCAGACGGCGGCGCAATCATGAGCTGCAACACAGATTCCCGAAAGCACGCTGGCTAACCAAAGCTGGCGAAACGCTCCGTTCCGCAAAGCGATGAGTGGCGAATTTTCCATGGTGCCGGTCAGCCCGGTGGGGTTCCGGCAGGGTAGGTGATTCGGAGAGCCTCGAACATCGGAAATTCTGAAATATTAAGGGGAAGAATTCAGAACACAGGAGTCAGAATTCAGGAGCTGAGGAATGGGGCTTTGACTTTGGGATCTGGTGATTTCTTGGGCGCGATTGGATTCTGAGCTCAACGGGTTCTGTTAAATATATTGTTACTAAAAAAGATTGTAGTTGAGGTTTCTAGGCGTAATACGCTCGTAGTTTAGGAGTCGTGATCCCGAACGCGCAGCTTCGTTCTCCATTGCCCGCTCCGAATTTAAGCGCTTGCGCCTGAAGGAATTCGGTTTCGGCAGGTTTGCTTGACACTCCCCTTCCGATTGGAGACAAAGGTCGAAACATTAATATGGGTTCATTCATGGTTCGGTTTATCGTGTCGCGCAATTGGTTCCTAGCTATATTTGGTATTGTTGCGATCGTCGCGTCACCTCCGCCGCTTTTGGCGCAGGGGGCGTCGCAGCGGCAGGATCTTGGCCCCACGGACACGAGTCAGATCGTCACGGCATCCCTCGTGCTCAAGGTTCAACATCCGAATTTGCTCGAGGCCTACGTCGCCTCCACCGAGGATCCGGCCTCCCCGTCTTATCACCGGTTCTTGTCCTTGCCCGAATTCGTCTTTGCCTTTGCTCCGAACTCCGCGAGCATTTCTGTCCTCACGAAGTATCTTGAGTCGTTCGGCATCCAGGCGACGGATGTTTATGCGGACCATCTTTTGGTCAAGACGACAGGAACGGTCGATGCCTTTAACAAAGCCTTCTCTTTTGCGGTCCACGATTTCTCTCAGGCTGGAAAACGTTTCCACCGACCGCTCGGGAAAGCGAGCATTCCGTCCACCCTGAGCGAAATTCTCGCTGCCGTGGTCGGACCGAGCGATGAGGTCCGATTCCATCCGATGAACATAAGGCTGACCGATCGGACAAAGTCGCCATCCCTCCTGCAGGGGCATGTCCTGTCGCCTCTCGGGGCGATCGCCACTGGAGACCCCGGCGAATACACGGTGGGCGACGTCGCAAATTTCTATGACATCAATCCCCTCTATAAGGCTCACATCGACGGCCGCGGGCGAACTGTCGGCATCGCAACCTTGGCCAATTTTCTTCCCTCTGATGCCTACGCATACTGGAAGCTGGTCGGGCTCAAGGTCCTCCCTGATCGTATTACGCAGGTGCACGTGGACGGCGGCGGCAAGCTGAGTGCCGACGCAGGATCCGGTGAAACTTCGCTCGATGTCGAACAGTCGGGCGGTCTGGCTCCGTACGCCAAGATCATTGTCTACGATGCTCCGAACACTAATTCCGCCTTTATAGATCTTTTTTACAAAGCAGCCTCCGACAATCTGGTGGACAGTCTTTCAACGAGTTGGGGCTTAGCCGAGATCTACGACTATGCAGCATTCAACGCCGGCCAAGACGAGACTGACCAGCTGCTCGCCTTTCATCAAGCGTTTCTCGAACTGGCGGTGCAGGGCATCTCTACTTTTGCCAGCGCTGCCGATAGTGGCGCCTACGACGCTAATGCGTCATTTAACGAAGGCGACGGTTTCCAGCTCAATAACGTGCTCAGTGTCGATTCTCCCGGCTCCGACCCAGCGATCACTGCTGCGGGTGGCACTACCAGGCCGTTCAAGCTGCCGCCGGTCCAGTTGGATGAGTTTCAACTTGCCATCCCTCTAACCGCGCCGCCGCTAGTCGTGACCACTGAACAAGTTTGGGGCTGGGATTACCTTCAAAACTATCTCGTTGAATTTGGTGGGCCGATTTACCAGAATTCCCAGTTTCCTGGCGGCGGCGGCGGCGGCGTCAGTATTTTCTGGCCATTGCCGTTTTACCAAAGGTATACGCCTGGTATCCGGCGTAGTGAACCCGGCCAGAGGGCCGTCTCCAAAGGACAGGTCCTGCTCAATCTGCCGGCAAACTTTCCCGGTCGGAACTTGCCTGATATCTCTCTTAACGCCGATCCACTGTCCGGTTATTTGCTGCTTTCGACCGAGGACGGCGGTCTACTCGATTTCTACGGCGGCACGAGCTTTGTCGGGCCGCAACTGAATGGCATCACTGCCTTGATCTCGCAAGCTACCGGCGGCGGACGGATCGGCCTTTGGAATCCGATGCTCTATCGATTCCAACAGGTGTACGGTTACGGCAGCGCTTCACCCTTGAGGGACATCACTAAGGGCGACAACTGGTTCTACCACGGTATTCCCGGCTACGAACCGGGAGCTGGACTCGGGGTACTGGACGTGGCCAAACTGGCAGCCGCAGTCGGACGGGACTCTCAACCGGGATTTCCGCCTCACAATAATGCGCCTTGAAAGTGGTGTTGGATGGCTTCGCATCAGGCGTAATAGGGCCGCAGTTTGAGCGGCATCGTTCCAATGCGAAGTGCGTTCTCGATTGCTCGCTCCCTCTCGACTGCCTCGCCATTCAACGCGATCACCGCCCCGGCCTTCAGCGCGGCGATGGGTATCCCGTCGCGCAGGAGGATCCGGTGCGACGCGATCGCGGCGATTCGCGGGCCAGGTGTGAGAATACCGACGAGATTCAACGGATCCGCAGCGCTAATCGCCAGGAGCTCGCCTTTCGCTTTCGTTTTGCGGATCGAGCGCAACAGCCCGATGGCCTCGGGCCGGGCGAATTGTTCGCCGCTCAAGCCGCCGACGAAGTAACCCCCTCGCACTTCTCCGCGTGCTTCGAGACGCCGAAAAACACGGATGAGTTCAAACCACGGAACATGGAAGTATTCCTTCTCCGCAATCCTTCGCGAGACGACGCCGTACCGTCGCAGCAGGATGCGCGCGAACGCCTCGATCGACTCTTCGCGTCCAGCAGTTCTCCGGTTCTCTCCTTCGGAGCCTTCGGAAAGCGGTTTTCGCAGCAGCGACCACCGCCCGGCAAACTCCACACTGCTCACGCTCTTGTGACGTCTTTGTCGCTGAGCGTCCGCAAACGGAGCTCGTTTGTCTTCCGGCAGAAGCAGCGCACGCAGCCCTTCAAAGCCGTCGGCTGTTACGTAACCCTGTGCCGCTAACTCGGCCAGCGCCTGTTCGACCCGGGACGGCAACAAACGAGTGAGCCTGACTATTTCGCCGAAAAACAGCGCCCCGCTCCGCGACAAGGCCTCAAGTATTTGGCCTGCATCCGGCGAAAATTCTGTAATTGCGGATACCGGGGCAAGGGCTAACCAGTGCCCCAGGTTCGCGCGCCCAAAGAGAGACATCGGACTCGATCGAATCGGGCCGATAAGCCGCCCATTCCGCGTTTCCGGCAAACTAAACCTGCCCCATCCGATACGACCCGTGAAGCAAAGGTGGTCGAGCAACTCCGGAGCGTAATCGTCCACCCGAAGCGCGAGCACTTCCGGTTCCCACGCGGCCGCGGGCAATTCGCAGCCGTCCAGCAAATCCAGCACGGCTTTAAGGCCATCCACCCCGCGAACCCGATGCTCCGAATCCGCTCGTTGCCACGCCAGCAGGAAACGTTGATATTCGGCGATCGAAACAGGCTGAATCTCTGCGCGCAGTTTGTTAATCGTGAGCCGGTGAATACGCGCGAGCAGACGCCGGTCGCACCATTCGGTCTGCGCGACGCCCGGATGAAACTTTCCGCGAAGAATAAAACCTTCGGCCTCCAGAGCGACAAGCGCGCTCTGGATTTCCGGAAGAGGGAGTTGGAAGAGATCTCGCAATGCGTCCGCAGCAATCGGGCCTGCCGCTTCCATCCGGCCCCGAACTAACTCGCGCACCGCGTCAGATCGTTCCCAATGGCGTTTTCGCTCCGATATCGGGGCAACCAGCAGAGGCTCGAATTCGCACCCGGGATAGACCGCTTGAAGCATCGGCAGCCGCTCGGCGGCGACCCAAAACATCCGGGACGCGGAAAGCCTTCCAGCTCGTTTTTCGGTCGAGAGCAGATCAAGCCACTCGTTCGAACGACCCGCCAGGTTGTTCGCTTCATCCTCTGTCAACGCTCCCAGCAGAAGTAAGGCCTCATGGAGTTCGTCAGGGTTCGTTGCGCGCGGCCAGGCCTCGTCGCACACTTTTTTGATCGCCGCCGAATCGAGCACTCCCAGGCCACCATCCATCGATGGGTCACCCGCGCGCCGGGTATAAACCGCTTGCGTTCTGCGCTCTTCCAGAGGCGCGTTGTCGAGAAAGGCATACGGTTTCGCGTGAAGAATCTCGTGCGCCAGCGGCGACGGCTCCGGAAGGTCGAAACCGAGGCATTTCACGCGGCCGTTCTCAATCCGTTTGAGTAGCTCGGTCAACCCTTCAATGTCCATCGCCTCAGTCAGGCAATCTTCGATTGTTTGCTGGACCAACGGGTGGTGCGGGATGACACGGTCGCCTTCGATGTTTTCCAGGCAAGCCAACTGATCGGGAAAAACGGCGGCCAACAGATTCTCCGATTCCATCCGCTGCAGCGGCGCTGGTACCCTTCGCCCACCTCGTTGGCGCGGCAGGGCGAGGGCGCGTGTCGCATTCCATCGCCATCGAATTGGAAACATTGGCGCGTCGAGCAGGGCTTGGACGAGAACGTCGCGGACGATTTTGCTGTTGAGATAAGTGAAGACCTCATCAAGCGGAAAGGAGTGCTGAGTGCCTAGCGAGAGGACGATCGCGTCATCTGTTGCCGCGGCTTGTAACTCGAAGTTGAACGATCGACAGAACCGTTTGCGCAGCGCCAGTCCCCAAGCCCGATTCAGCCGGATGCCGCACGGCGCGTGAATGACCAGTTGCATTCCACCGGACTCATCAAAAAAGCGCTCCGACACGAGCTTGTCCTGAGACGGAATCACGCCGAGGGCCCGATAAGTTGCGCCAAAATAATCCGCAAGCTGGCAGGCTCCCGCGTCAGAAAGACCAGGCTCAGACTTCAACCAGTCGGCGAGATCTTGCTCCGCTCCCTTTATTCCCGACGCGCCGCGTTCCAGAGCCGCCTCAAGCGTCGTTTCGATTTCCGAGCGCAGTGTGGAGACAGCCCACGACAACTCCGCGGTGCGTCCCGGCGCCTCACCCAACCAGAAAGGGATGCCCGGGGGCTGGCCTCGCGCGTCCTCGACCCGTACCGTACCGGAATTGATTTGCAAGATCCGCCACGAAGCATTGCCGAGTTGAAAGATCTCTCCCGCCATGCTTTCAATGGCGAAATCTTCATTCACCGTGCCGATGAAGGTTTCACCCGGCGCCACAAGGACCCGGTAATCGGCGGTGTCCGGGATCGCACCGCCGGACGTAAGCGCCGTCAGCGGAGCGCCGCGTCTGGCGCGTACACGGTGATTGACGGCGTCGTGATGGACTAGGGCGGCTCGACGCCCTCGCCGGGTGCTGAACCCCTCCGCTAACATTCGTAAAACGTCCTCAAACTCTTCGCGCGAGAGATCGCGATAGGGATAAGCCGAGCGCATCAGCTCGTACAGAGGTTGTTCCTCCCACTCCTCACATGCGACACAGGCAACGATCTGCTGAGCAAGGAGATCCAGGGGTTTCTGAGGGATCTCAACGGCGTCGAGTTTCCGTTCGCGAATGCTGCGCAAAATAGCGACACCCTCGACCAACTCATCGCGGCTGAGCGGGAACAGACGTCCTTTGGGTACCCCCATCCGTCGATGGTCGGCCCGGCCGACCCGCTGGAGAAACGTCGAAATAGAGCGCGCCGACCCGATCTGGCAAACGAGATCGACCGAACCGATATCAATTCCAAGTTCCAGGGAGGCAGTGGCAACAAGGGCCTTGAGCTCGCCCGCCTTTAGCCGTCGCTCCGCTTCAAGCCGCAATGCGGCCGCAAGGCTCCCATGATGAGACATCACCTTCTCAGGGCCGAGCCGGTCGCCCAGGTGCCCAGTGACACGTTCCGCCAGACGGCGCGTGTTCACGAACACGAGAGTCGTTTTGTGAGATTCAATCAGGTCGGCCAGCCGGCTATAGACTTCTGTCCAGACTTCGGTGGACATCACTGCCTCGAGCGGCGCACCAGGCAGTTCGATGGCCAAATCCGACGCCCGGGAGTAGCCGCAGTCAACGACCGTGCAGCGCGCGTTACCCTTCTGATCGACATTCTGTGTTCCAACAAGGAATCGCGCTACCTCCTCAATCGGCTTTTGCGTCGCCGACAGACCGATTCGTTGCAACGGGCCGTTCACGAGGGCTGCCAATCGTTCCATGCTCAACGCCAGATGGGAACCGCGACGATTGCCTGCGAGTGCGTGAATCTCATCCACGATCAGCGTTCGCACGGTTGCGAGAAGCTTGCGACCACGCGGTGAGGTCAACAACAGGTAGAACGACTCCGGCGTCGTTGCCAAAATATGCGGCGGATTGCGAGTGATGGCTTGCCGTTTGGCCGCTGGCGTGTCACCTGTACGCACCTCCGCGCGCACATCCACATCTCGTCCGTCGCTGATGCGCAATGCGGCCCGTAGGTCAGCAAGCGGTTCTTCAAGATTTTTATGAATATCGTTGCTAAGTGCTTTGAGCGGAGAGATATAGACCACGCGAGTTTCGTTGTTGAGTTCTCCTGCAAGCCCTTCCCGAAACAACTGATCGAGTGAAGCAAGGAACGCCGCCAGCGTTTTGCCCGAGCCAGTCGGCGCAGCGATCAGCGTGTGTGCGCCGGATTGAATGGATGGCCAGCCTCGTTCCTGCGGCGCGGTCGGAGTACCGAACTTCTGTTCGACCCATTGCTCGACCACGGGATGAAATTGGAACGGCTGCGCCACGCTGAGAGCCTAGCCTGAAATTCCCGAGAAGCCAGGCTGCTCGCCGCTTCCTGATCGCCAAATGTTTGCCACAGGACACAATTTGAGCCATCGGAACAAATGCACGTGCAATTCATGAAATCACCTTGCTGGGAGAGAATCGTTGGACAGCGTCGATGCGTCACTTTCTGGATCCTGAGTCTGATTGGATGCTGCTGCCTTGTCTCCGAATGCATTGCGGCGCAGACCCAGAAGGAAGTTCGCAGCGAAGCTGATCTTCCGCGGATGATCTACTCAATCAACGGGTCCGTCGGTAGCTTGCTACAATCGGACAACGCGACCTTTGCGCCGCTTCTCCAAAAGGCAGTCGCCGATATTCGTTCGCTTCTGACCGATTATGACATTAAGGATCGCGCAACATTGATCTCGGTGCTCTCCGCGAAACTGGCAACGCAAGAACTGAGCGGAGAAACCGGCGAGGCTCTCCAGACCATTGGCGCGCTCCGAGCACTGCAACAGAAGCCTGATCTGAAGCTGACCACAGGCCTTTTCGATGAAGCAATTCTGAAGGCTCAGCAGACAACCAACGCCGCTTCCGGACCGGCGTACGAGCATGCAATCGAGTCGACCTTTAAGGAAGCGGTCGCCGCGCTCCCCTGGGACGTGGTTCAAGACACCGTGAAATCGGCGCGGAATACATCGGCCTTGCTCACAGAATCCTTCCTGCTGGGCAAAGCCCAGGAAGATTTGCAACCGGAGATCGATAAATCCGGTGGGTTGGATCGGCAATCTTTCTATCAACTCCTTGACTATCGGGTGGCCATTCGACTGAAATTACCGGTCAATGCGATTCGATCTGGAGTTCTAGACGCTTACGTCGCTGCCCACGACACACAGAAGCCGGATATCTGGCAAACTCGTGATGTCACTCTCGCAGTTGGCGATCATTTGACGGATGTGCGTGTCGGGATCTTTGATTCTGGTGTCGATCCGAGCCTTTACCCGGGTCAATTCTATAGTCGCCCGAATTCAGAACCGTATCCTTCTCAAGGGTTGGCGTTCACCGATGAGGGTTACGCTTCCGACGACGCTCTGGCGCCGCTCTCTCCGGACCAAAGAAAAGTGTATGCGACCGTGGAAGACGATCTGGAGGCGCTCTCCGATTTAGAGGCAGGCATCGAAAGTCCCGCTGGCGCTGCCTTTAAAAAACGATTGCCCCAACTTTCCAAAACGGATGTGGAGAAAATGTTTAAGGGGCTCGATTTTTTTGGGAACTATGCACACGGAACCCACGTCGCTGGGATCGCGATCCTGGGGAACCCGGCGGCACGAATCGTCGTATTTCGTTTCAATGACAATCTGGGTCGGGGACTTGATTTTCCACCGACAGGAGAATGGGTTGAACGAATGGCAGCCAACTTTCGAAGAATCGGCGCATTTTGCCGTGAGCAGAATGTCCGAGTGGTCAACATGAGTTGGGGGGACGACCTCCACGAGTTCGAGGAATGGCTGGCACGGACCAAGGCCGGCCAGGACGCCGATCAGCGGAAAGAAGAAGCCGCAAAGCTCTTCTCAATCTGGAAGCAGGCGATCGACGACACGATCAAGAGTGCGCCAAACACCCTTTTTGTCACGGCAGCCGGAAACTCGGATAGCGACACAGGATTTTTGCAGGATGTTCCGGCTAGTTTGGAGCTTCCTAACTTAATCACGGTCGGCGCGACGAACCAGGCAGGCGACGCGACGACGTTTACCAGCTATGGTAAAACAGTTATCATTTACGCGGATGGGTTTCATGTCGGCAGCTATATTCCAGGCGGCAGGCACGTTAAATTCTCCGGCACATCGATGGCTTCGCCGGCCGTTGCCAATCTTGCTGCAAAGCTCTTCGCTGTCGATCCAATGTTGACGCCCGAAAAGGTAAAAGCTCTGATCCTCGATGGCTCATCTCCAAGCGAAGATGGACGCCGAAAGCTGATGAATGAGAAGCGCTCGGTCGAACTCGCTCGGCTCAATAAGCAAAAATCTCAGCATTGAGCAATCAAATGAAAGCCTTGCCAATAGCGACCATCTATTCTAAGAAAATGTTCCATGCGTTCCCTCGTCATTCTGATCGTCCTCACCGCGTTCGTGGCGGCGCCCTTCGTTCAAGCCGCTGATCCGACACCGAGCCCGAGTCCGGCGGCTTCAGCTACTCCGGCCAAGAAGCATTCGAAGAAAGCCAAAGCGGCTGCCGCTGCCGCGGCAACCCCTGCCACTGCTTCCAACCCGGCGGCCACTCCTGAAGCGACACCGGCCACGACTCCTGCTGCAAAGAAACACAAAGCGCCAGAACCGCAGGCTGCACAAGCTCCCGGCGGCGGAAATGGCCAGGTCTGGGTAAACACCGAGACTCATGTGTATCACAAAGAGGGCTCAAAGTGGTACGGCAAAACCAAGCACGGCAAGTACCTAAGCGAAGCCGATGCGGCGAAGGAAGGCGATAAACCCGCAAAGAACGAGAAGCAGTAGACGGTCAAGAAGGCAGGAGTACTGGAGACGAACTCCTCTACTCCTGTCTAACCGCCGTGTTTCTTTTCTTCCGTAACCGTAAGGAAGCAACCAGCGTCTAGTGGCGTATTGAAGCCAACGGTATGCCTCCTGCTTATGAGACGATGCACTAATGTGAAGAGACTTGTCTTAACGCTCCTTGCGCTGGTTTCGGTCACGAATTTATTCGCACAAACTGCGGATCCGAGCGCCACCGATACACCAATACTCCGACCTCACCCGCCGCAGGTGCAGATGCAGAACTCTTTATGGAATCGGCTAAATTTGAGCGACGATCAAAAAGAGAAACTGAAACAGATTCGTGAGGCCGATCGCGACAATCTTGGTTCTGCGTGGGCGCAAGTAAAGATAGCGCAAGAATCGTTACGCGCGGCGCTCTTGGCGAACCCTGAAGACACCGCGGATATTCAGGCAAAAGCGACAAACTTGGGGAATGCCCTCAGCACGAAATCTGTCCAGTGGGCGCTCCACGAAGCAAAGGTCGATCAGGTGCTCACGCCGACCCAACGGGTTGCGCTCTACGAGGCGAATAAGAATCGCATGAATCGTGGGCACCGGCATACCGGCAGCTTGGAGAGTGGACAGGGGCAAGAAGAGCGGCACCCGGAAAAACGGAACCAATTCCCGCGACCTGCGGCCCCGGCGCCATCGGCCGCCGTCACCCCTGAAGCGCCCACTAATTAGTGTTCTAAAGTGGCCCTTTGGGGCCTGGAGTTTGGACACTTCCCAAGCGTCATTCCAGCCCATAGGCGTTAACTTGTTGTGTAATGAAATGTCTCGGCCGGGCTCGACAAGTGGCACTGGCCTGCGCCCCGAAGCGGCAAGACAGATACTATGCCAGCTACATATAAGACGACGCACTAGACGCTCTGGTCGTTCTCTATTCCACTAAAAGCAGGCGCCCACGATGGGTGTTCACCCTTCCGGAGCGGTGCCGTGCGCGCCGCATAAAAAGGTCTTAACCGCGACCAAAAAGCTGCGGTTCAGCGAAAGGAGGAGAACGAGTTTCTGAAAAACGCTTCTCGACATTTCCGGGCGACTTCGTAGATGAAAGTTATGGCCAAATTAAAGCCTATGACGATCCTGCTTTTTTGCGCTTGGGCCTCTGCGCACGCTAGCGACAAGATACCCATTTCAGCGGTCCCGAGTCGCGTCAGAGCAGCGATCCAGTATTACGCCCCTGGTGCCCAGCTGATCGAGGCCAAGGTGAGCGAGGACCGCGTTTATCGAAAGGTGTATAACTGCACCTATTTTCGAAATGTACATTTGGGTTATATCAAACTGAGCTATCGAGGTCAGCTCCTTGACATCGATGAAAGTTTGGTCATTGAGGATCTTCCGCCCGCCGTCCAAAAAACGATCCGCAGAGAGACGAAGCAAGGGCTCATCAAGAAGATCAAATTGGATGTGCTCTACGGCCGTGAAGTTTATCGGGTGAAATCGTATTATGGGAATTCAACCAATATTGAGATTTCGCTTACCATCGCGCGATCGGGCCGGATCGTGGATCGAAAAGTCAATAAAGGATTGTTGATCTTCTGATTTGATCCGTTGCTTTCCAACGAAGATGGAACTGGACGATGGCGCCGTTCTTGAGTTTTGGTCGTCAAGAAGCCGAACGGACGGATAGTTGGTTTCGAGTCTACTCCTTGACGTGGTTTGTCCCCGCAACTATTCTCGGCGTTTTATGAATAGAACGCTGCGGTTTGTCCTCCCGCTGACGATGCTGGCTCTGCTCTCGTTCCCGCATCGAGCCCCCGCCCCGATTATTTACCGGGAGGGAGAAGGTCTCAGCTCGGGCGACCTGAGCGATATCGAGATAAAGAAAAACGCCGAAGAACAGTTCAAACTCGCGGAACGCTACGAAGCAGACGGCGACTACAAGCGGGCCGGCGCCTCCTATCGGCTTGTGGTACGCCGGTTCCCTCGGGCCGACATCGCGCCGGAGGCCCAGTTCAAATCGGGCCAAATGCTAGAGAAAGACGGCAAATTGCAGCGGGCCTTTTACGAATATCAGGCCTTGGTGCAGAAGTATCCCAGAAGCCCGGATTTTGAGGCTGCGCTCCAGGCGCAATACAGTATCGGCAAAGCCTATCTGGACGGAAAGCGGGTCGACATCTATGGGGTGCCAACGCTCCCCTCGATGGCGAAGGCTCAGGAAATGTTCGAAAAGATCGTGACGAACGCCCCGTATGGGCGAATCGCGCCTTTGGCCCAATACGGAATCGGCCAAGCTCTTGAAAAAAGCGGTTCGATCACCGCAACCGTCAACGCCTACCAGCAGGTCGTGGATCGCTACCCGAATAGTGACGTCGCTCCGAATGCCATGTATCAAATCGGCTACGTTTATTTTCAGGCGAGCCGGGCAACCGGCTACGACCAAACCGCCGCGGTGCGCGCCCAGGAGGCATTCGACGATTTTCTTCTCCGCTACCCGAACAGCGAAAAAGTACCTCAGGCTCAAGATAATCTGAAGACGTTGGAAGGGCTCAAAACGAAGAATTCGTATACGATCGCTAAATTTTACGACAAACAAAAAAATTACAAAGCCGCCTACGTTTACTACAATGAGGTAGTCCAGCTGCAACCGGACTCCCCCGCAGCAGAAAGGGCAAAACAGCGGATGGACCAGATCCGCGCCAAAGTGGGGGACCAAGCTCTTCAGATCGGCGCCAAGGGAACGGAGACAGCACAGGGAGGCGCAGATCGAGGAAAACTTCAGGCCCAAACCGATACAGCTGGGCGGGCGGATTTCGTGGGACCACCGCCTCCGACGCCAACGCCTGCACCGGCTCCTGTTGCTACTCCATCGCTGGAGCAACCGGTCCCGGAGCAGAAACCAATGCGGACCGCTCCAAACGATGTGACGCCCGCCCCGGTCGAACCCGCCCTTCCCTCCCAGTGATTCGTCGCTCGATAGGCAGGCAATTGCTTTTCATTCTCCTGGGGTGCTTTGCAGGGTGTGCCGGCTACACCTTGGGTCCGACTCCGCCAACCTATATGAAAGGGGTCCGCCGGGTCGCCGTTCCAATTTTTAAAAATAGTACCATCGCCTCAGACATCCAGGCTTTAGCCACCACGACGGTGATCAAACAGATCCAGCAAGACGGAACCTACGAGGTCACCGGAGTCGATCACGCCGATGCGGTTATCGTCGGAACGATCGCGTCCGTCGAACGCACCAAAGCGCGGTCACTCCAGGGAAATGTGCTCGCTTCTTCCGAATTTAATCTGCGTGTATTGATCGAGTTCCGGATCGAACGACCGAACACATCTCAGCTCATGGCTCAGAGGAGTTTTGAAGGGGTCACAAGCTTCTTTGTCGGAAACGATACGGCTTCTCAGGAGCGCGAAGCGGTACCGCTTGCGGTCCAGGATGCTGCCGATCAATTCGTGAGCTTTCTTTCTGAAGGGTGGTGAGTTTTACCGATGCTCTTTTTAGTCGGATCGCCAATCGGCAATTTGAACGATATTACGCTCCGAGCGCTCGCGGTTCTGAAGGATGTCACGCTTGTTGCGGCCGAGGACACAAGGCGTTCGTCCATCCTGCTAAAGCGGTATGAAATCAGCAAACCGCTCGTCAGTTTTCATGAACACAATGAAGCCAGGCGAACCAGCGAACTAATCGAAAAAATGCGCGCCGGCGAAAAAGTCGCGCTCCTCACAGACGCCGGCATGCCTTCCATTTCGGATCCAGGATATCGCATTGTTCGGGCCTGCATTGAGAACGGGATCCAAGTGGAAGTCATCCCTGGTCCGTCCGCCGTGCTCACTGCGCTGGTCGGCTCAGGCTTGCCGACGGACAGATTTTATTTTGGCGGCTTTCTCCCGGTCAAAAGCGGGCAACGCGAGAGGGAACTTGCTGCCGCATTAGCTCGGGACGTAACGTCGGTCTATTTTGAATCACCGCACCGAATTATTCGATCTCTGGAAGTCATCGCCAAATCGGAGCCGACCCGTTTGGTCTGCGTCGCGCGCGAGCTAACGAAACATTTTGAGGAATACCGCCGCGGCGAAGTGAGCACAGTGCTTTCGCACTATGCGGCGCATCCGCCGAAAGGCGAAATCACCCTGTTGCTTTCAGGTCTACGAGCCGCCTTCCCGCGGGGCGATCGCGCGCCGGATCCGATTCATGATCGCCTTCCCGAGTCCAACTTCCGGGACGGGCTCAATGAAAATCTGTCGGATGTTTGAGCGGTCCACTTCTCTTAGCAAACTAAACAATCTTTGGGCGGCCACCCGCAGATCTCGTGTTTCGCTCAGGGACCGAACGACAGAAAAACTCTCCGAGTGCCGGATTGGTCCCCAACAGATAAGAGCGTCGTTCTGCGAGTTTGGGCCAATGGCGTCTGATTCAAACAGCTGAAGGCGTTTCTCCGGCGCATAATGGCTTGGTGTTTGGCCGGGCGCTACAATTTTTCCCGAGGAGGCGAATTCTTCTGTGGGCGCAATTTCGGCTAGATTTTCTTCGCTCACCGGGCCGTGGCGCAGAATTTCAATCTTATCCTCACTGACACGGACGATGGTGGATTCCAAGCCCACAATCGTAGGACCCGCATCCAGAATCAGCGGAATCCGGCCCTCCAATTCGTCGTAAACATGCTCTGCCCGAGTCGGGCTGACGCGTCCGAAACGGTTTGCACTTGGCGCTGCCAGAGGCTTTCCGAAAGCCCTGAGAACCTCAACGAAAACCGGGTGGCGCGGCATTCGGATCGCCACCTGCTCAAGTCCGGCAGTAACGAGGTCAGGCACCAGATCGGATTTGGGAAACAGGATGGTCAACGGCCCCGGCCAAAATCGGGCCATCAGCATTTCCAGAACCGGACGCGCTCTTTCGGGCGGGCGAGTCAGTTTGGCAAGCCATTTCTTGTTCTCCACGTGAACGATCAGCGGATCAAAATAGGGTCGCTGTTTTGCTTCAAAAATTTTGGCCACGGCTTCTCCTTCGAGCGCATCGCCGGCTAGCCCGTAGACAGTTTCCGTAGGAAGCGCAACAAGCTCTTTTCGACTGAGGATTTCGACTGCGGCGGCAACGGTTTTCCGCAAATCCGTTCGAGCATCAAGAATCGCCGTGTACATGGTATTCGAGGACAGGAGAGTCGTGTACGGTCTCAACGAGAGGGTCACCCGACCTTGGCGTTCAACACCTGCTCTGACTGTTTCCGCCGGAATTCGATGAGCTTTTCTCGCAATTTGGCGTTCTGCAGCGCCAGGATGCTGACTGCCGCCAAAGCGGCATTCTTAGCGCCGGCTTCACCGATCGCTAAAGTCAGGACCGGAATCCCCGCAGGCATTTGAACAATCGAGAGGAGTGAATCGACTCCCTTTAAGACTCTGCTTTCGATTGGGACCCCGAGAATCGGGAGATGGGTAAGCGCGGCAAGCATGCCTGGCAGGTGCGCGGCACCGCCGGCGCCGGCGATAATGACCTGCAACCCTTGATCCGCGGCATGCTTAGCAAAGTCGACTAACAGTTCCGGGGTCCGATGCGCCGAGACAATTCTTGATTCACTCTCGATCCCGAATTCCCGAAGCAGATCCGACGCATGATGCATCGTGGACCAATCGGATTTGCTTCCCATGACAACGGCGACCGTGCACGTATCAGACATAGCGAAAACAAAGCGATGCCAGAAGAAGAACGCAAGATGTATCCTACTGGAAATAATCGTGTTGCATTCCACTTGACGTTTTTCCCGGGACTTCCCTATACTGGCGGCCTTTTCGAGCCAAACGCTTAGTTGGATGAAATTTCTGCTGTTTTGGCAGGAGTCCGGATCCGGGTGGTTGGCTCGTTCTGTTGATTCTATGGCTAAAGGCACAGTTAAGTGGTTTAACGAGAAAAAAGGTTTTGGGTTCATTGTTGACCCAGAAGTTCCGACCGACATCTTTGTTCATTTTTCCGTGATCCAAGCGGATGGATTTAAAACCCTGAACGAAGGCGAGAACGTAGAGTACGAACTGTACCAGGACGAAAAAGGAGCAAAGGCTAGAAACGTTGTAAGGGTATAACTATCAAATTTATTCATTGCCCGTTGCTGCTGGTTGCGTCGAAGCTGTGGCGGCTATGCATCTCCCTGAATCCGTCCGCAATCTAGTTCTGGTCGGTTTCATGGGTTCCGGAAAGTCTTCGGTCGGAAGGGAGATTGCTCGCCGCTGGGGATTTCGCTTTATCGACACCGACACAGCGATCCGCCAGAAATACAAAAAATCGATTCCGGATATCTTTGCAACGTTCGGGGAACCGTTTTTCAGAGACGAGGAAAATAAGGCGCTCCAAGATTTGCAGGATACCAATCATGCCGTGATCGCCACGGGTGGAGGGATTGTGCTGCAACAGCGCAACCATCGTCTGCTCCGTTCGCTCGGTGTCGTTGCATGGCTTACCGCAAACGAGGAGGTAATTTGGGAGCGTGTCTCTCGAAACCATAATCGTCCCCTGCTTCGGACCCCGGATCCGCGGACGACGATCATCAATCTGATGTCGACCCGCTACCCGTTGTACAGCTCACTTGCCGATATTACCGTGGAGACTTCTGGATTAACACACCAGGAAGTCGCGGATAGCGCCATCGCGGCGATACGCCTCTGGCCCAACCGCCCGAAATGAAGACCACAATTAGAGCGCTCGCTAAGAAACAGGGATTTGCTGATTGTCGATTTGCGGTAGCTGCTCAGGCCCCTCACGCGGTCGAATATTTTTCCTGGTTGCAATCCGGAAACCATGGCGAGATGGCCTGGTTAGCGCGCGATCCGGCAAGACGCGCCGACCCGGCTCGCGTCCTGGCCGACGCCAAGACGGTGCTCGTGCTGGCCGCGAACTATTTCCAGGGGCAAAATCCTCGCCGGCACAAGGGAAAAATAGCCCGATACGCATGGGGCGCCGATTATCACAAAATCATGCTTCGGAACATGGTTCCGATCGACGCTTTTCTTCGGGAAAACAGCGGATCCCAAAAGTGTTACGTGGATACCGGGCCGATCCTGGAGCGTGACTTTGCTGCAATCTCCGGGCTCTCCTGGCAAGGCAAGAGCACCATCTGTCTGAACGAGCGTCTGGGTACCTGGTTTTTCATCGGTGTCATACTTACCACGCTCGAATTTGAACCGGATCCGCCCGTCAAGAACCGGTGCGGTACCTGTACCCGATGTATCGATATCTGCCCGACTCGCGCTATTAGCCGTCCCTACCAACTTGACGCCCGCCGGTGTATCTCCTACCTCACGATTGAGAACAAGGGCCCTATCCCAGTTGAATTCCGGTCCGCGATAGGTGATCGAATCTACGGTTGCGACGATTGCCTCGAAGTCTGCCCCTGGAATCGCTTTGCTGAACAAACGCGGGAGAACAGGTTTCAGCTTCCGACCCAACTTCAAATGCTGACTTTGCGTCAACTCGCGGTTCTCACAGACGACGAGTTCCTTATTCTTTTCCGCGACTCACCCGTGAAACGTATCAAAAGGGCGCGATTCGTCCGGAACGTTTGTGTCGCCTTGGGGAACGTGGGGACACGTGAAGATGTCACGGTCTTGAATCAACTCGCCTGTGACACCAATCCGCTGATTGCTGAACACGCTTCCTGGGCCGTGGAACAAATCCGGAAACGGGAAGCGAGGAATCCGGGAGTGCAGGAGTCCGGAAGTGCTAGCAGAGTCGAACTCTTGATCGCAAAAGAAGACATGAATCCTCCTCCACAACCAGCCACCGCCCTCCCATTCTGCAACTCCTGAACTCCTGCAACTCCTTATTTCTAGATCTTATTGGCTCTTGCGTTTCGTAGTAAAAAGCTTACTAATTGCCTCCTCACGAAAGCCGACGTGGCGGAATTGGCAGACGCGCTGGACTCAAAATCCAGTTCACGCAAGTGAGTGTGGGTTCGATCCCCTCCGTCGGTACGGTAGGGGCTATTTCCAGAGCGGGAATTGCCTCTGGAAGCCCTGACAACCGCGTCGTCCGCACTGAGGCTAATGTTTTTGAGCCGTTGAGGATTTGCTGCAACTACTGATTTCGTTATAGATATTTATTCAATACGACTAGTTGAGTTTACGAGACTTGCGATTTAAGATGCGGATCAGTGAAGCTGTCCAAAAGGGGTGAATATGCCCTGCGCGCTTTAATTGATTTTGGTGTGGCTCAGGCTGTAGGGCGTCCATTGCTCCAAGTGAGCGAGCTGGCTGCCAAAGAAGGGCTGCCGGTCAAATTCCTCGAACAAATATTAATGCAGCTCAAGGCTGCAGGCTACCTTGAGAGCCGACGCGGCAAACACGGCGGTTACCTGTTGGCCCGACCGCCCGAGAACATTTGTATCGGTCAAGTAGCGCGACTGATCGATGGTCCGCTTGCGCCGATCGCCTGCGTCAGCCAAACCGCTTATCAGCGATGCAGTTGTCCGGACGAAGAACATTGCGGTCTGCGCATGCTGATGCTGGATGTCCGAAATGCCATCTCAAACATTCTCGATCGGTTTACCCTGGCCGATGTTGTTGAGATTACGATGCGGAAATTGCGCAAGGACAAGGTAGCGACGCCCTTTTTTCTCGATCCATTGCTGACACGCCCTGTGTCGCGTCCGAAGTCGCGAAAAGCACCAAAGAAGGTCAACGGCGAAACCGTGGCCTGACCCGCGCGATTCTGAGCGGTCTGCGGCTGCCGTCGCTCAAAAAAAACACCTTTACTCCGACGATCTAGTGTGGTTATAAACCCGACCATATTAATAGTCTTTTCCCTTGTTCCAATGGACTTGATCAGATTCAGATACATTTTTGGCGCGGTTTACCTGCTCTCCCAAGCCGTTGCGCTTGCTGAAACGGTCACTCTGCTCAACGTTTCGTACGATCCAACGCGCGAGCTCTACCAGGCGTTCAATGAGTCTTTCCAAAAGGCATACAAGGCGAAGACCGGGAAGGATGTCGTCGTCCAGCAGTCTCACGGCGGATCCGGAAAACAGGCGCGTTCCGTGATCGATGGGCTCGCCGCCGATGTGGTGACACTGGCGCTCGCCGCAGATATTGACGCGCTGCACACGCACGGCGACCTCGTACCGGAGAATTGGCAAAAGCGGCTTCCGGATAACAGCAGCCCTTACACCTCCACGATCAATTTTCTGGTTCGAAAAGGAAATCCGAAAGGGATCAAGGATTGGGATGATCTGATAAGGCCTGGATTGCAGGTCATCACTCCCAACCCAAAAACGTCAGGCGGAGCTCGCTGGAATTTTCTTGGCGCCTGGGGTTACGCCGTCCGCAAGTACGGGAACGACAAGGCGAAGGAGTTTGTCACCAAGCTTTACAAAAACGTGCCTGTCCTTGATTCCGGAGCCCGCGGTTCGACAACCACGTTTGTTGAACGTGGTCTGGGAGACGTTCTCATCGCATGGGAAAACGACGCGCTGCTAAGCCTGAAAGAGTTTGGTTCTGACAAGTTCGAGATCGTTTACCCGAGCGTCAGCATTCTTGCGGAACCGCCAGTCAGCATCGTGGACAAGGTTGTCGACCGGAAAGGAACGCGTGAAATAGCGACAGCGTATCTTGAATATCTCTACACTCCGGAAGGGCAGGAGATCGCTGCTAAAAATTTCTATCGACCGCGTTTGGCAGAAGTCGCCGAGAAATACAGTAAAGAATTCCCAAAGATTGAACTGTTTACGGTTGACGATACCTTCGGCGGCTGGACTAACGCGCAGAAGACGTATTTCGACGACGGCGGCGTTTTCGACCAGATTTATCAGCAGTAAACACCTCGGGTGGGGACCGGCCACTCGATCGAGTGACCCGGGCCCAATTGCTTAATGCAGGAACCAGCAATCACAGTGGCGAAGCAAGCGCGCGCTATCAACCCCATCGCATCGCTCCAGCTTTGGTGGAAGAGGCGAATTTTACCCGGCTTTGGCCTGACGCTGGGCTTTACTCTCGTTTACCTGTCGTTGATCGTCCTGATCCCACTTTCAGCCACCTTTCTGAAGGCCTCCGGGCTGGGATGGGAAGCCTTTTTTCGCGCAGTCTCGTCTCCACGCGTCATTGCCTCCTATCAAGTCAGTTTTGGGATCTCACTTTTGGCCGCAGCGATTAATGCGCTGTTCGGCATCGTGGTCGCCTGGGTTTTGGTCCGATATCGTTTTCCCGGGAAACGAATCCTCGATGCAATGGTCGATCTCCCTTTTGCATTGCCAACCGCTGTGGCTGGAATTTCCCTCGCCACGATTTACGGTCCGAACGGCTGGTTCGGACAACCGATTCTGGCGTTGACGGGAATTAAAATTGCCTACACCCAACTTGGTATTCTGGTTGCCCTGGTTTTTGTCGGGCTCCCATTTGTCGTCAGGACCCTCCAACCGGTTCTGGAGGATCTTGATCTCGAATTCGAAGAAGCAGCTGCCAGCCTCGGCGCCTCCAGGCAGCAAACGATAATTCGAGTGGTTGGTCCGGAACTATTCCCGGCGCTGGTCACGGGCTTTGCTCTCTCGTTTGCCAGGGCGGTGGGGGAGTACGGGTCTGTGGTCTTCATCGCGGGCAACATGCCGATGAAGACGGAGATCATCCCCCTCCTGATCATAACCAAACTGGAGCAGTATGATTATCGTGGCGCGACGGCGATCGCCGTCGTGATGTTGATTATTTCGTTCCTGCTTCTGCTCGCCATAAACGCGCTCCAACGCTGGTCAAACGCCGGTCGAATTCGCTAATGATTGCTGAACGTCCACGGCCCCCAAAAGGTCGATCTGCGGTGCGGGAGCCCATCGCGGTTCGCATCGCGTTGATTACCGTCGCTATAGGATTCCTCGGGATTTTTGTGCTCGTTCCGTTGTTGGATGTTTTTTGCGAGGCGCTGAAGAAAGGTCTTGGCGTCTACTTCGCCTCATTCAACGATTTGGCGGCGATCGCAGCCATTGAGTTGACCCTTTTGGTTGCGGCGATCGCGGTTCCTTTGAATCTGGTATTTGGTGTCGCTGCCGCGTGGGCTATCGCCAAATTTGATTTTCCCGGCAAGAGTCTGTTGGTAACCCTCATCGACCTGCCGTTTGCCGTGTCGCCGGTGGTCGCGGGTCTAATTTATGTGCTGATTTTCGGCGCGCAAGGCTGGCTGGGCCCCTTTCTGCAGGAGCACGACATCAAGATCATCTTTGCGGTTCCCGGAATCGTTCTCGCGACGATCTTCGTTACTTTTCCCTTTGTCGCGAGGGAACTGATTCCGCTGATGCAGGCGCAGGGCAGCGAGGAAGAACAAGTGGCGCTATCGCTCGGCGCAAGCGGTTGGCAAACCTTTTTGCGAGTAACGCTGCCAAACGTCCGATGGGGCCTCATTTACGGAGTCATCTTATGCAATGCCCGCGCCATGGGCGAATTCGGGGCGGTCTCCGTCGTCTCCGGCCACATCCGAGGATTGACAAATACCATACCGCTCCACGTGGAAATACTGTACAATGAATACAATTTCGTCGCGGCATTTGCTGTGGCATCGTTGCTCGCAGTGCTTGCGTTGATCACCCTTCTGATCAAGACTCTTGTCGAGTGGCAGGCATCCGCTCAATCGGCGTTTAGAGAACCGCAGACTAACCCATGAAGATAGAGGCCAAGCATTTGGTTCGGACCTTCGGCGATTACGTCGCCCTGGACAATGTGTCGCTCAAGGTCGAAGAGGGCGAGCTGATGGCATTATTGGGTCCGTCCGGCTCAGGCAAAACAACTCTCCTGCGGGTCATTGCCGGTTTGGATTTTCCCGACTCAGGCAGTGTCCTATTCGACGATCAAGACGCGACTCGGTTGAAAATTCAAAAAAGGCGGGTCGGTTTCGTTTTTCAGAATTACGCGCTCTTTCGCCATATGTCAGTCTACAAGAACATCGCATTCGGTCTGGAGGTCGCCCGCGGAAAGGACCGGCTGCGGCCCGCCAATATTCGAGAACGCGTCTTTGAGCTCCTCGGTCTGGTGCAACTGGCCGGATTCGAAAATCGTCTTCCCGGGCAATTGTCCGGCGGGCAGCGGCAGCGAATCGCCTTGGCGCGCGCGCTGGCGATTGAACCGCGAATTTTACT
>Ga0302324_100008031_pt1 | contig 22330 bp, 18 predicted proteins | sample Palsa_T0_1_FD_201949 | JGI IMG/M metagenome (GOLD analysis project Ga0302324, IMG submission 201949) | Peat permafrost microbial communities from Stordalen Mire near Abisko, Sweden - Palsa_T0_1 | ecosystem: Environmental > Terrestrial > Soil > Palsa > Peat permafrost | place: Sweden: Abisko...
GCGTGCTCTGCTGTAAGTGTAGTGCCGGATCATCATCTTACGGTATATCGTGTGTGCTTCCGGATACTTTTCAAATAGTTTTTCAATACTTCCATAACTCAGGCAAAGCAAGTCACTCTTCTCTACCAATTGAATATTTTCCATGGATGCGGCTTGTTCGAAGAAACTTTGGGAAGAAACCACAAGCTGTCCCGGCTTCCAGAATGCTTCTACCTGTTTTTCGCCTTCGTTAAACGTGTAGGACATTGCAAATCCGTTTTCCAGAAAGTAAGCATAGGCTGCGATTTTGGGAGCTTCCAGCAGGATATGGTTTTTAGGAAGAGAAAGCGCGATCAATTCTTTCTCCAGGGCCTGTTTGAAGTCGACCGACAACGGATGTATGGCTGACAATACGTTTATTAATCCCGCAGGATCCATAACATTTCGGAAGGCATACAATGACGCCCTCTTACTTACTACTCTCTTTTTTTGGCTTTGACCCTATGTCGAAAGTCAAAAATATTTTCAAAACCTTTGAAATTAGCTGTATTCGTGTTGTTTTTGATTAACAATAAAGCCATTTCCATTCTCAGTAAGAGAGGATAGCATCGATAGTAGGGTAGGATGATTCGCCAATACTTCTCTTCTTCGAAGATGAATTCAGCGCGCGTAAATTGCAGAATGGCTGGAAAATTTGGAGGTCGCTGATGGTGATCTCTGAATTTTTAATAACTATCTCCTCTTTGCATTCGATCCGAAAATTTTACCGTCCCGAAACATGTCTTAAAATCCTGTTCAATCCAGTCAATACAAGATCAGGCGCCGCAAAAGCCGGATGATGGGTGTACCCTTCGATAAATCCGGCATCGCCTCCGCAAAGGACAATCTTTAGGTCGGGATATGAGTCAAGGTATTTTTTAACAATGCCTTCGATTTCCGCCCTGACGCCGTTGATAACACCACTCTGCAGACATGTTTCGGTACTATTCCCCACCAATTGCGCGTCGTTCACGGCCCTGACCAGCGGAAGTTTTGCGGTATACGAATGCATGGCTTCAAACCGCATGGTGATGCCCGGCGAAATCCCCCCTCCATGATAATTCCCGAGGCTATCCAGAAGCTCGTAGGTGATACAGGTGCCTGCATCGATCACTAAACAAGTCTGATCCGGAAAAATGTCAAAAGCTCCGCAAACGGCCGCCAAGCGGTCAACCCCCAGGGTTTCTGGCGTTTTATATAAAATTTTTATGGGTAAGGAAAGAGCCGACGACAGTTGTATTTTTTTTCCCGGAGTTCCGGACCAGGAGAGCACTTCATCGGCCGGGAAACTCACGGAGCTGACAATGATATTTTCAGCCGGATGATCTTTCAAAAAGGATTGAAGGGCCGGGGCATTCGAAAAAAAATGTTTATCCAGAAGAAGGCGGTCCTTAAAAATCCCCACCTTGGCAATCGTATTTCCGTAGTCAATAGCGATATTCACGATGCTTAAAAGTATGAAATCAAAACACAACTATGAAGCGATTGGCGTAATGTCGGGTACTTCGATGGATGGGTTGGACATCGCCCACTGCCGGTTTACAAAAAAAAGAAATTGGGAATTTGAAATTTTGTCGGCCGTGACGTTGCCCTATCCAGCGAAGTGGAGAAAAAAGTTGTCCACGGCTCACACCCTTTCCGGTGCGGGCTTACTTGCCCTGGATGTGGAGTTTGGAAATTTTATTGGAGAAAACTGTGCGCGGTTTATCGCCAAAGAGAAAATAAAAACTATTGATCTGATTGCTTCTCACGGGCACACCGTTTTTCATCAACCTGGCCGCCAATTTACGTTTCAATTGGGGAACGGGAATGCGATTTACGCGAGAGCCGGTATACCTGTAGTCTATGATTTTCGCAGTCTGGATGTAGCCCTTCTGGGACAAGGCGCTCCCTTGGTTCCGGTCGGAGATCGTTATTTATTCGACGGCTATGACGTCTGCGTGAATTTGGGTGGCATTGCCAATCTTTCGATGGAAAAAAAAGGCAAGAGAATAGCCTTCGATGTTTGTTTTGCCAACATGGGCCTGAATTATCTGGCCGGAAAAGCCAGGAAAGAGTTTGATAAAGGCGGCCTTTTGGCTTCGCGGGGAAAAGTGAAAACAAAATTGTTGAATGAATTAAGGGGGACATATACACCCATGCGCATAAAAAGACCGGCGCTCACTCGGGAGGGATTTGAATTGCAAATCCAGAAACTTTTGAATGATGAGTCCATTCGGTTGGAAGACAGGATGTACACGTTTTGCGAATCGATCGCCGAAGAAATTCGCCGATCCGTTCCGTTGCAGAAAACAAAATTGACATTACTGGCAACGGGAGGAGGAACATTAAACCCGGTATTGATGGCGCTTTTATCCCGAAAACTGGCCCCCATGGCCACAATTATTATTCCGCCGCGCCGGATAGTTGAATTTAAAGAAGCGCTGGTGTTTGCTTTTCTAGGCGTGTTGAGGGTGAGAGGAGAAGTGAACGTGTTAAAAAGTGTTACCGGAGCAACTCGTGATAGTTGCTCAGGTTCAATTGTGGGGAATCGCACATAAGAACCTCATCCTATAGGGCTGGTGCAGCAGCTTTTTGCTCCGTTCCTGATGTCAATGAGGCGACAATACGATTTCTCTTCAAAAGGGATTTAAATTACCAGCCATGTGCCGGGGCTACCAATACGCCACCTTAGCGGGGTTGGAGTGTAGTGTTACGATGAAACAATCCTTCATTCAGAAGGTTCAATGCTTTTTCTTTCTGATCCGTGTCGACCAGAATGGAGATGTTGTTGTGACTTCCGCCATACGAGATCATACGAACTGAAATTTCTGACAAGGAATCAAAAACGTCCTTCACTACTGATTTTTTGTCGGATAACCTGTTGCCCACAATGCAGATGATGGTCTGGTTTTGGTCAACTTCAATGGTTCCAAAATGCTCCAGTTCGGCAGAAATTTCCTTCAGAAAGCGCGGCTCATCGATGGTTACGGAAACAGCCACCTCGGCCGTGGAGATCATGTCGATCGGGGTCTTATATTTTTCAAAGATCTCAAAAACCTTTCTCAGGAATCCATGGGCCAACAGCATGCGCGAGGATTTGATATTGATTGCAGTGATGTGGTCTTTGGCGGCGATCGCTTTGACCTCTCCGGCCGTGCCCTTATCACTAATGAGCGTTCCGGGAGCTTTTTCGTCCATCGTGTTTTTTAACCGAACGGGAACACCGTATTTCTGTGCCGGCACGATAGTGGACGGATGCAAAATCTTTGCCCCAAAATAAGCTAGCTCGGAAGCTTCATCAAAAGTCAGTTCGGCGATCGGAAAAGTTTTTTTTACAATCCTCGGGTCGTTGTTATGCATCCCATCAATGTCGGTCCAGATTTGTATTTCGGTCGCCTGAATGGCCGCTCCAATGAGGGACGCGGTGTAATCACTCCCGCCTCTTTTCAGATTATCGATTTCATTGCGATGATTCCGGCAGATATACCCTTGGGTGAGAAAAATATCCACATTCCCCATGGACTTGATGAGGGGGTTTATCCGTTCCCTGATTTTCTTCAATTCGGGTTCCTGGTTTTCATCAATGGACATAAAGTGCAGCGCCGGCAACAGACGGGCATTTGTCTTTCGTTCCTGCAGATGGTGGTGAAATAATTCGGTGGAGATGAGTTCCCCCTGAGCCAGCAACTCCCGGTAACCCCGGTCGTCGAACTGACCTGCCGCCAGCAACCGAAATAAACTGAAATAACGGCTTACGATTTCCTGGCCGATCGCTTTGTAGGCGGAAGAAGAATAAAGCTCATCAACGAATCCCCGATAATGGTTTTCCAGTTTGGTAATCTCCTTCTCTGCGGCCGGATTCTGCTGGCGCAACAAGTAATCTCCAATCTGCACTAATGTATTGGTGGTTCCGCTCAATGCCGATAACACCACGATTTTTTTTCCCGGCATGCCAAAGACCAGTTCCCCGATTTTCTTCATCCGCTCGGGCTTACCGACCGAAGTGCCGCCAAATTTTACGACCAGCATGTTTTCCTTCCGATTTTAGGACGGCAATACTATTAAATTATTCTTAGATTATGAACTGTAATACGGTCATGACATGAATGCACGACACCAAGGCCACGGGAACGACCAAGGTCACCTACACATTTTAACACTTCATTTGTATTTTCCCCGTTTGCTTTTCCTTATTTCTCTAACGCGAAAAAGAAACCCCGCTAAATAAGCGGGGTTCTTACGTTCGGGTATACTTTTGGTGATCGTTACTTCTTTACCTCTTCATACTCAACATCGGAGACATCATCCTTGTTTCCCGGATTAGTTCCGCCTTCGGCCGGTCCAGCGCCCGGGTTGGCCCCCTCTTGCTGAGGTCCGTTTCCGGCGCCGCCTGCTGCGTACATTTCCTGGGAAGCAGCTTGCCATGCCGTGTTAAGCGCATTCACTGAATTTTCGATAGCCACAGGGTCCTGACTTTTATGCGCTTCTTTCAATTTTGTCAGAGCACTGTTGATAGCCGTCTTGTTATTTTCAGAAAGCTTGTCGCCAAACTCCTTCAATTGCTTTTCGGTTTGGAAGATCAGCGAATCGGCCTGATTGATTTTTTCAATGCGTTCTTTTTCCTTTTTATCCGATTCAGCATTGGCCTGTGCCTCCTGCTTCATCTTTTGAATTTCAGCATCTGTCAGTCCGGAAGACGCTTCAATCCGGATCTTCTGCTCTTTTCCTGTCCCCTTGTCTTTTGCCGACACGTGCAGTATTCCGTTAGCATCAATATCAAAAGTCACTTCAATTTGAGGAATGCCGCGGGGTGCGGGTGGAATTCCATCCAGGTGAAACCTTCCGATCGTACGATTGTCTTTCGCCAGAGGTCGCTCGCCCTGCAGGACATGAATTTCTACCGAAGGTTGATTATCCGAGGCGGTGGAGAATACTTCTGATTTTTTCGAAGGAATCGTGGTATTCGATTCAATCAACCGCGTCATAACACCGCCCATCGTTTCGATACCCAACGACAACGGAGTGACATCTAGCAACAGGACGTCCTTCACTTCTCCGGTTAACACGCCACCTTGGATGGCGGCACCGATAGCCACTACTTCATCGGGGTTCACACCCTTGGAGGGCTTCTTACCGAAGAACTTTTCGACTTCGTCGACGATCCGTGGAATACGTGTAGAACCACCGACGAGAATAACTTCATCAATCTGTGCTATGGTTACCCCGGAGTCGGCCATGGCCTTGCGGCAAGGCTCAAGTGTCCGGCGGATAAGATCATCACACAGTTGTTCGAACTTGGCCCGGCTCAGCTTTTTCACCAGGTGCTCGGGTACGCCGTCGACTGAGGTAATATAGGGTAAGTTGATTTCAGATTCTTGTGAGCTGGAGAGTTCAATCTTTGCTTTTTCGGCAGCCTCCTTCAACCGCTGGAGCGCCATAGGATCTTTGCGGAGGTCGATATTCTTTTCTATTTTGAATTCATCGGCTAGCCAGTTCATGATGCGCATGTCGAAATCATCCCCGCCAAGATGAACATCGCCATTGGTCGATTTCACTTCAAATACGCCGTCGCCAAGTTCCAAAATGGAAATATCGAATGTACCACCCCCCAAGTCGTACACAGCGATTTTCATGTCCTTGTTTTTCTTGTCAAGGCCATACGCCAGCGCGGCAGCAGTAGGTTCGTTGATGATACGTTTAACATCCAGACCTGCGATCTGTCCCGCCTCTTTCGTAGCCTGACGTTCAGCATCATTGAAGTAGGCGGGAACCGTGATGACGGCTTCCGTGACCGTTGTGCCGAGATAGTCTTCCGCAGTACTCTTCATCTTCTGAAGGATCATGGCGGAAATTTCCTGCGGTGTGTATAAACGATCGCCTATGCGTATGCGTACCGTATCATTATTCCCTTTTTCTACCTGATAGCTTACCATTTTCATTTCGCCCGTCACATCATCATATTTTTTGCCCATAAAACGTTTGATGGACTGAACTGTATTTTTGGGGTTCGTGATGGCTTGTCGTTTGGCGGGGTCGCCCACTTTGCGCTCACCTTTGCCATTATCTAAAAAACCAACAATGGAAGGTGTCGTTCGGCGACCCTCGCTGTTGGCAATAACGACCGGTTCGTTGCCCTCCATAACGGCAACGCACGAATTGGTCGTTCCTAAGTCTATTCCAATAATTTTTCCCATAGTATTTTCGATATTTTGATTTCCAGAGTCAAGCATTCTCTTCAATGCGTGTGCCAAACGGTTTTAGCGGAAAAATGTGCCACAATGGCAGGATTGTATATCGGTCTACGAACAGGAAATTAGATTGATCCGAGAAGGCTGTAAATGAGGGTATTCAAAGGGTTCTTATGTCGCGGCAAGGACCTTCGACTTGAAATTTTACTTTCAACCAGGGACTTATCCATTTTTCTGAGTCAACGTTGCCCCAGTTCTTTGGGATTCATATTCTTGTTTAATCCTTACTTTTGCGCCCGTAATAATTAGACATGGTATTAGATCAGGAAATTGCGAAGCGGAGAACCTTTGGAATCATCAGCCACCCCGATGCGGGTAAAACTACTCTTACGGAGAAATTGCTATTGTTCGGTGGGGCCATTCAAAAGGCCGGTGCAGTCAAATCCAGCAAAATAAAAGATCATGCCCGCAGCGACTGGATGGAGATCGAACGTCAGCGGGGTATATCGGTGGCCACCTCTGTCATGGGCTTCAGCTACAAAGACATCAAGATAAATTTATTGGATACGCCCGGCCACCAGGATTTTGCGGAAGATACCTACAGAACATTGACCGCGGTGGACAGTGTGATTATGGTAATTGATTGCGTGAAGGGGGTGGAGACCCAAACTGAAAAATTGATGGAAGTATGCCGCATGCGCAGCACTCCCGTCATTTGTTTTATCAACAAACTCGACCGCGAGGGACAAGACCCATTTGATCTGCTTGACGAGATCGAGGACAAGCTCACGATTAAAGTCCTCCCGTTAAGTTGGCCCATCAGCATGGGAAAGACGTTCAAAGGTGTTTATAGTTTGTTTGAAAAAAGTTTGAAGCTTTTCACGCCAAGTAAAACCACGCTGGAAGAAGGAATAGAAATCGCCGACATCCGGGATCCGCTATTGGACACCTATGTGGGAGAAAATAATGCCCGGCAGCTACGGGCGGATGTTGAATTAATAGAGGGAGTTTATTCCGATTTTGATGTTCAGGATTATCTGCTCGGAAAAGTGGCGCCCGTTTTCTTCGGGAGTGCTGTGAATAATTTTGGAGTGAAAGAACTACTGGACACCTTTATTCGAATCGCCCCCCCTCCGATCCCTAGGGCAACGACAGTAAGGATCATAGAACCCGGTGAGCCAAAATTCTCCGGATTCATATTCAAGATCCATGCGAACATGGACCCAAAGCACCGCAATCGAATTGCTTTCTTGCGCGTATGTTCCGGGCAGTTTGAACGAGGCAATAATTATTACCATGTAAGGCAGAACAAGGACATCCGTTTCTCGAATGCGACCGCCTTTATGGCCCAGGACCGGGAGACTGTGGATGAGGCATGGCCGGGAGATATTGTAGGTCTTTATGACACCGGGAATTTAAAGATTGGGGACACCTTAACCGACGGTGAAAAGACCATGTACACCGGTATTCCAAGTTTTTCACCTGAAATTTTTAAAGAGGTGGTCAACAAAGATGCGATGAAAACAAAACAACTCGAAAAAGGGCTCCTTCAGTTAATGGAAGAAGGGGTTGCTCAGTTGTTCACCTACGACCTGGGTAAACGGAAGGTGGTGGGTGTCGTCGGGGCGCTTCAGTTTGAGGTTATCCAGTTCCGGTTGAAGAATGAGTACAACGCAACGGTCGAGTTTGTGCCGCAGAACATTCATAAGGCGTGCTGGATCAGTAGTCAGGACGAAAAGAAACTGGCGGAGTTCATTGACTCCAAACAACGCCACATCGCGTATGACAAAGATGGAAAACTGGTGTTCATGGCCGAATCAAAAGCCTGGCTGCAAATGGTACAGGAGAATTTTCCGGAGATAAATTTTCATTTTACGTCTGAATTCTAGAACTCTCGCCTTGGGGTCGAGAGGCAAATTCCTTCTACGGCCATTTTGCGTGTGAATGATTTACATACTTATAAAGGGTAGCGGAAACTCTAGCCATCGCTTTCACTGCGCTATCCTCATCCTCCAGGCCCCTCGACAAAATAACCAAGACGTATTTTTTTCCATCCGCAAGAAAAACAATTCCCGCATCGTGATGAAGGCCTTTAAACCATCCGGTCTTATGAGCCACTCGCGCCCCTGTAGGGAGTCGGGCAGGAATAATCGTATTGAATTTTTGATCAAGTAAAATGGCGATCATCGCCCGGGACGCTTCCTGGCTTACAACTTCTCCGTTCGCCATTTTTTCAAAAATCAGCATCAGATCATAGGCTGTAACGGTATTATCCAGTTTATGTGCATGCGCCAGAGAGTCTTCCACACCCCGGAGGACGAGTATGTCCATGGCGCCCAGCTCACGCATAGTTTGCGTTGTCTGGTCGGCGCCCACCTGTTCAATCAGGATGTTTGTTGCCAGGTTGCTGCTGGCCGTGATCATTTTGTAAATCAATTCGGACAATGGACGTTTTTGACCGACGATTTTGTAAAGATCAAACTCACTGTCATCCTTGGTTTTCAGGCGGTAGGGGCCGTTGTCGACGATACTTTTAAACTCATTCTTAATAAGGATTGAATCCGTTAACGAAATTTTGCCATCTGCCACCAATTTGAATGCTTCAATCATAACCGGCACCTTCATGGTACTCGCCGCGTGAAATAATTCGTGATCATTGATCAAAAGCTCCTCTCCGGTGGATAAATCCTTGAAGGCGACGGCAAAAGTGCCTTTTTGCTTTTCCAGTCTGGAGACAATCTTTTTTTTTAGCGCAGTGGGTGTAATCTTTCGATCACAGGATATCAATGCTGGTAAGGCAATAGCAAAATAAGCAATACAACGAAAAATCATGGTCCGTGAGGAATAACCCTGCTGCTACTGAAAATCATGTTTGCTTTCAAATGCTTCATAAAGATATTGAAATTTAAGAAGTTTGATGGGTGTCTGAATATCTCCAAATCCTCCACGAGGATAATCATTTACTGATCGTGAATAAGCCCCCGGGTGTGCTGGTACAAGGTGATGCAACCGGAGACGAGCCGCTGGTCGAAATCGGCAAAGCGTACATTGGTAAAAAATATAAGAAGCCGGGGGAAGTATTTTTGGGCGTGGTCCACAGACTTGATCGTCCGGTGAGTGGAGTTGTGGTTTTTGCCCGCACCTCCAAAGCGTTGAAACGCATGAACGCGTTGTTCCGAAATAAGGAAACCATTAAAACCTATTGGGCGATTGTGCGCGAGTTGCCACCGCAGGAAGAAGATACGTTGATTCATTGGCTCGTCAAGGACGAAGCAAAAAACAAAACCACAGCCTATCGACGGGAAACGCCGGGTGCTCTGCGCGCCGAATTACGATATCGAGTCATGGCCCGGTCGGGAGGGATGATTTTTCTGGAAGTTAATCCACTCACCGGCAGGCCGCACCAGATTCGTGTACAACTGGCTAGTATAGGATGCCCGATCCGGGGGGATTTGAAATACGGTGACACCTCTCCACTGGAAGATTCCAGTATCGCCTTGCATGCCCGGCAACTTGAATTTATGCATCCAGTCCGACAAGAGAAACTAATCGTTCAGGCTGAACTTCCGCGCAACCGCGTCTGGGATGCATTTATTGGTTCTTCCGAATCTTGACGAGAATTTTCTAATCCGTATCTTGAAGTCAATTTTTTTTCTGTATGAATTGGGTCAAAAAACTTCAAGTGCACTGGAAGACGGGAAGCATTTTTCAGGTAATACTCATTTTACTTGCGTTTGCCTTGACAGGAATGACGGTGGTCTACCTCATGAAACCCGTTCTAAAATTTCTGTTTGGAGAGCATATCCCCGTCTGGGCATTGATTTTGTATTGCATTTTTATTCTGCCGATCTATAATATCTTCCTTTTGTTCTATGGGTTTCTATTCGGTCAGTTTCATTTTTTCTGGACGTTTGAAAAGAGGCTTTTGAAAAGGGTATTCTCTGCAGGGGGAAAGAAATGATGGTTATTAGTGGGTAGTCTGAGGAACGATTAATCCTGAAGGAAATGTGAAATTCAGGTCACGACGGCCACCAAGAAATCCCCAAGGCCCCGACGAATTTTGACACAGAAAGAGGACTAATAACGATCAGCTAACCCCATCAGCCAGAAGAATTACAGTATTCTTCAGTACCTCTACGACGCCGCCCGTAATCCGGACTTGCTCCGTCACGTCCTTGGATTTGTATTCCACAACTCCATCTTTCAACAGGCTTATCAGGGGGGCGTGGTGATTCATCACCTGGAAAGATCCGTCTGAACCTGGAAACGTGACAATACTCACTTCTCCTTCGAATATTTTTTTTCCAGGGGTTATGATTTCGAAGTGCATGGCTCGGCGCGAAGGGTATGGATCGAGAGGTTCAATTTTAATTTTTATCCTTTGCTTCCGCGATCAAACGCTCCCCTTTTTCAGCCGCTTGCTCGATACTGCCGACCAGGTTAAATGCCGCTTCAGGAAGATGGTCATATTCCCCATCAATGATCGCGTTAAACCCTCTGATGGTGTCCTTGATGTCAACAAGCACTCCTTTCAATCCGGTAAAGGCTTCTGCAACATGAAAGGGCTGCGATAAAAAGCGTTGCACCCTTCGTGCCCGGTGAACGACTTGCTTATCCTCATCAGATAACTCGTCCATACCGAGGATCGCAATAATATCCTGCAATTCTTTATAGCGCTGCAAAATAAGCTTTACGCGCTGGGCACAATCGTAATGTTCCTCGCCGACAATGTCGGAACGCAAGATCCTGGATGTAGAGTCAAGCGGGTCTACGGCTGGGTAAATGCCTAATTCAGAAATTTTGCGGCTCAGGACGGTGGTGGCATCCAGGTGAGAGAAAGTTGTCGCCGGGGCGGGGTCCGTCAAGTCATCGGCCGGGACATAAACAGCCTGGACTGAAGTAATAGAACCATTCTTGGTTGATGTGATACGCTCTTGCATAGCCCCCATCTCGGACGCTAGTGTTGGCTGATAGCCGACGGCCGAAGGCATGCGGCCCAATAAAGCAGATACTTCAGAACCCGCCTGCGTGAAACGGAAGATATTGTCGATGAAGAAAAGAATGTCACGGCCTTTTCCTGTGCCGTCGCCATCCCGGAAGTATTCGGCGACAGTTAATCCGGACAAAGCTACCCGTGCACGCGCGCCGGGAGGCTCATTCATCTGACCAAATACAAAGGTCGCTTTGGAATCTTTCAGTTTATTAATATCAACTTTCGAAAGGTCCCAGCCTCCCGCATGCACCGACTTCATGAATTCGGGGCCGTAGTCTACAATACCGGCTTCAATCATTTCGCGCAACAAGTCATTGCCTTCCCGGGTTCGTTCACCCACGCCGGCAAATACGGAAAGCCCGGAGTAGGCTTTAGCAATGTTATTGATCAACTCCTGGATGAGGACGGTCTTGCCGACACCGGCACCACCAAACAGTCCGATCTTACCTCCTTTTGAATAAGGCTCAATCAAGTCGATGACTTTTATGCCGGTGAACAGTACTTCTTGCGAGGTCGACAGATTCTCGTATAAGGGAGGATTTCTGTGAATAGGGAGCGATTTATTCCATTTTGGTTGAGGAATGCCGTCAATTGCTTCTCCGATAACATTAAAAAGCCTTCCTTTTATATCATCTCCAATGGGCATTTGAATCGGCGACCCGGTATCGGTTACCCGCATACCCCGGACAAGCCCCTCTGTGCCTTCCATGGAAATCGTGCGGACTCGATCTTCACCCAGGTGTTGCTGACACTCGAGTACGACGCGGGTGCCATCCTTCTTGGTGACTTCCATAGAGTCAAGGATATTGGGGAGTTTGGTGCCGGGCTCGTCAAACGCCACGTCCACGACGGGACCAATTACTTGTGTGATTCTACCAATATTCGCCATCGGGCAGTAATTATCTTTTATTTTTTGGGTGAATAACGCTTATCGCAAGGGGATTTGAGCTGGACTAAAAGTCCCCAAAAATCCGAGCGCAAAAGTAATCTTTTATGGCAGTAAAGCAAATTCTGGATTCTGGTCTCGCTCTTTGATTCCGGCGTCGGGACTCCGGGAAAACCACGGCCGGAATCCAGTGAACAGCATCCGTCAACCTGTCACGCACTTTTCAATTCAATCCGAAAAGTTGTGCCGTGGTTTTCTTCGGAGGATTTAATAAAGATCCTTCCTTGATGGTACAGTTCAATGATTCGTTTGGCGAGTGCCAGGCCTAACCCCCAGCCCCGTTTCTTGGTCGTGAAACCCGGCTTAAAAACATTGGTAATGTGTGATTTAGGGATTCCCTTTCCCGTGTCGGAGATATCAATAAAAACTTTTCCGTCGCTTCCCCTCAGAATTTTGATGGCAATCGTTCCTGAATTTCCCATGGCGTCCACGGCGTTTTTGCAGAGGTTTTCAATGACCCATTCGAAAAGGGGTGCGTGAACTTTTGCTTTGATTGTTTCCGATAAGGTGTACACCTCGAAATTGATTTTGGACGATACCCGCAACTGCAAGTAGCCTACAACGTTGTTGATCAGTCCAAAAACATTTTCTTCTTTCAGTGAAGGGGCCGATCCGATGCTGGAGAACCGTTCGGTGACGACCTGGAGTTTGCGGATGTCTTTATCCAGTTCATCCACGATTCCTTTGTTTTTAATTTCGGGATCATCGCGCAGTACTTCAATCCAGGCCATCAGCGAGGAGATGGGCGTGCCGAGTTGATGTGCCGTTTCTTTGGCGAGTCCGACCCATACTCTGTTTTGCTCGGCTACTTTGGAATAATTGAAGGCCAGAAAAGATATAAAACCGAAAATGGCGATAACCGATAGCTGAATGTAGGGATAAGCGATCAATTGGGTCAGAAGAAAGGAGTTTTTATAGTAGACCAAACCGTAGTCTTCCAATTTGCCCTCGTGACGGTATGTCATTTTGATGGGCTCGTATTGTTTCTTCATGGAAGCGACTTCGTGTTCCAGTATTTTCCTCTTTTCCTCCGGCGGCAATTTTTCGTCGATGTCAAAATTCTGATACTGATAATCGCCGTTGGTAGTTATCCAAATAGTAGGTATCGCATTATTTTTTAAAACAATTTCCTGGGAGACGAAAGAGATGTCCTGATTTAAATCTTCATTGATCGTATATTCCAGGGCCTTTGCAAATAGCTCGACATCCTTTTTTTCCCTGTTTTTGAGCTGCACGACCAGGATGTTGGTGTAATACAGGGAACCGATACTGATGATAATGGAAATCGCCAGAATAATCCACTTCAGGTTCTTGTTGTCCTGATAAAACTCCATCGCAGGCATTATGCTTATTCTAGCCATTAGGTTGAAGATAACATAAAAAACCGACGATTATTGCCCGGTTCGTGAAATGACGAATCGAATTTGTGGCTTTCGGTAGGGCTTTCGCGATTAGCCGCGCTGCATAAACCACTTGGCCAATACCTTGTAATTCACTTTTGTGCCGCTCATTAAAATTCCCACCCTATAAATCCTGCCGGCTACCCAGGTGGTTAGGATAAAACCAACGACCAGCAATAGCATGGACAACGCTTGTTGCCACGCGGGTATGCCGAAGCCGATGCGGCCCATCATTGCGATGGGTGAAGTAAGCGGGATGATGGAAAGCCATACGCTCACGGAGCCTTGAGGATCTTTCAGGATAAAAATGAACAAACTTAAGTACGAAATCAACATGGGTATGGTGATCGGAAATATAAACTGCTGCGCTTCGGCAGGGCTGTCGACGGCGGATCCAACGGCCGCGAAAAGCGCTCCATAAATCAGGTAACCCCCCAGAAAGTAAAACAGAAATGTGAATGCGATATACGCCCAGGGAAGGCTGATAATTTCATTAATGCTATTGGTTATCTCCGAATTCACGGCAGCCTGATGGGCGGCTGCGTCGACGGATATTTGTTGCATGGCTTGTTGCTGGGGTGGATCGATGCCAAAATAGTGCAATACACCAAAGGTCACCGTAGTCATCAAAATGATCCAGATCAGGAATTGCAAAAGCCCCACGGAAGCCAGTCCAATGATCTTTCCCATCATCAGTTGAAAGGGTCTTACCGTGGAGACAATGACTTCGACGACCTTACTGGTCTTCTCTTCAATAATCCCCTGCATGATCTGCGCGCCATAGATGAAAATGAACATGTACATCAAAATGCCACACGCCATGCCAATGCCGAACAATACCCCGGTATTGCTGGATTTTTCCTGCCCGCTTTCTGATATTTTTATGGTGCTGATGTTCACATCGGTTTTGAGACTGTCCAACATTTTCTTGTCAATGTTGAGTTTCAGCATTTTCAACTCTTTAATCTGGGTCTCAAAAAGCCGTTCGATGGAATTCAGATCGTCCAGGCTCGGGTTAATTTTAGTGTATAACGTGATGCCTTTTGGCTTGGAAAGTTCGTACCTCGGAATGTAAAGCAATCCAAACTCATCCGTGTGCGTATAGGCACGTTTGCCTTCTTCCAGCGGGCCGTTGAATTTCTTAAAAATGAATTTCGCCGTGTCCGGAATGAACATGCTGCTTTCATCAATGTATAGCACAACTTCCTTTTTCGCATTTTTTTCGGATTGTTTGGCAACAAAAACCAACAAGCCGATAATGGCCGGAAAAATCAGGGGTATGAAAATCGTGGCAATCAAAAAAGACTTTTTCTGCACACGATTCAGAAACTCCCGCTGAATGATCAACCCTATCTTATTCATGGGATCCTCCTTTCACCAGGCGTATGAAGATCTCGCTCATAGTAGGTATTTTTTCTTGAAAACTATTGACCTCCGTTATTTGAATAAGGTCGCGGATCAGATCGTTCGGGCTTCCCGTGCGGTTCATTTTAACGGTCGATTTGAGAAGGCCACCCTCCACCTCCACCTGGTCCAGTAATTCATAGGGCCCGCCGTTCAGCGAAAACGTTCCCCGGTGGTCCACGATAAACGTATTTGTTCTGTATTGTTCTTTAACTTGTTTCTTGGATCCTTCCAATATTTTTTTTGATTTATCGATCAAGGCAATATGATCACACAAGTCCTCTACGGTTTCCATGCGGTGCGTGGAGAAAATTACGGTACAGCCTTTTTTCTTGAGATCCAGGATTTCGTTCGTGATGAGTTGTGCGTTTACCGGGTCAAATCCGGAGAAGGGTTCATCCAGAATAATTAACCTTGGTTCATGTAAAACGGTATTGATGAATTGTACTTTTTGGGCCATTCCCTTCGAGAGTTCTTCAACTTTCTTACCCCACCAGTCTTTGATTTCAAATCGCTCCAACCAGAATTTGATTTTTGTTAAAGCATCTTTACGACTCATCCCCCTGAGCCTGGCAAAATAGAGCAATTGATCGCCGACTTTTAATTTTTTATAAAGACCCCGTTCTTCCGGGAGATATCCGATGACACCAATATGCGGCGAATCAAGTTTCTCACCAAAGACTAAAATTTCACCCTCGTCCGGATTGATGATTTGATTAATGATGCGGATCAGCGTGGTTTTGCCTGCTCCGTTGGGCCCCAGTAAACCAAAAATAGTTTTTTCAGGGATGGTGATGCTCACCTTGTCAAGGGCCACATGATGGGCATATCGCTTGGTTACGTCCTTAACTTCTAATGCATCCACGCAGCGCTGGTTTCGTTGAAAGAATTGACAACAAAAATAAGAAGAGAAAGACATCCGTCAAGAGATAATTTCTGTTATCCCGCGAAAGAAGGATGGAGACGTATAAATTCTGAGGAGCTGAATTTTACAATTCCATGCGAAAGGTGGGCTATAAAGCCTTCCGTTAGTTTGCTTTTTCTTTGAAGATAATTTTCCCCATCGAAACTTCCAGATCAAAGGTAAGCTCGTTCTTATGGTCACGACCATACGCCGCATTGGCAAAGGTGTCATTCGCTATTTTCTTGAGGCTTTTCGAAGGACTGACGCTACAGAGCCAGGAATCATTTATTTTAACCAGGACAGGGGTATTCTCATCGGGCAACGTGATCACTAAATTTCCCGCGCCAACGCTTCCGATGATGTGATTGCTAACGGAGGGTGTATTGCTAAAATCAAGCATGATATTTCCAAATCCTACTTCGGCAATAACCACGCGGGATCGCGAAAGACTAAGTTGTTTAGCGGTGAAGGAACCCATGTCCACGTTGACAAAGAAGGTATCCATTTCCACTTGATTCTCAATGCCCGAACTGTAGGATATATTCACATCGGCGCTCCCGGTATTAATTTTTAATTTCTCAATGGCCAGGCCGGAAAGATCGATGTTGGCATTTCCGAGGCCGTAGTCAAGATCAAGAGAGTAGGGGATGTTGTCGGTGAGGTATACCTTCCAGAATTTATCGTAACTATTTTCATCGGAACCGAAGACCCGGTAGGATATTTTCTGACTTACACCCTTCTGACTCTCTTCTTCCAGGGCAAGTTTAACCCGGCACGTCTTGCCACTCACCTCGTTGCTGAACGAGTGGTTGTATTCTTCCAGATCCTGATTGCTATAAATGTTGAGGAGGTCTGAATTCTGGCTTGGGCGAACAAAACAATTGCCGGTTTTGGCCTTTAAGTGCAACTCCACGCGATTGCATAACTCGGTGTTTTCGACCGAGAATTGCTTTTTGATCTGTCCCCACACGCCCGATGTGAGCCCGCTTCCCAAAGCCACTAACCACAGAAATTTCCTCATGTGAACTTTATATGCGTAGGTTAGTTGAAATCGATGTACAAAATGTTAAGAAACCGTTAAAAATAAAAAACCCGTATCTGACTTATACGGGTTTTCCGGCTTAGGGTTTTACTATTTGTTGGGGGAATTCGGCCGCCCCCCAGGTGCTACCTTACCCAAAATACTCTTTCATCCGCTCAAAGAAGCCTTTGTCATCCGCATCGGGCTGGGGTTGGAAATTGGCGGAGTGACGCAGGTTTTCAAGGTTGGCCTTCTCTTCGCCGCTTAGTTTTTTGGGGATCCAAACATTGACATAAATAAGTTGATCCCCCGTTCCATACCCGTTAATATCTTTTACCCCTTTGCCCCGGAGGCGAAGTATTTTGCCACTCTGGGTGCCGGGCTCAATCTTAATCCGCACCTTGCCACCAATCGACGGGACTTCAATGCTGGTGCCCAATACGGCATCAATAAAGCTTACATGAAGATCGTAAATCAGGTTGTTGCCATCGCGTTTGAGGTCTTTGTCCTCCTGCTCTTCGATTAAAATCAAGAGATCGCCCGGAACTCCACCACCCGGAGCTTCATTTCCTTTTCCGGACATGGAGAGTTGCATCCCGTCACTCACTCCGGCCGGGACTTTTACGTTGATCAGATCTTCTTTTGAAACCAATCCGGAGCTATCCACCCCGGAAGGACGCTTGTCGATGAGTTGGCCGGCTCCGTTACACGCCGGACAAGTAGTAGTGGAGACCATTTGCCCCAGCATCGTATTGACTACTTTTCTCACTTGTCCATTGCCCTGACATGTTGTACAGGTTTTGAAGGTGACTCCCTCGGCGCGGATCAGCCGGTTTACTTTTATTTTTTTCTCAGTTCCATTGGCAATCTCCAGGAGTGTAAGCTTGAGTTTGATTCGAAGATTAGAACCTTTGCGTTGCCGCGATCGGCCGCCGCCAAAAAAACTGTCAAATGGATTTCCTCCGCTACTGCCAAAGATATCGCCAAACTGACTGAAGATATCTTCCATGTTCATATCATGGCTGCTGAAACCCCCATTTCCTCCGGATCGGGCATGACCAAAACGATCATACTGGGCACGCCTTTCCGGGTTGCTGAGAACTTCATACGCCTCCGCAGCTTCCTTAAATTTTTCTTCCGCCTCCTTGTTGTCAGGGTTTTTATCAGGATGGAATTGTATGGCCACTTTGCGATAAGCCTTTTTGATCTCTTCCGGCGTACTCGATTTGGTTACCTCCAGAATTTCATAGTAATCGCGCTTTGTTGACATGATGCTGGGATTAGTAACCAATGACCACTTTGGCAAATCGGATCACTTTGTCGTTAAGTAAATATCCCTTATCGACCAAGTCCACAATTTTACCCTTTAGTCGTTCTTCCACAGTGGGGATCTGTGTTATGGCCTCATGAAGGTCGGGATTAAATTCGTCGCCGACGGAGGTTCCCATGGGCTTAACTCCACATTGTTCTACTATTTTTTTGAATTTGTTCTGGATCAGAAAAAAACCTTCAGCCTCTTTTGTTTTGTTGTCGGTAAAGGATTTTTCAGCGCGTTCAAAATCATCGAGCACCGGAAGTAGCAATTGAATCAATCCTTCATTGGCGGATTGGATCATTTCCAGTTTTTCTTTTGCTGTTCTTCGCCTGAAGTTGTCAAACTCGGCGTATAGGCGGATGTATTTATCCTTTGCTTCTGCCAATTCGTCCTGAAGATTTCTCTTCTGACCTTTCAAATCGCTTTGGTTTTCGGTTCCCACCGTCTCCTGAGTTTGAAAAAGAGGAGTTTCAGACTGGGTTTCATCGTGTTTTTCAAGTTCCTGCTCAGAAGGAGGAGTATTTTTCATTTTGGTCTTGCTTAAATGCCTGCAAAAATGACAAGAATTTTGCCAATAGCCGAATTGTGTCAGAATGGCAAGCCAACATCGTGACGGCGCCGTTTAATGGAGCTCTTTCCAGATCAAATCTTTGAGTTCCGGAATCCCCAGATTCGTTAGGGAAGAAATGAATACGGACGGGAGGTCATGAGGCAATTCTTTTCCTAATTCCGCCTTCAGTTCCTCATCCAGCAAATCTGACTTAGAGATCGCCAGCAATTTTTTTTTGTCGAGCAATTCGGGATTATACTGATGGAGTTCGCTGAGGAGTATTTGGTACTCCCGGGCGATATCATTGGAATCTGCCGGGATCATGAAGAGAAGCAATGAATTTCTTTCGATGTGCCGAAGGAAACGAATACCCAATCCTTTGCCCTCTGCAGCCCCCTCAATGATGCCGGGAATGTCGGCCATGACAAACGATTTATTGTCACGATAGGCTACCACACCGAGGTTGGGCGTTAGCGTAGTGAATGCATAGTCTGCAATTTTCGGTTTCGCGGCCGACACGACCGAGAGCAAAGTAGATTTCCCTGCGTTGGGGAATCCGACAAGCCCTACGTCGGCGAGCAGTTTGAGTTCAAGAATGATCCACTCTTCAATTCCGGGCTCGCCCGGCTGGGCATACCGCGGGGCTTGTTTTGTGGCTGTCGCAAAAAAGGAATTTCCTTTTCCCCCCCGACCCCCCGGCGTAAGAATTATCTCCTGGTCGTCTTTCGTGATTTCGCAAACAATTTCATCGGTGCTTGCCTTGCGGGCCACCGTGCCCAGGGGTACATTAATAATTTCATCTTTTCCAAAACCACCCGTCATGTTTTGACCTTCACCGGCAGTTCCGTTCCCGGCCCGCACGTGTTTGCGGAACTTAAGGTGAAGAAGGGTCCACAATTGCGCATCTCCTCGTAGAATTACATGGCCTCCTCGCCCGCCATCACCTCCATCCGGGCCGCCCTTCTCAATAAATTTTTCACGGTGGAAATGCAAACACCCAGCTCCCCCGTTGCCTGAACGGGAATTGAACTTGATATAGTCAATAAAGTTGGGGCCGGACATGGTACTTAGTAGCTTTTGGCTTTTTGCCTTTAGCTTTTGGCTTTGACTTCCCCAATAATATGACAGATGTCTTTAAAGATCTGGTCAATAGCCCCGATGCCATTAATGGTACTTAATCTTCCTTGTTTCTCGTAATAAGGCAACACATGGATGGTTTTACTGAAATATTCGGTAATCCTTTTATTAAGTTTTTCATCTTCATCATCAATCCGGTGTTCTACGGTTCTGCGTTTGGCGATCCTTGCCCTGACTTCTTGTTCGGTCACGTCCAGGGCAATGACAAAATGAATGGCTGTGCCCTGCTCGTTCATAAATTTATCGAGTGCTTCGGCCTGAGCTACGGTTCGGGGAAACCCGTCGAACAAAAAGCCTTTCGCCTCAGGGTTTTTATGCAACTCGACATTAAGCATGGCAATGGTAATTTCATCCGGCACCAACGTACCGCTGTTCATGATTTCTTTGACTTGTTTCCCCAGCGGGGTATCATGTTTCGTGTGCCACCGGAAAAGATCACCGGTCGAGATATGAACAAATCCGTATTTCTGAATCAGTTTTTCGCTTTGCGTTCCTTTGCCTGCGCCGGGTGGGCCGAAGATGACAACGTTGACCATGGATTTCGATTAATTTATAGATACGAGCAGAAAATTCCTGGAAAAAGAGCCTCAAAGTTAATGATTGGCCTGCGAATTTCTAATCCTCTCAAAAAACGGTGGCTTTGAATTGTCAGAGGTGATGTTAAGACACCTCAGACTTGTTTGTAAATGTCTTTGTAGTTTCGGCCGAGTCCATCGTAATCCAGTCCATACCCCAGGACAAATTCTTCCTCCAGTTCGAATCCAATGTACTTCACTTCAATGTTTTTCTGACGGGCAGGTTTCTTGCGAAGCAGCGAAACGGCCTCCACGGACTTGGCGCCGAGACCCCTGAGTTCTTCCATGATTTTTTGCAGGGTGAGCCCTGAATCGACGATATCTTCAACAATAATAATATCCTGGTTAAACTGACTTTCTTCGTGGCCGATCAACGTTTTCAATTGTCCTGTGCTTTGGGTGCCCTGAAAAGAAGAGATTTTTACAAAGGAAACCCTGCATGGAATTTTAATTTCTTTAATCAGGTCGGAAGCGAAAATAAATGAGCCATTGAGGATCGGGAGGAACGTCGGAATCCGCCCGTGATAATCTGCATTGATTTGTCCCGCGAGCACGCGAACCTTTTCTTCAATCTTTTCAGCACTGATAAATTTTCGAAATTCGAGGTCTTTGATCTTCATTGGCATAGGTCTGAACTGTGATTCTTTTGATTTTTTATGATGATGATGATACGTGTTTTTTTGTTTGCTATTGTCAAGCCCCGGTGGGCCAGCTGGCGCGTTTGCAACGCGTGCCCGTTCAGTCTACATCGCGAACTCCAAATAAACCTCCACAGGATTGCGCTACCCAGAAATGAGTTATTTCGTTTTAGCCCTCTTCTTCATCGGAAACTCAAACCCCATTCTCACCGTCAACGGATCACCATAAATTGCATAGCGGTGCTGGGTGAAGAGGCTATTGATCTGGTAGAGCATCTGGATATTGCCTTTTAAATGTTTGAAAATCTTGTAGTCCCGTTTGAGTCCGGCAAAGGAGTTCCATACCCATCTTCTTCCCGAAGGGTCTGAATTTAAGATCGGATCGGGTGGAATATAGGTGTTCATCGTTTCCACTTCGGCTCGCAGGGCGAAGCCCTTTATCATTTTGTATTCTCCATACACCCGTGGACCGTAGATTCTGCTTTGAGTTGAAAAACGAAAGTGCTCGATGCCGATGCGTTCATTCCAGCCTGCGCCCGCCGTAAGGTGGCCGTTGAACTTATAGCCGACCTGGGGATTCAGATCGATTTCGGTGAGTTTGTTTACTTTCAATACCTGGAAGGAAACTCCGGGGACGAGGCGTTCAATCAACGGTTTGCCTTTCATGGGATTGGGCGGATGTTTGGGGAGGTCCTTGAGGCTGGTGACCTTGGAATATTTTTGTTTGATCTTGCTGATCTGGCTCATGGCACCGGTCAGGACCTGTTCTTTGCCGGCAAAGTGGTTGATGGCCGGTTGCGGAGCCTGTGTCAGGACATCTTTCTCCAAGGCTTGAGGATTACCCACCTGGCTTGCCATATTCTGGTAGTTGTTCATCACGCCTGTTTCCTTTTGCAGGTCTTTCATCCCTTCCAGGTTCTTGGCATCGCTTTCTGCTGTTTTTTCAAGTTGTGCCGTGCTGGCTGAATCCCCGTTGGCCACGCCGGAAATTTCCTTTCCATAGCCATTTGCTTTTTGGGTCATTTTGCCCGCCGCGCCCATGTCCTTTTCGGCATCGTTGACATCGGGAATGTTTTTCAATTCGCTGAGTTCCTTTTGCGGAAGACCGGAGACGGAGTTCATATCTTTTTGGACGTCCCCAAGTCCGGTGTTTGCATTGAGAGGGTCGTTGACATTGGGTAAGGAAGTATTGGGCAGCGAAAGAGAGTTGTTGAGATTGGGGTTTACCCCCGGGAGGTTTACGCCGGGCAGATTAGTCC
>Ga0302324_100008032_pt1 | contig 22326 bp, 25 predicted proteins | sample Palsa_T0_1_FD_201949 | JGI IMG/M metagenome (GOLD analysis project Ga0302324, IMG submission 201949) | Peat permafrost microbial communities from Stordalen Mire near Abisko, Sweden - Palsa_T0_1 | ecosystem: Environmental > Terrestrial > Soil > Palsa > Peat permafrost | place: Sweden: Abisko...
GAGTACTTCGCTCGGCCGTCCGAGGACTCTCATCGCGCGTTGGAGGACCTTCGTCGGCGCTCGAAGATCCCTCCTCGGCGCTCGAGGTCCTCTGTACGGCGAGCGGCTTCCTTGGTAAGGCGAGCCGAGTACTTCGCTCGGCCGTTCGAGGACTCTCATCGCGCGTCGGAGGACCTTGCTCGGCGCTCGAAGATCTCTCATCGGCGACCGAGGTCCTCCGCACGGCGAGCAGCTTCCCTTGTAAGGCGAGCCGAGTACTTCGCACGGCCGTCCGAGGACTCTGGTTGCGCGTCGGAGGACCTTGCTCGGCGCTCGAAGATCTCTCATCGGCGCTCGAGGTCCTCCGCATGGCGAGCGGCTTCCTTGGCAAGGCGAGCAAGGTGCTTCGCACGGCCATCCGAGGACTCTCATCGCTCGTCGGAGCTGCCACGTCGGCGCTTGAAGATCTCTCACCGGCGACGGAGCTTCTTGAGCCGACGGTCGAACCTCTTCAACCGGCGACCCAGTTCCCTTCGTCGGCCGTCCGAGAGCATTGCTCGGCCATCAACGATGCTCGTTCAGCTCAGGGACCTGATCACAGCCGGCCGAGACTCCTCGTCGGGCCGTCGCGTTTCCCCGCCGAGCGACCCCAAGCCAGACCATCGCCAGCAAGAGCAATCCTGCGCCGGTCGGGCCACCTCCCGTGCCGCAGCCTCCCGACCGAGGGGACGGCGGGTCCACCTGGATCCCGAGAGACGTGACGCTCTCCGCCCCGTTGGCGTCCGTCACCGTCGCGGCGAACGGGTAGATGCCCGTCACCGTACCGGTCGGCACCGTCCCCGTGATCGCTCCCGTCGGCCACAGGCTCAGCCCCGGCGGCAACTCGCCGGAGAAGATGCCCCAGCTCGGCATCGAGTCGTTCGCGTCCTGCAGTTGGGCGCGATAATTCTCGCCGATCACCGCCGCCGGCAGCGTCTGCGGGGGCAACGGAGGCGCCGTCTGCGTTGCGGTGAGAATGAATTGGCGCGATGTGACGTGGCCGAAGTTGTCGGACACTTGCACGACCAGCGGGAAGATGCCGGCCTGGGTTGGAATGCCGCTGAGCTCGGCGATGGCGGGATTGCCGTTCTGCTCGAACGTGATCCCGACCGGCAGCGTGGTCCCCGGCGGCAGGTTCCAGTTGAAGGTCGCTCCGGTGATGGTCCCGTCCGAGGCGAGAATCGACTGGTCGTACGGCACACCCACCACGGCCGGCTCGAGGAATGGTGTCGTGATCGTCAGGGTTCCCAACGCGATCACTTGCAACGCCAGGGTCGCCGAGGCCTGGCTTCCGATCGAGTCGATCACGGTCACCTTGAACTGCACCGGTCCGTTGGTCGCCTCCTCGGGTGTGCCCTCGAGCACGCCTCCCGCGGAGAGCTTCAGATCGAGCTCCGGCGGTATGGCGCCCACCCAGGCGTAGGGCGGAACTCCGCCCTGCGCCACGAGCTGCTGCACGTAGGCCGACGCGACGATCGCGCTCGGCAGCTCTGCTCCGCCCTGCTCGATCGAGAGCGCTCCCGAGGCCGCCACCGGCAGCTCCAGCACGGCCACCTGCGTGCCGCCTTGCGAGGCGAGCTGGACGACGAGGGTGGAGAGTCCGTCCACGGTCGGCGTGCCGGAGAGCTCGCCCATCTGGTCGAGCGAGATGCCGGGGGGGAGGGAGCCGGCCAGGAGCGTCCAGGAAGCGTCGGAGCCGGCCCCCGCTTGCTCGAGCTGGTAGAGGTATGGCGTGTCGAGGATGGCGGGGAGCAGCGTCGAGGGGCTGGTGATCTGCAGCGGGTTGGCGGACACGTTCAGCGTCACCGCGACGGCGTTGTTGGAGGCGTTGACGTCGTCGACCTGGTCGTCGGGATCGAGCACCAGGACCAGATTGTAGGTTCCGGCCGGAATCCCATCCGGGAGAACGATCTGCTCGCTGGCGGTGTTGTCGGCGGCAGCCTCACCGTAGGGCGCAAGTGGCGGGGTCGTCCCGAGGTAGATCGGACCGGAGGGGTTCACGATCGCGACCGGAATACCGTTCCCCTCGAGGAACACGGTGGGTGGATTCAGGAAGTAGCTGTAGGGACAGGGGGGCGCCATCCCCTCGAGATTGTGGATGGTTCGCGTCACGCCGATCACCTGCCCATCGGCGACCTGCGCCGAGGCGTCCAGGATCAGATCTCCCGGACCGACGGCGTAATCCACGTCGGCCAAGGCTGGCGCGGCTGCCGCGGCCGCGACCAGCGGAAGGAACAAGAGCAATCTCATCGGGCACCTCGGTCCTGGGACGAACCCCTCACGAGTCTGGACCCGCGCTTCGTCCCCGTCAAATGGGCCGGCCGATCGCCCATGAGAAGACCGCCGAGGAAGCCGAGCGCGTGCCCGTCTGCGTGCCGCATCTTGCGAGGTCGTAGAAAGGGATCGGACGCGCTCCTCGCGCAATCTCGAAAGCTTGCGGGAGGCCTCACGCGATCGCGATCGCGCACGAAGTCCGCGAGCTCGCGAAACCCGCGGGCCGCGCGTCCGACACCTCGACATGCCGCGAAAAGCGAGGCACGGGCACGGGCACGCCCACGAATCGGACTGCGAATAGACACGCTGACCATTGACTACATCTGCGCCGATCTGCCCCTCACCTCGACGCGTCATGGCGCTGACGACGCTCTCTGTTTTCAGCCGTCAGGCCGCTGACACCGCCAGCTAAGCCACTGAAGTTCCTGCATCGATAGGTCGGCACGTCCGTTGCTTAGTCTTCTGCCCGGGAGACAAAAGCGATGGCCGACCAGACAGACATTGATATCCAGGCAATCAAGCCCAAGAGCGGACTGGTTCCCGTCATCCTCGGGATCAACAGCGTCGCGCTGGTCGCAATCCTGGCGCTGGTTCTGCTGCGAGGCCCGAGCGGCGCGAAGTCCGAGGAAGGCTCCCCTGAAGTAAGTGGCGCGGCCATCAGCAAGGTTGGCCCAACGCTGAGGCTCGCCGACTTCACCGCCCGCCTCCACGGCATCGACACCGACCGCTACGCCCGCCTCTCGATCGAGATCGAGGTCCCGACCGAGAAGGACCGCGACGACCTCGCCATCTACATGCCCCAGATCCGCGACGGCTTCATCAACTACCTCGCCGACGCCACCCTCGACGATTTCACCGGCAGCGCCAACATCGCCAAGACCAAGGAGAAGCTGACCCAGCGGCTCCACGAGCTGGTGCCCGGCCAGAAGATTCGCGCCCTCTACATCACCGATCTCGTCGTCCAGTAAGGCCCCGAAAGGACCATTGGCAAATGCCCACCCTCAACCCCGATGAAGTCAACGCCCTGATGAACGCCATCGAGGAAGGCCGCGTGGCCGAGCAGAAGACCGGCGCTACCTCCGTCCCGGTCACGGTCTGGGACTTCAACGGCCACGACCGCATCATCCGCGGGCAGCTTCCCACCCTCGACGCCATCAACGAGCAGATCGCCTCGCTCTTGAGCCTCGGCCTCTCCGGCCGCACGCGGCTCAACCTGACCGTCGCCTCGCGCCCCGCCACGCTCCAGAAGTTCGCGGACTTCGCGAGCGTGCTCGCCCCCCCGAGCGTGCTGTGCGTGGTGCGGCTGGGCAAAGGACAGGGACCGGGGCTGTGCGTCTTCGAGCCGGGCACGACCGAGGCCCTCCTCGCGGCGGCCCTCGGCGACCGCAAGCCCAAGAGCGCCGAGCTGCGACCCCAACCGCGCGCCGGCCTCACCAGCGTCGAGCAGATGGTGATGCGGCGGCTGACCTCGGTTCTCACCGATGCCGTGCGCACGGCCTGGCAGGAGATCCTGCCGCTGCAACCCGAGATCCTGCGCTTCGAGACCGACCCCCGCATGGCCTCGGTGATGTCCCCCAACGACGTGGGCATCAACTGCTCCTTCGAGCTGGGTGGGGCCATCGAAGGCCGCATCCACCTGATCATCCCCTACGCCGCCGTCGAGCCGATCAAGGACGCGCTGCTGTCACCTCCCCGCATGAGCACCGGCGGCGACACCCGCTTCGCCGAGGCGCTGGCCTCCGAGCTGTCCCGCGTCGAGGTCGAGGTGCGGGGCATCCTCGGTGAAACCGGAATGCGCTTCGAGGAGCTGCTCGACCTGGAGGTCGGCGACTTGATCTCGCTCGACGCCGACGAGCGCGCGCTGCTGCCCATCTACGTGCAAGGCCGCCGCAAGCTCGCCGGCTCGCCCTGCGTCGCGGACGGCAGCCTGGCGCTGCGCATCGAGCGCGACCTGGCCACCACGCACTTCGCCGAGTTTTCCGACTCCCCCGTTCACTAGCCTCACAGGAGACTAAGCGCCCATGGAAACGACCACCGAGACCAAGCCAGACCCCGAAGCCGCCAGCCGCCGACTCGAGTTCTTGCTCGACGTGCCGCTGCAGGTCAGCGTCGAGCTGGGCCGAAGCCGCCTCTCGATTCAAGAGCTTCTCGGGCTCAGCCCGGGGTCGGTGGTCGAGCTCGACAAGCTCGCCGGCGAGACCCTCGACATCCTGGTGAACGACCGGCTCATCGCGCGCGGCGAGGCGGTGGTGGTGAACGAGAAGTTCGGGATCCGCATCACCGACATCGTGAGCCGAACCGAGCGCATCGCTCGGCTGCGCTGAGGAAATCCAATGTCCACAGCTCTGCTCGCAGCCCTCGCGCTGGCCTCGTTGCCCGCCGCAAACCCCCTCAGCTTGCCCGAGGGGCTCGCGCCAAGCTTGACCCCCCTCCCGGCCTCCCCCGCAAGCGGGGGAGGTGTATTCAGCGTGGCCCCCCTCCCGACCTCCGTGTCTGCCGGCGGAAGAGACTCCGCTACCGCCGGCCCCGCAAGCGGGGGAGGAGTGTTTGGCGCGACCCCCCTCCCGGCCGGCCCCACGGGCGGGGGAGGAGTATTCGGCTCGAGCTCGCCCTCTCCGCTGGGGCTCGCCGGCGGTGCGTTGATCATTCTCGGCCTGGGAGCCGCCACGCTCTGGATGAACAAGCGCAAGCGCCACGGAACGCGCCACATCCAGGTCGTCGAGACCGCCTCGCTCGGCCCCAAGCGCTCGCTGGCGCTGGTGGTGGTGGGCCGCCAGTCGATGCTCCTCTCTTGCAGCGAGAGCGGAATCTTTCTGGTCTCGACCCAGCCGGCCACCGCCGAGATGCTCCAGGGAGCGGATCAGCGCGCGGCGGGTGTGTCCCCCGTTGAGCTGCCGACGCCGCTCTTCGGCCGCGCTTCTCCGGCCGCTGCTCCGAGCGCCAACGGCGGCTTCGCGGTCCAGCTGGCCGAGGCCGAGGAGACCCAGGGCTTGCGGCGCCGCCTGAGCGAAGCCGGGGTCCTGAGATGAGACCGCTATTCCTGGTCGAGCCGACGCTCAGCCTGGCCGTGAACGGCGGCGGCTCGAGCGCCGTGAAGATGTTCCTGCTGCTGACGGCGCTCTCGTTCGCGAGCGCGCTCTTGGTCTCGGTGACGTCGTTCACGCGCATCACCATCGTGCTCTCGTTCCTGCGCCAGGCGATGGGCACCCCCCAGCTGCCTCCCAATCAGGTGCTGATCGGCCTGGCCCTCGCGATCTCGGCCTTCGTGATGGCCCCCACCGCGACCACCGTCTACCACGACGCGCTCGGCCCCTATCTCGACGACAAGGTCACCGCCGAGCAGGCCTGGGACCGCGGCAGCGCACCCATCGACGCCTTCCTCCTGCGCCAGACGCGCCCCGAGGATCTTCGCCTCTTCTACGAGGTGTCCAACACCCCTCCGCCCGCGCATGGCGACGCGATTCCCATAACCATCGCGGTGCCGGCCTTCATGGTCTCCGAGCTCACCACCGCCTTTCGCATGGGGCTCTTCATCTATCTGCCCTTCGTCATCATCGACCTGCTGGTCTCGGCCTTCCTGATGAGCCTCGGCATGATGATGCTGCCGCCGACCCTGGTATCGCTGCCGCTCAAGGTGGGGGTCTTCCTGATGGCGGATGGCTGGCGGCTCCTGGTGGCTTCGCTGGTGCGGAGCTTCGGGTGAACCCCGACTCGCTCGGGTCCCTGACCTACGAGTCGCTGCGCGTGCTCGCAACCGTGGGCGCGCCGCTCTTCGGGGTGGTGCTGGCGGTGGGGCTGCTGGTCGGGATCATGCAGTCCGCGACCCAGATCAACGACTCGGCGGTCGGCTTCCTCCCCAAGATCTGCGCCGCGCTCCTCACGCTGAGCCTGCTCGGACCGTGGATGGTCCAGCGGCTGGCGCAGCTCTTCGTGCTGGCGCTGCAGCATCTGGCCGCCGGGGGCTAAGCCGTGAGCATCGCGCTCGACTCCGCGCAGACCTTTCTGCTCCTGCTGCTGCGAGTCGGCACCTTCCTGATGTTGATTCCCCCGTTCGGGGAAGCCCAGGTGCCCTCGCGCATCCGCATCGGCCTGGCGGTGATGCTCAGCGCCTGCCTGATGTGGGGGGCGCCCCATTCGACCGCGGGCGACCTGCCGCTGTCAGGCCTGGTCGGGGCCGCGGTCCACGAGACCCTGCTCGGCCTGGCGGGGGGACTGGGAGCGTCCATGGTCTTCCAGGCCGCGGGAGCCGCGGGCTTCCTGGCCGGCACGTCGATGGGCCTCGGCTTCGGAGCTGCCGCCGCCGCGGGGGTCGACGGCGCCGTGGTCAGCCAGTTCATGCACGTCCTGACCTTGAGCGCGCTGGTGGCTCTGGGCGCCCACCGCCAGGCCATCGCCTGGCTCTACGAGTCGGTCCGCGCCTTTCCCCCGGGGGGAATGTCGGGCGAGGTCGCCGGCGGCTCGCTCGAGCTCACCAGGCTGGTGTCGAGCTGCGTCGGCTATGGGCTCTTCAGCATGGCGCTTGCGGTGCGGGTGGTGTTCCCGGTGCTGGCGGCCAGCCTCTTCGGGCATGCCGCGATGGGGATCGTGAGCCGGGCCGCGCCGCAGATCAACCTCTCGAGCGTCGGATTCTCGATCTCGATCCTGAGCGGCGGCACGGCGCTGTACTTCGCCGCCCCCATGATGGCCAACGCAGTGGCCCAGGCCACCATGGCCAGCCTCACTCCTTAAGAAGCCAATCCGGCAATGCCCGACCGCCAGAGCCAGACCGAAGCCCCCAGCGCACACCGCCTCCAGAAGGCGCGCGAGGAGGGCAACATCCCTATCAGCCGCGACCTGGCGGCGTGGGCCACGCTCGCGACGGCTGCCATCGCGCTGATGCTCCAGGGTGAGTCGCTTCGCATCCAGATCCTGGCGCTCTTCCGCGCCGCGGCGGGAGGCCTGGACCGCTTGCAGTGGGACGAGCTCTTGCACCGCGGCTGGCCGCTCATGGCCCACGGCTTCGAGATATACGCGGCGATGGCGGTGGTCGCGCTCGTGGTGGGCGCCGCCCAGACCCGGGCCGGCTTCTGGCCCGAGCTGGCAGGCCCGCGCTTCGACCGGCTGTTCTCGGGTGGCTCGCTGCGCCGTCTCGCGAAAGGTGAGCTGTTTCTCGACATCGGAATCTCGGTCGTCAAAGTCCTGGCAATCGGAGCCGCCATCTGGTCGGCGGTCGGCGGCGGCTTCCTGACGCTGGTGCGGCTCCCCGGCGCGGAGATCGCTGGGCAGATGCATAAAGTCGCTGGATTACTGGGTTCCGGGGTGGAGCGGGCGCTGCTGGTGCTCGCCGTGTTCGCTGGAACGGATTTTGCGTTGGCCTACTCCCGGAACCGCTCCAAACTCAAAATGACCAAAGAAGAGCTCAAGCGAGAGACAAGGGAAGAGGAAGGCGATCCGCTCATGCGCGGCCGCCGCCGCCGCAAGCACCGCGAGCTCGCCAAGACTCACGCCCGCGTCGCCGTCCCGCGCGCCGACGCCTTGATCGTCAACCCCACCCACATCGCCATCGCCATCCGCTACCGGCGCGGCGAGGACCGCGCGCCGCGCGTCATCGCCAAGGGCAAGGGCGTGCTGGCCGAGCTGATGCGCGAGCTGGCCCGCGAGAACAGCATCGCCATCGTCGAGGACATCACCCTGGCCCGCTTGCTCTATCGGCGCGTCAAGATCGGCGGCGAGGTTCCGGCCCAGACCTACAAGGCGGTGGCCGCCGTCCTGGCCTTCGTCTACCGCGTGACCGGCCGCAGCGCCGCGCCGACGCGTCCCGCCGCCATGCAAGGAGCTCGGGCATGAGCGTCGCGGTGGCCGAGACCAACACCGGCAGCACGGGCGAGGCCCTCCTCGCGCTGGCAGTCCTCGGCGTGATGGGCATCCTGATCGTGCCGCTGCCTCCGGTGGGGCTCGACATCCTGCTCTCGCTGAGCATCGCCATCGCGGTGATCACCTTGCTGGTGTCGCTCTCCCTGACCCGGCCCTCCGAATTCTCGGTGTTCCCCTCGATGCTCTTGATCGTCACCCTCTTCCGGCTGGGCTTGAGCGTCGCGACCACCCGCTTGATCCTGCTGCACGGCGGCGACGGCCCGGGGGCGGCCGGTCATCTGATCGAGACCTTCGGCCGCTTCGCGGTCGGTGGCAACCTGATCGTCGGCGGCGTCATCTTCCTCATCCTGCTGGTCGTCAACTTCGCCGTCATCAGCAAAGGCTCGAACCGCATCTCGGAAGTGGCGGCCCGCTTCACCCTGGACGCCTTGCCCGGCAAGCAGATGTCGATCGACTCCGAGCTGGCCGCCGGCGCCATCGACGACAAGCAGGCCCGCGAGCGCCGCCTCAACCTGGAGCAAGAGGCCGAGTTCTTCGGTTCGATGGACGGCGCCAGCAAGTTCGTGCGCGGCGACGCCATCGCCGGTCTGGCCATCACCGGCATCAACATCGTGGGCGGGCTCGTCACCGGCCTGTTGCGCGAGCACCTCTCGCTCTCGGCCGCCGCCGAGACCTACACGCTGCTCACGGTCGGCGACGGCCTGGTGCAGCAGCTGCCCGCCCTGCTGGTTTCCACCGCGGCCGGCATCGTGGTCACCCGCGCCGGCGCGGGCAAAAGCCTCAGCTCCCAGGTCGCGACACAGATCTTCGCGAAGCCGCAAGTCCTCATGTCCGCGGCGGTAGTCCTGACAGCACTGGGCCTGCTTCCTGGGATGCCCATTTTCGCCTTCTTCGGCCTGGCGGCCGGGTCGGCCCTGCTCTCACGGCGGGCCTCGAAGCCCAAGGCCGCGGCCGCCGCGGCCGCCTCTCAGCCCAGGCCCGACGCCAAGACCGGCGACCGCCCGATCGACCTCATCGCCATCGAGCCGCTCGAGCTGCAAGTCGGCGCGGGACTGCTTCCGATGATCGACCTGACCAAGGGCGGCGAGCTGCCCCAGCGCATCACCGCGCTGCGCAAGCAAGTCGCCGGCGACCTGGGCCTGATCCTGCCGGCCGTCCACCTGCGCGACAACCTCAGCCTCGAGCCCAGCCAGTACCGCCTGCTGCTGCGCGGCCTGGAGCTGGGTCGCGGGACGGCCATGCTCGATCGGCTGCTGGCCCTCGACCCCCGCGGCGAGCTGCCCGCCATCGACGGACTGGTCGGCAAGGACCCGGCTTTCGGCCTTCCGGCCAAGTGGATCAAGAAGGCCGATCGCCCGCGCGCCGAGGCCATGGGCCTCACGCTGGTGGACCCCGCCTCGGTGGTGACCACCCACGTGTCGGAGCTGGTGCGCCGCAACGCCAGCGAGCTGCTCGGGCGCCAGGAGCTTCAAGAATTGCTGGCCATCTGTGCCAAGGAAGCTCCCAAGCTGGTCGAGGACACCGTGCCCGGCGCCCTCACCCCCGCCGAGTTGCTCCGGGTCAGCCGCGGCCTGCTGCGCGAAGGCCTCTCGATTCGCGACCTGCGCACCATCCTCGAGGCGATGGCCGACGCGGCCCCGCGCAATAAGGACCCCGCCTTCCTCCTCGATCAGGCGCGGCGGCGGCTGGCGCGCCAGATCACCTCGCGGGTCAGCGACAGCGCCGGCACCGTCCACGCCCTCACGCTCGAGCGCAGCACCGAGGACACGCTGCGCGCGAATCTCGCCCAGAACGAGGGCGAAGCCATCCTGAATCCCGACCTCGAAACCGCCCGCAAGCTCATCAAGGTGCTGGAGACCCGCTCCGCCAATCTGGCCCTCAACGGACGCCCGACGGTCCTCATCTCTCCGCCCGATCTCCGGCGTCCGATCTTCGACTTCGCCTCCCGCTTCGTCCCTGACCTGTGGGTGGTGAGCGCCCGGGAGTTGCTCCCCGGCACCGCCATCCAAACCGCTGGAACCCTGCAGCTCGCCGCCGCCCTGTGAGCCCCATGAACACGACTCCTCAGCCAACTCTCCGCACCTTCCGAGGCTCCGACTCCCGCTCCGTGCTGGCCGCCGTCAAGGCCGCCCTCGGTTCCGAGGCCATGATCGTCTCGACGCGCGAGATCCCGGGAAGTCTCTTCCGTGCCGGGGCCGTCGAGGTCACGGCCGCGGTCGAACCCGAGCCGATTCCTCTGACCGACCTGGCCCCGAATCCGGCGCCCAGTGAGGCTCTCGTCGACCGGGCCTCGGCCCTCTATGGGGAGACGGCGCGCCGCCCCGGCGCCGACGTACACCGCGAGCTCGACGCTCTGCGGGCCTGCGTCGCCGAGACCCAGAGCGCGCTGTCGACGGTGGCCCGCCAGGCCCGCATGGGCCAGGATCTGCAGCTCGCCCCGGCCGCCGCGCAGTTCAACACCCACCTCTCCATGCTGGGCTTCGACCCCATCCTGGCCGAGGAGCTGGTGCGCCAGCTGATGCAGGGGGGCGTTCCCCGCACCGCCGCCGGCTTCCGCGTGCCGGCGCGCACCGCGCTGGGCCGGGTCATCAAGTCCTGCCCGCCGCCCTGGCAAATCCCCGAGCTCGGAGGCAAGAAGCGGCGCGTCATCGCGCTGATTGGCCCCACCGGGGTCGGCAAGACCACCAGCCTCGCCAAGATCGCGGCCCGCGCGCTGCTCGACCACAAGCTCAAGGTGGCGCTCATCACCTTCGACACCTACCGCATCGGCGCGGCCGAGCAGATCGCCCACTACGGGAATCTCATGGACGTGCCGACCTTCGTGGCCCGCGACCGCTCCGAGCTGTGCACCGCGCTGTCGCGCTGCCAGGAGGCCCAGCTGGTCCTGATCGACACCGCCGGCCGCTCGAACATGGAGGACGTGACCCGGCAGGCCGAGCTGGCGCGGTCGGTCCCCGGGATCGAGCTGCATCTGGTGCTGAGCACGGTCACGAGCGCGGTCGACCTGGCCGCCATCTCGCGCCGCTACCGCCCGCTCCTCCCCGCGCAGCTCATCTTCACCAAGGTCGACGAGGCTTCGGCTCCCGGGGGACTGCTCTCGGCGGTGGCCGTCGCGCAGCGCCCGGTCGGCTGCATCGCCAACGGCCAGAGGGTGCCGGAAGACATCCACGGCCAGTCCGACGAGGACCTGGTCAATCTCATCCTAGGAGAATCGCAATGGGTGCAAGGGCGCAGCGAATGACCGCCACCGCAATTGACCAGGCCGAAGGGCTGCGACAGCAGCTACGCGTGGCACGGCCGCCGCTGCGGGTGGTGGCCGTCACGAGCGGCAAGGGAGGCGTCGGCAAGACCAACCTCTCCACCAACCTGGCAGTCCTGGCCGCGCGCGAGGGCCGCCAGGTGCTGCTCATCGACGCCGACCTGGCCCTCTCCAACGTCGAGATCCTCTACGGTCTGCGGCCGCGCTACCACCTGGGCGACCTCTTGAATTCCGAGTGCCAGCTCGACGACGTGCTGGCGATTGGCCCGCACGGGGTCAAGGTCCTGCCGGCCACCTCGGGCAATCAGGAGCTGACCCAGCTCACCGACGCCCAGAAGCTCCATCTCGTGTCGGCCCTCGATCCTCTCGAGGAGACCACCGACCTGGTCATCATGGATACCGCCGCCGGCCTGGGCGACAACGTCCTCTTCTTCGCCGGCGCGGCGCAGGAGGTCGTGCTGGTGGTGACCCCCGAGCCGACCTCGCTCACCGACGCTTACGCCACCGTGAAGGTGCTGGCGCAGCAGGCCGGCTGCACCCAGTTCCAGGTGATCGTCAACATGGCCGCCAACGAGGCTCAGGGCCGCCGCACCTTCCAGAGGCTCAGCAGCGTCACGGCGCGCTTCCTCGAGGCCGACGTTCGCTATCTCGGAATGGTGCCGCGCGACGAATGCCTGCCGCGCGCGCTGGCCATGCAGAAGCCCTTCGTCGACATGTACCCCGGCGCACCCGCCACCAAGGCGCTGGAAGGAATCGCCGGGCGCCTGCTGAGCGAGCCCCCCAAGGTCTCGACCGGCGGGGGATTGAAGTTCCTCTGGCAGGCCCTGTTGCGCGAGGGCGGAGAGCTTCCAAGTTGAACATGCACCGGGCACACGCAGTCTATCGGCAGCAAGCGACCGACGAGCAGAGCCTGCTCGCGCAGTACGGTCCGCTGATCGAGAAGCTTGCCCGGCGAATCGCGGCCCGCGTCGGCAATCCCAATCTCGCCGACGACCTGTGGTCCGCTGGCGCGCTCGGGCTGCTGGACGCCGCCCAGCGCTTCGATCCCTCTCTCGCCATCCGCTTCGAGACCTTCGTCCAGCACCGCATCCGCGGGGCAATGGTCGACGAGCTGCGGCGCCTCGACCACCTGCCGCGCCGCTTGCGCGCCGAGACCTCGCGGGCCGCCCGGGTCCGCGAGACCATGGGCAAGGAGCTGGGCCGCCCAGCCGAGGACCACGAGGTGGCCGAGCGACTCGGCATCGACGTCGCGACCCTGGGAGCTACCGAGGCGCTGGCCCTGCCGGCCGCCCCGCTGCTGCCCGAGACCCTGCGAACGCTGCTGGCCGCCTCACCCGAGGATCAGGCCCTGCGGCACGAGACCAGTCAGCGGCTGTCCAAGGCCGTGGCCAAGCTGCCCGATCGGCTGCAGATCTTGCTCTCGCTTCATTACGTCGAAGACCTCACCTACCGCGAGATCGCCGAGGTGCTCCGGGTCAGCCAGCCCCGCGTGAGCCAGCTGCACTCCGAGGCGGTCGGCAAGCTGCGCGAGTCCCTCGCCGAGGAAGGCCTCCAATGAGCGCCTACCTCTCGTGCAGCAGGTTCGCGATCTCGTCGAGCGTCTTGCGCTCCCGCCGTTCGATCTCCTGGATGAGCACCGCCCGCTGCCGTTCATTGGCGCGCCGGAACGTCTCCGCCTGGCGGTGGACCTCGGCGTACCCCACCTGCGACTTGCGCAGCGCCTGGTCGGCCACCGCCCACTCCTTCTTGGCGGTTTCGAGATCGGCCCGCCCCCTGGCCACCGCGCGGTCGAGCAGTTCCAGGTCGTCCACCGAGGTCGCCTGGGAGGGCAGCCGCTCGAGCTGCGCCGCGGTTTCGGCGATGCGCTCCTGGGCAATCGCGAGGGCCTTGAGCCGTACCGCGAGCTCGAGCTTGGCACGCTCGACCTCGCGCTCCTTCCACTTGACCAGCGGGTCGAGTCGGGTCCGGGGCGGCATCCATTTCGATCATAGCAGGGCTGGCGCGCGATTCGCGCGCTCGGAGGTGACCCGTGGCTAACGGAATCTACGTCGGAATGGCGGGCGCATCGGCGCGGCTCGACCAGCTCGACTCCATCGCCGACAACCTCGCCAACGCCGAATCGGCTGGTTTCAAGGCTGAGCGGCCGGCCTTCGAGTCCTTTCTGCCGGCCGGCCAGACGACGGGTCCCCAGGCGCCGGTTGCCGTGTCGACCGCGCTCGATCTCCGCGACGGTGCTCAAAAGTCCACCGGCCGCCCGCTGGACGTCATCCCCGAGGGTGGCGCCTTCCTGTCAGTCGCGCTCGGCGATAACAAGGTCGGGTACACCCGCAACGGCCAGATCACGATCGGCGCCGACGGGCTCTTGATGGCCGCTGGCCACCCGCTGCTCGACTCGCAGGGCCAACCGATCCCGGTGCCCCCCGGTGAGCACATGACGCTTTCGCCCCAGGGCACTCTCTCGGTCAAGAACACCCAGATCGCGCAGGTCGGGACCTACAAGCTCTCGGGCCCGCTCGAGCGCCTCGGCTCGTCGATCATCGGGGTCGGTCCCGGGGGAACGGCCCCTCCCGCCTCCGGCCACATGCAGACCGGAATGCTCGAGCTCAGCAACACCACTCCCATCGAGAGCATGGTCCAGATGATCGGGGCCGAGCGCCAGTACGACGCCTCGATGCAAGCCATCCAGATCTACAAAACGATGGGCAGCCGGGCGGGTCAGCTCGGCACGCTGCAACAGGGATAACCAAAGGAGAATTGCCATGCTACGCAGCCTCTACACAGCCGCCACCGGAATGGAAGCCCAGGAAACGATGATGGACGTCGTCGCCAACAACCTGGCAAACGCCAGCACCACCGGCTTCAAGGCGTCGCAGACCAATTTCGCGGACCTCATCTCCGACACGCTCCAAGCACCGGGCGGACCCCAGGGCGGCCAGACCGTCAGCGAGCCGAGCGGCATCCAGGTCGGCCTCGGCACCCGGATCCAAAGCACCACCCCCAACCTGACCCAAGGCACGATGTCGAACACCAACAACACCTTCGACCTGGCCATCCAGGGATCGGGCTATTTCAAGGTTCAGCAGGCGGACGGCACCTTCGCCTACACCCGCGCCGGAAACTTCAGCGTCAGCGCCCAGGGGCAAATGGTGACCCAGAGCGGCTTGATGGTCGAACCCGGGATCAGCATTCCGGCCCAGACCACCCAGGTCACCATCAGCCCTCAAGGTCTGGTGAGCGCGACCGTGGCCGGCCAAACCAACGCCAACCAGATCGGACAGATCGAGCTCTCGACCTTCACCAACCCCGGCGGTCTGCTCGCGCAGGGCAACAACCTCTACAGCGAGACCTCGGCGAGCGGCAATGCGATCACGGTCAAACCGGGAGAGCAGGGAACGGGGCAGATTGCCCAGGGCTACCTCGAGGGCTCCAACGTCCAGGCCGTCAACGAGATGGTCAACATGATCGCCGCCCAGCGCGCCTACGAGATGAACTCACAGGTCATCACCGCCGCCAACGACATGCTGCAGCGGCTGACCAACATCCAGTTGTCCAGCTAGCCATCCGGAGCTTTGGAGAACGTCATGACCCTGCTTCCGCTTCTCACACTGGCCCTTGGAACCGCGAGCGCAATCGCGCGCGATCCGGTGGCGGTGACCATTCAGCAGGGCTTGCTTGCTGCCGCTCCGGATGGCGTGACCCGCATCGAGGTCACGAGCCATCGCGATCGGATTGCCTCGGGCTGCGCCATCGGTGAGGCCAAGCCACTGGGCCAGATCCTCGGCTCGGGGGAGATCACCCTCAAGCTCGACGGGCGCGACGCGCGCGGGCATGACTGTTTTGGCTGGAGCTGGGCCCAGGATCGGGTCTTCGGCCGCGCCCTGGTAACCACCCGGCGGCTCGCTACCGGCGAGGCATTGGCGGGAGCCTACGAGTCCCGCGAGCGCGAGCTCCTGGCAGGACACACCTTCGTCCGGGACGCGGCACCCGATGCGGTGTCCGCCTACGCCATCGCGTCCAACCTCATCCTCGAGCCTCAGAACGTCCGCTCGCCAGCCCAGATCCCGGGCCGAACGATTGTCGTCGTGCTGCGATCCGGGGATCTGATCGTCGAAACGCAGGGGCGAACCGTGCCCTGTGCCCTCAATGCAGCCTGCGCCCAGCTGCCGTCCGGCAAGCGAGTGTCCGGCACCTGGACCAATGACCGATTGGAGGTCACCCTGCCATGAAGCGCATCTTGTCGATTTGCCTCCTCTTTGCGCTCCCCCTGGGCTGCTCCTCCATCCACCCTTATGTGGAGAAGCATCGCGACTACAAGCTGCCTTCGGAGATGAGCAAGGACGATCAGCCTTCCTCCAGCGGCAGCCTTTGGACCAGCGGCCGGGCGGCCTCGATGCTCTTCACCGACGCCCGGGCTTTGCGGCGCAACGACCTGGTGGTCGTCAAGATCGACGAGGTGGCCAACGCCCAGCGCACCGCCAACACCGACCTGACCCACAACTCCAGCATGTCGGCCGAGATCACCGCCCTCTACCAGGCCCTGGGCAACGTCCAGCCCAATCCGTTCGACGCCAAGCTGACAGCGGCGCTGTCCCACAGCTTCCAGGGCGATGGCTCGACCGGCCGCACCGATCAGTTGACCGCGGTGGTGCCGGCCATCGTGCGCGAGGTGCTCCCCAACGGCAACCTCTTCATCGAAGGCCATCGCGTCGTGCTGGTCAATGCGGAGGAGCACCACTTCTACATCTCGGGCGTGGTGCGCCCGATCGACATCGACGAGGACAACAGCGTGAAAAGCTCGGCCATCGCCGACGCCCAGATCGAATTCACCGGCGAGGGCGTGCTGACCGACAACCAGCGCAACGGCTGGCTCTCCCGCTTCATCGGCTGGATCTGGCCCTTCTGACCCCCTGGAACCTCCAAAGGCCCCCCAAATGCGCAACGCTTTAAAGCCACTCTCGACCCTTCGAACCCCGCGCCTGTTCTTGATGCTCGGGCTCGCGCTGGCGCTGTGTTCTGGGGGCGCCGAGGCCACCGAGCGCATCAAGGACCTCGCCCAGGTACAGGGCGTCCGCGACAACCAGCTCTTCGGCTATGGGCTGGTGGTCGGCTTGAACGGCACGGGCGACGACCAGCAAGTGCTCTTCACCGCTCAGTCCCTCAGCGGCATGCTGGGCCGGCTCGGCGTCAGGATCAACCCCAAGGACATGAGCTTCCGCGACGTCGCGGCCGTGATGGTCACCGCCTCGCTGCCGACCTTCTCACGGCCGGGAACGCACATCGATGTGGCCGTGAGCGCGATGGGCAATACGCGATCGCTCGAGGGCGGAGTGCTCTTGATCACCCCACTCGCCGGTGCCGATGGCGTGGTCTACGCCGTGGCCCAGGGCGCGCTGCAGGTCGGCGGATTCCAGGTTTCGGCGGCCGGTTCCTCGCTGCGGAAGAACCAGCCCAACAGCGGCATCATCCCCGAAGGCGCGACCGTCGAGCGGGCGGTCACGCCAGATCTCAGCGCCGGCCCCCTGGTCCTCGAGCTGAAGATCCCCGACTTCACCACCGCGAGCCGCATCGCGGCGGCGGTCAACAAGGCGCTCGGCGACGGCTCGGCCAAGGCCACCGATCCGGCGTCGGTGGAAATCGTCTCAAAGGATCCCAAGATCAGTCCGGTCGAGATCATGCAGAAGATCGAGCGACTCGAGGTCGACGCCGACAGCCTGGCGCGCGTGGCGATCAGCGAACGCACCGGCACCATCGTCGCCGGCGAGAACGTCCGGCTGCGACCGGTGATGGTGGCCCACGGAGGGCTTCAGATCTCGGTGGTGGCGCACAATTACATCTCGCAACCCGCACCCTTCAGCCTCGGGCAGACCAGGGCCGGGAGCAACGCCGACATCACCGCCACCGAACAGAACAATGCCGCGGTCGCCCTTCCCTCCACGACGACAGTGACTGACCTCGCCAAGGCGATGAACGCGCTGGGAGCCAACCCCCGTGACCTGGTGGAGATCCTGCAAGCCATGAAGGCCGCCGGAGCGCTGGACGCGGAGCTCGAAGTCTTCTAATGGCCCTCCTAGCCCCCAACCAGCGCCCCACCGCGGCCGAGGCTCCCCAGGCCGTCGGCACGGCGCTGGAGTCCATGCTGATCAAGCAGCTCATCAGCTCCAGCGGCGCTTTCAAGGGAAGCGGGGCGGCCGGATCCGACACCATCCAGAACCTCTTCGCCGACACCTTGGCAGACGCCGTGGCAAAGTCCGGCGGTCTGGGCCTGGCGCTGCCCGTGGAGCGCGAGCTGCGCTCGCTCCAATCCGCCACTTCGGCCGCCCCCGGCGCACCCACAGCCGCCCCCGGTGCCCCCACAGCCGCCGCTGCTTCACCCACAGCCTCCCCTGCGACCGCACAGACGATTCGTGCGACTCTGGCCGACCCCTCCGCCCATGTGAGCAGTCCCTTCGGGCTCCGGGTCGACCCCATCAATGGCGCCCTCAAACAGCACGAGGGCATCGACATCGCCGCCAAGGCCGGCAGCCCGATTCTCGCCGCGGGGGATGGCATCGTCGTCGCGGCCGGAGCTCGTGGCGGATACGGTCAAGCGGTTGAAATTCAACACGGATCCGGCGTCACGACGCTCTACGGGCACGCGTCGAAATTGCTGGTTCACACGGGCGAGCATGTCACACAGGGCCAGCCCATCGCGACCGTGGGCGAGACCGGACGCGCCACCGGTCCGCACCTACATTTCGAGGTCCGCGAGGGCGGACACGCACTCAACCCGACACGGGCCCTTAGCGCTTATCGCCAGCGTGTCGATGCTACCCCAGCGAACACTCATGACTAACCGGGGTCCACAATGAAAATCGGACAGCCAAACGCACCACTGCCTCCCGATCCGGCCACCACGCCGGCTCCCGCGGTAGGCACCAAGCCCGTCGGAGACACGACCAGCATCTCCTCGGGAATCGGTGAGGCCAAGCAGTCGGTCGAGAACAACCGCGTCGCTCTCGTCCAGCAGCTTGCCGCTCAGGTGAGCCGCGGCAGCTATCAGCCGAATGCCCAGCAGATTGCCGATGCAATCCTGGACGAAGCGATCGTCGATGCCGAGCTCGAAGCTGCCGGGTGACAAAAGCGGAGTGAGAAAAAGCGCGTGAGCCTGAACGAAGCGATAGCGACAGCAAGCACTCTGGCAGAGGCGCTCGAGGCGGCCCTGCACGACGCCGAGGCCGAGACCGAGGCCTTGCGGCGCTTCGCGCATGGCCCGGTGCTGGAGTGCGCCCTGCGGCGCGAAGCCTTCAACCTCGAATCGGTCGAGCTGCTGAGCCGCTTGAACACACAGCTCGCCGACGCGCCCCGGACCCCCGAGCTGCGCCGCAAGCTCGAGGAGCTCCGCCGCCTCGGCAAGGGGCTGGCCGCCTGCGACGTCACCAACCGCGACCTGGCCGGCCGGGCGCTGGTCTTCACCCAGGCCTACCTGAACGCGCTGCTCCCACGTGCCCAGGCCTACAACCGGCGCGGCGAGGCCATCCGCCACGCCGCGGCCCTGAGCACCCTCTCGCAACGCTCCTGAGGCTCCATGTCAAACCTTCTCTCGCTGCTCGGGCAAACCGCGGTAAACCTGAACGTCCAGCAGACGATCACGTCCACCGCCTCGAACAACATCTCGAACGCCAGCAACCCCAACTACTCCCGGCAAGTGACCAACCTGGCCTCGCTGCCCGCCGAGCAGGAGGGCAACAGCTTCATCGGCGAGGGCGTCACCGTTCAGTCGGTCACCCAGATCCGGAGCCAGTTCATCGAGGCTCAAATGCCCTCCGCCTTCGGCAGCTCGTCGAGCGCCACCAGCGCGGCCTCGACCCTGACGGCGGTCACCTCTCTGGACCCCAGCGCCACCGGCGGACTGGCCTCGCAGCTCGGCAACTACTATTCGGCCTTGCAGGCCCTGGCGCAGAACCCCGGGGACGCGAGCCTGCGGCAAGCGGCGGTCGCGGCCGCGCAAGGGCTCGCCACCGCGTTCAACCAGACCTCGCAGTCGATCACCGGCGCCCAGAACGGGGTCGACTCGCAGCTGCCGTCCCTGGCCTCGCAGGTCAACGCGCTCAGCTCGCAGATGGCGAGCCTCAATGCCCAGATCCGCATGGACGAAGCCTCGGGCGCGACGCCCAACGACCTCCTGGACCAGCGCCAGAGCATCCAGGATCAGCTCGAGCAGCTCACCGGAGCCGTGCCGATTCCGGATGCCAGCGGTGACATCAACATGGCGCTGCCCGACGGAACCTCCCTGGTCAGCGGCGACACGTCCTCGACGATGAGCACCCAGGTTGACGTCGCCAACGGCAGCCACCTCGACGTCCTGCTGACGCCACCCGGCGGCACCGCTCTGACCATCCCCACCTCGGACCTCGGCGGCACCATCGGTGGCCTGGTCGGCTCGCGCGACGGAGCTCTGGCCACGGCGCTTTCTACCCTCGACAGCATGGCCTTCGATCTCGGCAACGCCTCCAATGCCGTCCAGACAGCCGGCTTCGACATCAATGGCAACCCCGGGCAAGACCTCTTCACGGTGGGTGGCACCGCGCCCGGCACCGCCGGCACCATCAGTGTGAGCTCGGCCATCATCGCAAACCCCGGCCTGTTGGCCGCGGCCTCGACCGCCACCGGTGGCACCGGCGACGCCACCAATCTTCAGAACCTGATCGCGACCCAGACCACGAACCTCGCGACCAGCGGCGAGACCCCCGTCGAGACGCTCGCCAACCTGACCGCCAACTACGGGGCCCAGACGCAGCAAGCCCAGAACAGCCAAACCCAGACCGGCGCCGTACTGCAGAACCTCCAGCAGATGCGCTCGTCGGTCTCGGGGGTCTCCATCGACGCCGAGACCACCACCATCGACCAGGCCCAGAACGTCTACCAGGCGCTCAGCAAGGTCATCACCGCCACCGACGCCATGCTGCAGTCTCTGATGGCGATCACCTGAACCGAGGCACCGCATGCGAATCAGCGACGCGATGATCTACGACCAGGCGAGCTACAACATGGCCAACGCCGAGCAGCAGGTCCAGACCGCAGCCGAAGTCTCGTCGACCGGAATCCAGGTCACCCATCCCTGGGACAATCCGGCGGCGGCCGGCCTCGCCGTGGTCTACCAGGGCTCGAGCGCCAACTTCACAGCGCTGGCCCAGTCGACTCAGGCCGCGGCCGACGAGCTGTCCAGTGCCGACTCAGCGCTCACCTCGATTGGAACTTCGATCCAGCAGGCCGTCACCCTCTCCCAGGAGGTCGGCTCGGGAGTCTTCACCGCCGCCCAGCAAGCCGGAACCGTCGATCAGATCACGGGCATCCAGAACGACATCGTGCAGGCGCTCAACACCCAGGTCGGCGATCGCTACATCTTCGGCGGGACCATCGACAACGCGCCGCCCTTCAGCGCCGCGGGGGCCTACAGCGGAAACACCGCCGTCCGTCAGGTCGAGGTCGCGCCGGGCGTCTACCAGAACGCCTCGGTGCGCGCCGACGTGGCCGTCAAGGGCGCCGGCGGCGGAGTCGACGTCTTCGCGGCCCTCTCCGCGCTCTCCACCGCGGTCACGGCCGGCAACCAGGCCGGCATCCTCGCCGCCCAGGGAACGCTCGACACCGCCTTGCAGCAGGTCTTCACGGTCCAGACCGAAGAGGGCGGCGACGCGGCGGCGATCCAGACCGCCACTTCGGTGAACCAGACCGCCCAGACTGCGACCACCACCGACCTGGGCGACCTCGTCGACGCCAGCGAGACCACCGCCGCCTCGCAGCTTGCGCAAGCGCAGACCGCGATGCAGGCCGCGGTGGACGCTTCGCAGACTTCCTTCCAGCTGTCGCTCGTGAACGTCCCCCAGAGTCAGTAGCCAGCTTAGTGAACTCGCCGCGGGTGTCGAAGCCTGATTGAGGCGGCACTTCGCCGCTCTCCAAGGAGGATTCAAATATGGCGATGCTGTCGATTCAGACCAATGTTGCCGCGCTCGACGCGGCGATGAACGTGGGCATGACGCAGGGCAAACTCTCCAACACGATCGCTCAGCTGTCTTCGGGCTATCGCATCAACCAAGCTTCCGATGATGCCGCCGGCCTGGGTATCTCCGAAGGCCTGGAAGCCAACATCGCGCAGTACACGCAGGCTGCCCAGAACACCACCGACGGTCAGTCGGTCGTTCAGACGGCCTCGAGCGCGCTCACCGAGGTGAACAACATCCTCACCCGCATGAGCTCGCTGGCGATGGAAGCCGCCAACAGCGACGTGAACTCCAGCACCAGCGCCGACGCGAACGTCACCACCGAGTTCAACCAGCTGGTCACCGAGCTCACCCGCATCAACAACGACTCGTCGTTCAACGGCACCGGGTTGTTCACCGGCGGCACCAACGTTCCGACGACGTTCACGTTCCAGGTCGGTATCGGTTCCACCCCCGCCAACGACACGGTGTCGTTCAACACCTTCGGCGTGGATGCGACGACCTTGGCGGTCACAGGCCTGAAGCTGGACAACAACGCCGACTCAGAGACCGCCCTGACCGCAATCAACGCGGCCATCGCCACCGTCTCGACCGACCAGGCCAACCTGGGCGCGGTGTCGGAGCAGCTCAGCAGCGCCTCGAACACGATCGCTCAGGCTTCGCAGAGCGTCTCGGCCGCCGATGCCGGCTACCGCGACGTGAACGTTGCCACCGCGAGCGCGAACCTCTCGCAAGAGCAGGTGCTCGAGCAGTCCGGAATCGCCGTGTTGGCCACCGCCAACCAGATTCCGCAGATGGCCCTCAAGCTCCTGAGCTAAGCCTGGTGCTTAGCCTGAGCTTGCGGAAACGGTAGACCCGATCGCCCCGCGGCCCTCGAAAGCCGCGGGGCGATCTCTTAGTAGCTCCGGCGTCCCTGCCGGAGAACAGTAGCTCCGGCGTCCCTGC
>Ga0302324_100008033_pt1 | contig 22323 bp, 19 predicted proteins | sample Palsa_T0_1_FD_201949 | JGI IMG/M metagenome (GOLD analysis project Ga0302324, IMG submission 201949) | Peat permafrost microbial communities from Stordalen Mire near Abisko, Sweden - Palsa_T0_1 | ecosystem: Environmental > Terrestrial > Soil > Palsa > Peat permafrost | place: Sweden: Abisko...
CGAGCGGCAATACGCGCTGAAGCTCTCCCGCTGCCTCACGAGATGCTCGCGCAGCAGATCCCGGTCGCCGCCTGACCCACCCGGGGGACGGGCCCCGGCGAGGTCTTACGAAGAAGTAGTTCAGGATGGCGACCACCCATGGATTTCTCACGACGGACCTCCCTTTGTTGATCGACGGGCGCGTCCAAGGGAGTTGCCTCCCAGAGACGTCCCGGGAAACTGTTGCAAGCCCCAGCGCGCCACGGCGTTCAGGACGCCCCGCAGCGCGAGCCCGCGATCGGTGAGGTGGTAAGTGGGGCGGCCACGATGCTCGGGGTTAACGCGCTGCTCCACGATGCCCCCCTCCTGAAGCCGCGCCAGACGGTCGGCCAGGATGTTCGAGGCCATCCCCTCCCGCGACGCCAGAAACTGCTCGAAGCGCTCTTGGCCGGTGAACAAGTCGCGCACCACCAGCAGGGTCCACTTGTCCCCCAGGAGATCGAGGGTGCAGGCCACCGGGCAGTCGGAGCGGCGTTTTGACTTCACTTCCCCAGAATCGTCGAATGACTTGCGGAATACAAGTCATTCACTTAGCCTCCGGACACGACTTGCATTTTGCAAGTCTAACAATCGGGAGCCATCATGAAGCTCGAGGGAAACGTGATCCTGATCACCGGCGGGTCCAACGGCATCGGGTTGGAGCTGGCCAAGGAATTCCGAGCACGCGGCAACACCGTCATCATCACCGGACGCGATCAGGCCCGGCTCGACGCCGCCCAGCGCCAGGTCCCCGGTCTAAAAGTGATCCGAAGCGACATCAGCCAGGCGGCCGACATCGAGGCCCTCCACGGTCAAGTCCTCTCCGAATTTCCGGACCTGAACGTGCTGGTCAACAATGCCGGCGTGATGCGCAAGACCAACCTGCACCACGATCCCGGCAGCCTGGAAGACTTCACCGCCGAGATCGACATCAACTTCACCGGACCGGTCCGCCTCACCCAGCTCTTCCTGCCCGACCTCAAGCGGCGCGCCAATGCCGCCATCGTGAACGTGAGCTCAGGCCTCGCTTTTGTCCCGCTGCCGATCTCGCCGATCTACTGCGCCACCAAGGCAGCGCTGCACTCCTTCTCCTTATCGCTGCGCGCCCAGCTGGCGCAGACCAAGGTGAAGGTCTTCGAGATCGCTCCCCCCGCCACCCAGACCGACCTCCTCGGAAGCTTCCAAGCCGGCGACCTGGAAGGCACCTCGGTCATGAACCTTCAGAAGATGGTGCAGCTGTGCCTGAAGGGCCTGGCCTCCGATCACCTCGAGATTCGCCCCGGCCAGAGCAACCTGCTCAAGCTCATGAACCGTCTCGCGCCGGGCTTCATCCTCTCCCAGCTCAGCAAGCCGGTCGCCCGAATGCTCGCTGAGGCGCTCGAGAGCTGATCCAATCAGCGTAGCCACAGCAGCGGAACCAGCCCGAGAACGGCCAGCCCGCTCAGCGCTGCAAAAATCTGGGACCCCGTCGCCCGGTCCGCGAAGCACAGACCGTAGATTCCCTTCACGAGGTTGTTGCTGGCGGCCGCTACCACGATGGCGGCGGCCGCCAACAGCAGCGCGATCTGAGCCCCGGCTCCCTGCACCACCCCGAGGATGAAGGGGTCGACGTCGGTCACGCCCATGAGCGCGGCCAGCGCCAGGAGGCCCGCCTTTCCGAAGGCGCCCAGCACCAGCCGGGTGACGACCATCAGCGCCATGAAGAGCAGCGCGAACAGGAAGGCCGCCGAGAGCTCGAGGGGATTGCGGGCCTTGCGGGGCGCGGGGGCGTCGCGCGCATCCTTGCGATGCGACCAGAACCAGCCAACCCCCAGCGCCACCGCTCCCAGGGCAATGAAAGGCAATGCCAGCACGCGCATGAGGTCCGCGCTGAAGAGGCTCACCAGGAGCGCGATCCGCAGGTACATCACGCCGCCCGCCATCAGGATGCTGCCCGCGATCAAGCAGGGATGCTCGATCTCGCGCGACTTGCGGGCCAGAGCCACCGAGACGAGTGTCGACGAGTAGGCCCCCCCCAGCAGAGCCGTCAGCCTCACGCTGCCCGCGGCGGGAAGGAAACGCTGCAGCAAGTAGCTGCCGTAGGAAATGCCGGTCACGGCCACGACCACCAGCCAGGTCTTGAAGGGATTGATGGCGAATCGACCCAGATCTTGGTTCGGCACGAGGGGCAAGATCACGACCGAGAGCGCCAGGAACTTGCCGAGAATGAGCACCTCGTTTCCCGGGAAGACCCGCGTGAGATGCTCGAGCCCGGTCTTGAGCTCGAGGAGCAGCAAACAGGCCACGGCCAGCGTGGCCGCAATCCAGAGCAAGCCGCGCTCGGCGAGTACGCCGATGAGGTAGACCATCAGCGCCGAAACTTCAGAGGTGATGCCGGCGCTCGTCGCGGCGGCTTCGGCAGCCAGGAGCTTTCGCTGCAGCGAGATGGCCAGCAAAATGACCACCGCGCCAAGTCCGCCGACCACCGGGAGCAGGCTCTGGTGCGAGATGAGGGCCAGCCCGTAGCCGAGGAGGCCGATCAGCGGAAACGTCCGCACCCCGCCAAAGGTTCCGATCTTCCGGTCGGCTTCATGGCCTTCGCGCTCGAGCCCGATCAGAAGACCCAAGGCCAGCACGAGCAACAGCTGGAGCGCCTGGGCTGGCACCTCCGCACCCAGCTCTCGGACGGCCTCCATCAGTCTCCCCTCTCGTCTCTCCGGCGCACTCCGGCCGGCGCACCCGACAGTGTTCCCGACTTCGACAACAAGAACAAGCCAAGTGATTTCAGCTTGTTATGAAATAACGACGACGCGTGTCGATTTCGGCGGGCGCAGTTCGTCGCTTATTAGAACTGGGGTTCCAATAGGCTTGGGACCCCATTCAACCAAGGAGCATGACAATGCGATTCATGATGCTGATGATCCCCCACGGGTACCAGAAGGCGGCGCCGGATGCGATGCCGGACGCCCAAGCAGTCGCGGCGATGATGAAGTACAACGAGTCCCTCCAGAAGGCTGGCGTGTTGCTCACGCTCGATGGCTTGCACCCCCCCTCGGCCGGTACGCAGGTTTCGTTTGCGGGAGGCAAACCCCGGGCGTCCGACGGACCGTTCGCCGAGGCCAAGGAGCTCGTCGGTGGCTACTGGATGATCCAGGTCAGGTCGAAGGAGGAGGCCATCGAGTGGGCCAAGCGCTGTCCAGCCAGCGATGGCGACATCATCGAGGTGCGTCAGGTCCACGAGATGTCCGAGTTCCCGCCGGACGTGCAGAAGGCGGCGGAGGGCTTCCAGAAACTTCAGGGCGCGTCGCAGACTGGGCGCTCGTAGCCTGGAACAAACCCGATGTCCGAACTCGAATCAGCTGCCCGTCGGGCCATCAATGCGGTCTGGCGAATCGAGTCGGCTCGGCTGATCGCCGGCCTCACTCGCCTGGTGCGAGATGTGGGCCTCGCCGAGGAGCTGGCGCAGGATGCGCTGGTGGCGGCGCTCGAGCGATGGCCTCGGTCAGGCGTTCCGGAGAACCCGGGCGCCTGGCTGATGGCCGCCGCGAAGAATCGGGGACTCGACCTGCTCCGCCGACGCAAGCTGGGCGACGGCAAGCGCCAGGAGTTGACCTGGGTCGCGGACGCCGAGGCAGCCAATGATCAGGCGATCGCGCCTCAGGAGCAGCTCGATGAGCAGCTGGGCGACGACCTGCTCAGGCTGATGTTCATCGCTTGCCACCCGGTGCTCTCGCAGGATGCCCGGTTGGCCCTCACGTTGCGCTTGCTCGGTGGGCTCACCACCGCGGAGATCGCGCGGGCCTTTCTCGTCCCAGAATCCACAATCGCCCAGCGCATCGTGCGCGCCAAGCGGACGCTCTCCGAGGCGCATGTTCCGTTCGAGGTTCCGCGCGGCACCGAGCTCACTGCGAGGCTCTCCTCGGTGCTGCAGGTCCTCTACCTGATCTTCAACGAAGGCTATTCGGCAACCGCCGGCGACGACTGGCTGAGACCAGAGCTCTGCGAGGACGCGCTGCGGCTGGGCCGGGTCCTGGCGGGCCTGCTGCCGGAGGAGCCTGAGGTCCATGGACTGGTGGCGCTGATGGAGATTCAAGCCTCGCGCATGGGGGCGCGGGTGGATACCGCGGGCGATCCCATTCTTCTTCTCGATCAGAACCGCGCCCTCTGGAACCAGATCTTCATCCGGCGGGGTCTGGCCGAGCTCGAGCGCGCCGAGGAAACGGGTGGCGACCTTGGTCCTTATGCGTTACAAGCCGCGATCGCCGCCTGTCATGCCCGGGCCACAACCGCCGCCGAGACCGATTGGTCGCGCATCGCCGCCCTTTACGACGCGCTCGCCCAGCTCGCACCCTCGCCGGTCGTCGAGCTCAACCGCGCCGTCGCGATCTCGATGGCGTTCGGCCCCGCCGCCGGCCTCGAGCTGACCGAGGCCTTGACCGGAGAGCCCGCGCTCGAAGGCTATCACCTGCTGCCGAGCGTCCGGGGGGATCTGCTCGCGAAGTTGGGGCGCTTCGAGGAGGCCCGCGTCGAATTCGAACGGGCCGCATCCCTCACGCGCAACGAGCGCGAGCGAAAGCTGCTGCTCGAACGCGCCGCGGGCTACGCCGATCGCTCCCGTTAAAGCTTTAGCCAGAGGCCGGTCTAGAACAGATTCCAGAGGTGCTGGTTCGTAACCTCGTGGTGGAACTGCACCTCGACCTGCTTCACGATCGTGCCCAATTCCTTGGGGCAGCGCTCCGCTGAGATAATCTTGAGGTCGGCGTACTTGGTCTGCACTCCCTCGCCGAGGATCTCCGTCATGAACGGGCTGGCCTTGAACAACCGGACGGCGTCCATGATGTTGTCGGGTAGAAAGCGCGTTCGGCTGCGCTTGGTCTCGTCCTCTTGCGAGACCGGCCCCTCGAGGCCGGCCCGGATCAGCGAGTACATCAGGAGGTAGGGGTTGGCGTCCGGGGCGACCGAGCGAACCTCGATGCGCGCCGAGCGCTCATTGCCGTAGGGAATGCGCACCATCGCGCCGCGATTGTTGGCGCTGGCCTTGATCTGATTCGGGGCCTCGAAGTGGGGATCGAGGCGGCGGTAGGCGTTGACGCTCGGGTTGAGGATCAAGCAGAGGTCGTTGGCATTGTTGAGGATGCGCTCCACGAAGTCCCAGCCCATCTTGCTGAGGCCATCCTGTCCGGCCTTGTCGTGGAAGAGGTTTCGCCCCTTCTGCGCCAGCGAGAGATTGGTGTGCATGCCGCTGCCGTTCACGCCCGTCACCGGCTTGGGCAGAAAGCAGGCCGTCAGCTCCATCTGGGCCGCCACCTGGCGGCACAGCAGCTTGTAGATCTGGATCTGGTCGGCGGCGATGAGCGCCTCCGAGTAGCCGAAGTTCATCTCGAACTGGCTGGGCGCCACTTCCGGATGGTCCTTCTCGTTCTCGAAGCCCATCACGCGCTGGGCCTCGGCGGCTCGGTCGATGAAGACTCGCAGCGCGTCGCCGGGCAGCGAGTGGTAGTAGCCGCCGATCGACACGAACTCGAACTTGCCGGTCTCGTGGTAGTGGCGCTCGGCGTCACGGCCCTTGAAGAGGAAGCCCTCGATCTCGGTTGCGGCGTGAACGAGGGTGCCGTCGCGCTTGAAGAGTTGCTCGGCGTGCGACTTCAGCCGCGATCGCATGTCGGAGTGGTAGGGCGAACCGTCGCGCTCGAGCACCTCGCTGAACATGAGGACCTTGCCGGGCCCGAAGATGTCCGACGGGAGGTAGTAGAGGGCGGACCAGTCGAGAGCCAACCGCAGGTCGGACTCGGACTGCGCCGAGAAGCCCCTGATCGACGAGCCGTCGAAAGTCAGATTGTCCTGGCTGCGCAGGAGGAACTTCTTGTCGTAGTCGAGCATGTGGAGGCGGCCTTCGAGGTCGGTGAAGCAGACCGTCACGGCCTTGATGCGCTTCTCGTCGGCGAGGGCCTTCGACCTCTGCTCGCGGAGTCGCTCCGGCGCCACGCGGCGCAGCCGCTCTTCCTTGAGGTTCAGGTTCATCTCCTCGAGGCGATCGTAGGGAATCTCAAGGAAGTCTCGGAGCTTAGGCGTGTCCATGGGTCACCGGGTGGTTAGGTTTAACTTGGTGCTAGATAGTATATCGGTCTGACAATTGGATGTAAAATGGCCAAGATCAGAGCTAAATATATTTAGATTTAAGATAAATCTGGGGCTCCGTCCACCTCGGGTTCCGGGCCTGTTTGCGCTCGCCTAGCCAACTCGGCATCCTGTCCCCCGCAGTGGCCTCGGTCCTCACAGATCCTCCCGTTCCGGCAGACCATCGGATCGCCTATGGCGACGGACCGCATCAGTTCGGCGAACTCCGGCTTCCGCGCGTCACTGGCCGTCGGCCGGCCGTGATCGCCATTCACGGCGGGTTCTGGCGCGCCGCGTACGATCTCACTCACCTCAGTCATCTGTGCGCCGCGCTGACACGTGCCGGCTTCGTGACCTGGAGCCTCGAGTACCCGCGGCTCGGACAGCCGGGCGGCGGCTTTCCGGGCACGCTTCAGGACGTCGCGCGCGGGATTGGCTTCCTCGGCTCGCTCGCCAAGCCGTATGCCATCGACCTTCAGCGCGTCGTCGCGATCGGCCACTCGGCGGGCGGCCATCTGGCCCTCTGGTCGGCGGCGCGGGCCCGCTTCAAGAGCGCGCTCCACATCGAGCGCGACGCGGTGACCCTCAAAGGCGTGGTCGCGCTCGCCGCGGTGAGCGACCTGGCCGAGGGCCACGCCCTGAAGCTCGCCGACGGCGCGGTCGGCGATTTCATGGGCGGCAGCCCACACGATTTCCCCGATCGCTATGCCATCGCATCGCCGGCAGCGCTGCTCCCGCTGGGGATCAAGCAGATCCTCGTCCACGGCACCGAGGACGACGTCGTTCCCGCATCCATGTCGGTTCACTATTTCGAAAAGGCTTCCGAGGCCGGCGATCGGGTGGCGCTGATTCCCTTGCGCGACATGGGACATTTCGATCCCATCGATCCCGACAGCCCGGCCTGGCCGGAGGTGTTAGGCGCGGTGAAGAAGCTGGTGTGAGAGGCCTCAATGCGCCCGCGAGTAGCCCCCATCGACGGCGATGGTCTGACCCGTGATGTAGGCCGCCTGTTCGGAGCACAGGAAGGTCGCCAGCGCCGCGAGCTCCTCCGGCTTTCCGAGACGACCGGCCGGAATCAGCGCCGTGATCTTCTCGGGCGCGATCCCAAGCTCGCGCAGGCGCTCGGTGTCCGTGTAACCCGGCAGCAGGCAATTCACCGTGATGCCGTCGCGGGCGACCTCCTGGCTCAGGCTCTTCGCGAGACCCGTGAGTCCCGCCCGCAGGCCGTTCGAGACCGTGAGCGCCGCCATGGGCTCGCGAGCGGCGACCGAGGTGACCAACAGGACTCGGCCAAAGTGGCCCTGGCGCATCGCGGGCAGCGAAGCGTTGATGGCGTCAACCGCGCTGAGCCAGAGGTTCTGAAAGCTCGCCTGCCACTGTGCGTCGGTGATCTCCGCGAAGTTGCCCTTGGGGGGTCCCCCGGTGTTCACGAGCAGGATGTCAAGCGCCCCCCAACTCGCCAGAAGCTTCTCCACCATCGCTCTCGCCGCGCCCGGCTCGGACTGGTCGCAAACCAGCGCGACGGATGCGCCAAGCTCCTTGGCTGCCGCCTGGATCCGCGACTGATCCCGCGAGCAGATGGCGGTCTGAGCGCCCTCCGCAATCAACGCCTTGGCGATCGCGTGGCCCAAGCCGCTCGAGGCTCCCATCACCAGTGCGCGTTTTCCCCTAAGCCCGAGATCCATGTCCGTTCTCCTTCAGAAAGGGAACCAATCGCTCGCGAATCAGACGGCCGGCCTTCGCGAGGTCCACGTCTTCGGCCTTCGCAAGCCCGCGGCTGAGCTCGGCGATGATGCCGGACGCGAGCTCGCCGACCTGGTAGGCGAAGCGATAGGGGGCGAGGCTGAAGCTGACCATCGTATAGCGCGAGAGAAATTCGCCCGGAAAGGCGTTGAGGAGAATCTTCTCGATCTGTTTCTCGAGGAGGAAGTGCGCGTCCGCGGTGCGATCGCGCATCTCGACGAAGTTCTCGACCGCCATGTCGGCAATGGCGTCGGAATGCACCTTTCGCAGCCTGCCGAAGCTCTCGAAGGCCACCGCGAGCGGATGCCGCTCGAGCAGGCGATCGAGCCACAGGCAGTCCTCGAAGCCGCAGTTCATTCCCTGGCCGAAGAAGGGGACGATGGCATGGGCGGCGTCGCCCACCAGGACCGCCTTGCCAGGCACGTCCCAGGGAGAAACCTTGACGGTGCCCATGAAGCCGGTGGGGTTTCCGAAGAACTGCTCCTCGAGGTCGGGCAAGAGCTTGCGCGCATCCGGGAATTCACGCTCGAAGAAGGCGGCGACTTCCGCGGGGCCGTGCAGGGCCTCGAAGCTGACGGCGCCGCGAAACGGCAGGAACAGCGTGCAGGTGAAGCTGCCGTCCTCGTTGGGCAACGCGATCAGCATGTGCGAGCCACGCGGCCAGATGTGCAAGGCGTGCTTCTCGAGCTGAAAGCCGCCGGAAGGCCCCGCCGGCAAGAGCAGCTCCTTGTAGCCGTGTTCGAGGAGCTCCTCGCTGAGCTCATAACCCGGAAGCTTCACCATCCCGCCGCGCACCGCCGAACCCCCGCCGTCGGCGCCGATCAGGATCGAGAAGGGTTCCACCCGCTGCGCATCGGATGCGGCCTTGCCAGGCGAGCCAGACTCGAACGCCGCCTTCTGGTCCGCCCAGTCGACCCGGACGAGCCGCTGTTCGAACAGGATCTCGACGCGCCCGGTCGCTTCGGCGGCGGTCATCAACATCTGGTTGAGCCAGCCGCGCGAGATCGAGTGGATGCACTGCGAGTCGTCCTTGCCGTAGGCCTGGAACCCCAGCTCCCCTGCGACCGGGTGGAGCACGCGACCGCGCATCGGAATCGCATGCCACTTGGCCTCGTCATCCAGACCCACCTGGCGCAGTGCGGTCAAGCCGCGCTCGGAAATGGCGAGGTTGATCGACCGGCCGGCCGCGATGGCAGTCTGGCGCATGTCGGGAAGCCGCTCGAAGAGCCGCACCCGAAATCCGCGGCGGGCCAGGAAGATCGCGAGCAGCGACCCGACCAGGCCCGCGCCCACCAGGGTGACCCGTTCAGCTGGCTCGGGCATGGCCATCCAGGGTCCGGGCGAAGAGAGCGACGTCCTGAAATCCGCAGTACAGCGGCGCCGGCGCGACGCGAATCACGTCCGGCTCGCGAAAGTCGCAGACCACGCCGGCCTCGCGCAGACGCCGCGTCAGGTCGCGCCCGTCGCCGCGCAGCCGCCCAAGCAGCCGTAGGGACAGCTGGGCGCCGCGGCGCTGCGGCTCGCCGGGCGTGAGGATGCGGCAGAAGCCTTCGGGAAGATGGGCGAGCAAACTCTCCAGATAGCCGGTCAGCTTCTCGCTCTTCCGGCGCAGCTCCTGCATCGTCGCGCGGTCGAACAGCTCGAGCGAAGCCCGCAGGGCCGCCAGCTGCAAGATGGGGGGATTCGAGAGCTGCCAGCCCTCGGCGCCGGCGAGCGGCCGGAAGTCCGGGACCATCTGGAAGCGGCTTTCCTTGTCGTGACCCCACCAGCCCTCGAAGCGCGGAATGTCGGGGGTGTTGGCGTGACGCTCGTGGACGAAGCAGCCTCCCAGGCTACCGGGTCCGCCGTTGAGGTACTTGTACGAGCACCACACCGCGAAGTCGGGCCCGGTGTCGTGCAGGCTCAGCAAGAGATTGCCGGCGCCGTGCGCCAGATCGAAGCCCACCTTGGCACCCTGGCGGCGTGCGGCGCTCGCGATGGCTGGCAGGTCGAAGGCCTGGCCGGTGAGGTAGTTCACGCTGCCGATCAAGACCAGCGCGAGCGACGGGCCGTGGCGCTCGATGGCTTCGAGCAGGTCGCCATCGCGAATCGCGGACTCGCCGGGGCGGGGGGCAACCTCGACCAGGGCATCCTCGGAACGCAACCCGTGAAGCCGCAGCTGCGAGGCCACGGCGTAGCGATCCGAGGGAAACGCGCCGGCCTCCATCAGGATCTTGAAGCGGTCTCCCGAAGGTCGGAAGAACGACACCAGCATGAGGTGCAGATTGACGGTGAGCGTGTTCATCACCACGACTTCTTCGGGGCGCGCGCCCACCAACCGCGCGACCTGCCCGGTCAGGAGCTCGTGGTAGGGCAGCCACGGGTTCCGCGCTTCGAGGTGACCATCGACGCCCAGTCGTGCCCAGTCCTCGAGCTCGTGCTCGACGTAGCTGCGCGCCTGGCGGGGCTGCAGCCCAAGGGAATTCCCGGCCAGGTAGACCACCGACTGACCGCCGGAAACCGGAAACAGAAACTCATCGCGAAAGCCACGCAAGGGGTCCAGCGCGTCGAGACGCTCGGCTTCAGCGAGAGGCTCTTTCCATGCTGAGTCCATCGTTAGATCTTCGCACCGCGGCCGAGCCACTCGAGGGCGTTGCCGGAGAGCAGGCGCTCCCGGGTTCCGGCATCGAGCTCCCGCATCGAGGCGATCAGCGCACCCGGATGATGCTCCCCGAGCGGAAAGGGGTAGTCGCTGCCCAGCGCGACGCGGTGAGCGCCGAACAGCTCGATGATTCCGCGGAGCGTCGCCGCGTCGTGCACGAGCGAATCGACGAAGAAGCGCCCGAGATAGGCCCGCGGCGCCACCGGATTGTCCACCGCAACCAGATCGGGTCGGACTTCAAAGCCGTGCTGGATCCTGCCGAACGTTCCCGGGAAGGAGCCGCCACCGTGGGCGAAGGCCACCCGCAGGCGCGGCAGCCGCTCGAAGACCCCGCCGAACATCATGGAGCAGATCGCGAGCGTGGTCTCGGCCGGCATCCCGACCAGCCAGGGCAGCCAGTACTTCGCCATGCGCTCCTTGCCCATCATGTCCCAGGGATGGACGAAGATTGCCGCCCCCAGCTCCTGGGCGGCTTCGAAGACCGGGAAGAGCGCGGGCTCGCTCAGGTTCCAGTCGTTCACGTGGCTGCCGATCTGGGCCCCGGCCAGGCCGAGCTCCTTGACGCAGCGCTCGAGCTCGCGAACCGCAAGGTCGGGGCCCTGCAGCGGGAGCGTGCCGAGCCCGACGAAGCGCGTGGGGTGTTCCCGGATCAACCCGGCGATGTGGTCGTTGAGAAAGCGCGCGAGCTCCAGGCCATCTTCAGGCTTGGCCCAGTAGCTGAAGAGCACCGGCACGGTGGACAGCACCTGGATGTCGACGCCGTCGGCGTCGCACTCGCGCAACCGCTCAGCGGCATCCCAGGAGTTGTGCTTGACCTCGCGGAAGACGGTCCCGTCATCGCGCAGCATCTGGGCGCGACAGGCGTCGACCCGTCTGAGCCGCACGAAGCCGCCGTAGCCGAAGCGCTCCTGGAAGGCAGGCAGCTCGGGAGGCAGCACGTGCGTGTGGATGTCGATCTTCATGACTGCTGGCGGCGCTAGGCCGGCGGGGGCCTTGGCCGGGTCACCACCGTACCGCAGGCCTTGCACGTGCAGCGCGCCGGGTCGTCGTAGAAGCGCTCGAAGACCGGCGGGAGCTGGGTGACGAGGTTGGTGAGATGAAAGAATTCGTCGTACAGCTTCTGACCGCACCTGGGACAGAACCACACCAGCCCGTCGAGCTGGTGCGGCAGGCGCTTGTGCTCGATCACGAGGCCAATCGTGCCGGCCGGCCGCTGCGGCGAGTGCGGCACCTTGGAGGGCAGGAGCAGGATCTCGCCCTCGCGAATCGGCACATCGCGCTGCTGACCATCCTCGACGATGCGCAACGTCATGTCGCCTTCGAGCTGGTAGAAAAACTCCTCGCTCTCGTCGATGTGGTAGTCGGTGCGCGCGTTCGGTCCGCCGACGACGGTGACCATGAAGTCGGCGTCCTCCCAGATCTGCTGGTTGCCGACCGGCGGCTTGAGCAGCGAGCGATGCTCGTCGATCCAGCGCTTGAAGTTGATGGGGGTCAGGCGAGCGATGGCTCGTCTCCTGATCCGGCTCCGCCGGATGGGGCTCCGATCGTTGCGATGCACTTGAGCTCGATGGCGATCGGCGTGGGCAGGCAGTTGATCTCGAGGGTGGTGCGGCAGGGCTGCGCATCGCGAAAATACTCGCCGTAGAGCCGGTTGTAGATGGGAAAATCGGCCTTCATGTTGGTGAGAAAGACCGTCACGTCCACCAGCCGGCCCCAGCTCGAGCCCGCCTCCTCGAGGATGGTTCGCACGTTCTTGAACACCGAGTGGCACTGGGCTTCGATGTCGTAGGAGACGATCGTCCCGGTGGCGTCGAGCTTGACGCCGGGAATCTCCTTGGTACCCCGCTGGCGCGGACCGACGCCCGAGAGGAAGAGCAGATTGCCGACGCGCCGGGCATGCGGATAGAGGCCGGTCGGCTCGGGGGCCAGCTTGGATTCGAAGCGGTCGTTCATTCGTCCTGTGCGTCCTGAACCTGGATGCAGACGTTCTTGGGCTCGGTCACGAAGCGATAGGCGTCGAGACCGCCCTCGTGGCCGACCCCCGACTCCTTGGTCCCCCCGAAGGGCGTCCGGAGATCGCGCACCATCCAGCAGTTCACCCACACGATGCCCGAGCTGAGCTTGGCCGAGAAGCGGTGGGCGCGAGACAGGTCGCGGGTCCAGACGTTGGCGGCCAGGCCGTAGCGCGTCCCGTTGGCCCAGCCGAGGACCTCCTCCTCGGAATCGAAGGGCATCAGCGTCGCCACCGGGCCGAAGATCTCGTCCTGATTGGTCCGGTGCTCAGGCCCCAGCCCCTCGATCAAGGTCGGCTCGATGAACCATCCCTTGGCGCAGCGCCCCGGCAGCTGCGCCTGTTTCCCACCGCACAGAATATGGCCACCCTCCTGCTTGGCGAGGTCGATGTAGCTCAAGACCTTTTCGAGGTGGGCCTGCGAGACCACCGCCCCCTGCTGCGTCGCATCCTCGTGCGGATCGCCCTGCCGCAGCGCGCCCACCCTCTGTACCAGGGTCGCCTTGAAGGCTTCGTAGATCGGCCGCTCGACGAAGATCCGCGAGCCGCACAGGCAGATCTGGCCTTGGTTGAGAAAGGCCGACCGCAGCGTGCCGGTGATAGCGGCCTCGAAGTCACAGTCCGCGAAGATCACGCTCGGGTTCTTTCCGCCCATCTCGAGCGACAGTCTCTTGAAGGCCGGGCTCGCGACCCGCGCGATCTCCGCGCCGGTGCGGGTGCTGCCCGTGAAGGAGATGGCCGACACCTTGGGATGCCGGCACAGCGCGGCTCCGGCCGTGGCCCCCAGCCCGTGAACGATGTTGAGGACCCCTCGCGGAAACCCAGCCTGCCGGCAGAGCTTCGACAAGAGAAAGGCCGTCATGGGCGTGAGCTCGGACGGTTTGGCCACCACGCAGTTCCCGGCCGCCAGCGCGGGAGCGATCTTCCAGCTCAAGAGGTAGAGCGGCAGGTTCCAGGGCGAGATGCAGCCCACCACGCCGAGCGGGCGCCTCAGCGTGTAGTTGAGAATCGCGCCTTCGACATGACACTCGGTAGACCACTGGGTGGCGGCGTCGGCGAAGAACTCGAAGTTCTGCGCGGCGCGCGGGATGTCGAGCGAGCGCGCCAGGCTGTAGGGCTTGCCCGAGTCGGCCGATTCGGCGCGGGCCAGGTCGTCGAGCTGCTCGCGAATCAGATGTCCCACTCGCCGTAGCAGGTGTGACCGCTCGGCCGCGGGAAGCGCGCTCCAGGCTGGAAAGGCGCGCTCGGCGGCATCCACGGCCCGAGCAACATCGGATTCATCGGAGTCCGGAACGCGCGAGTAGACCGCGCCGGTGGCCGGCTCGAAGTTGTCCAGCATCCGGCCCGAGGACGGTGCCGCCAGCTCTCCACCGATGTAATTCGCGATGTCCTGCATGGCCAATGCTCCCAAAGGCTCTCTGACGGCGAAATGCGCTACCTGCCTGGTCTTTATACTTCCCGCGGCGCGGGTCAAGGCTTGCAGGTCGGGAGCACGTCAGACTAGAGGTAACCCCATGGACTCCATGGAGATCGAACGGCTGGCACAGCGCCTGCAATCGGCCCGCTTGGAGGCGCGCGAGGTCGACCGGCTGACGGCCGATGTGCCTGCGCTCTCGCTCGATGATGCCTACGCGGTCCAGGAGGCGGGTATTCGCCTTCGGCAAGGCGACGGGGAACGGCTGGTCGGGCTCAAGATGGGGCTCACCTCGGAAGCCAAGCGCAAGCAGATGTCGCTCGACTCACCGGTCTACGGCGTCCTGACGGATCGGATGCAGCTCACCGACGGGACATTGTCGCTGAAAGGCAGCATCCATCCCAAGATCGAGCCGGAAGTGGCTTTCAAGATCGACCGCGAGCTGCGTGGAAACATCACCCTCGAGCAGGCGGCCGAGGCCTGTAGCGGCGTCGCCCCCGCCATGGAAATCCTCGATTCGCGCTATCGCGGCTTCAAGTACTTCTCGCTGCCGGACGTGGTGGCCGATAACTCGTCGTCGTTCCTGTTCGTGGTCGCCGGAACGTGGCGGCCGCTCGCCGGGCTGGCGCTCGACCGGCTCCAGATGACGATGTCGGTCAATGGCGAGCCCAAGCAGACGGCCGAATCCAGCGCCATCTCGGGCCATCCCCTGGTCTCGATCGTCCAGCTCTGCGAGCTGCTCGCGCGGCGGGACCGGACTCTTCCGGCTGGAAGCATCGTGATGGCCGGGGCCGCGACCGTGGCCGAGGTGCTCCACGCCGGCGACCGGATCGAGCTCGTGGTGGACGGTCTCGGTTCGGTGTCGGTGACCGCGCGGTAGTCACTCATTCTTGGGGCAGACGCTGGTCGGGGGAGGGGCGAAGCAGCCACCGGTGATCTCATCGCCGACCATGACGGCGCAGCCCAGACCCTCCGGGCACGACCTGCGCTTGGAGGGGTCGCAGACCTCGCCGCACTCTCCGGAGTCATCCGTTTCACTGGAGCAGATCGATCCGGCGACGCAGATGTTGGGCATGTTGGCCGCCGTGTCCGTCGTCGACGTTCCGCCCTCGTAGCATTCTCCGACCGTCACCCCGTTCAAGGTGAACGGGACACAGGTGCCGTCGTCGGTGCCGGTCACGTCGCAGAACGAATTGAAGGACCCGTTCCCGGTACCCGGGCCGCAGGCATTGAATTGACAATAGGTGCCGTTGCAGACGTAGCCGAGATCCGGGCAATCCGTGAGCGCCAGGCAGGGAGGCTCGCAGTCCATTCCATTGGGCGGATCGTTGACGCACGTGTCGGGACAGCCGCAATCGCTGTCGGTCGTGCAAGCCGTTTCCGCGTTTTGACCGATGTTCGCATCGCAGGTGGGACCCGTGGTGGTCCCCGATCCGCCGGTCCCGGTCGAGCCGGTGCCACCGGTGCCGCCCGAGCGCCCGGTGGAGGAGGCGCCAGAACCTCCACCGGTCCCCGAGGTGAATCCCGCCGACGTGCCGTTTCCGGTCGGTCGTTGGCCGCTGCTCGTCGAGCCACCCACGTCACTCGTGGTGCCATTCAATCCGCTGCCCTGACCGGCGCTGATGCCGCCACTCCCCGCCGTGCCATTCGACTCGTTTCCCGCGGTGCCAGCCGTACCGTTCGATTCGGCCCCCGCTGATGTGCTCCGGCCGGACCCGGCGGAGCCAACATTGAAGCCACTGGAGGTCAAGCCGGGGAGACCCCCGCCCACGTCTCCAAACAGCTCCGACCTGCCGCAGCCCGCCAAAAGGGGGAGCACCACTGCGAGAGCTGTGCGGGTTCGAAGGCTCACGGTCTAGAACCCCTCGATGCAGATGCCGAGATCCGGCTCGTCGACAATATCGGCGCAGAACGATCCGCCAGGACAACCCCCTTGGGCGTTGGGGTCGCAAAGATCGCTACACGTTCCCTTGTCGCCCACGCCGAAGCATAGGGCTCCGGCAGGACAGAGCTCCGTCGGCTCGCCGCTGGTCGCGATCAGACTGCATCCCCCGGCGTCGAACGAAGCGGTTCCCGCCAGGAAGCAGTAACCGACGCTGGTATCGCCCAGCAGCTCGGGCAGACAGGTCCCGTCAGTTCCGGCGTCGACGGTGCAGGTCGAGTTGAAGGTTCCGTTGCCCGTGCCAGAACCACAGCCATCGGTGACGCAGATGCCCCCGTCGCCGCAGATGGTGAGGGAGTTCGGACAACCCGTGGTCGGACAGGGATACTCGCAGACCGAGCCCGTCTGCGCCTGCAACGGATCGTCGTTGCAGACCAGCGGGCAGCCGCAGTCGGCCGTGGTCGTGCAGGTTGCGAACTCCTCGAGGGGCGCAAATGGGCTGCAGCCGCCGGTGGTCCCACCGGTGCCGCCGGTCGCTCCCCCCGTTGCCCCCGTCGAGGAGCCTCCCGTCGCAGCCGACGAGGGCTCGCAGATCCCGAGCCGGGGATTGGTGCTCAGGGGCACGATGCAATCCATCCCCGAGCCACACGGAGCCCGAGCGTCGTGATCGCACATCGTGAAGCAATTGGCCTGGCCCGCCAGCAGCAGGCAGACATCTCCCGCGACGCACGCTTGGCCTAGATCGCTTCGCGTCGCCAAGGGGTTGCAGGTCGTCGGGGCCGTCCCCGCTTGGCTGCACAGGCCCACGTTGGTCCCGTTGAGCATCAGCGGAATGCACGAGCCGTCGTTGGTGCCGACCGCATCGCAGGTGCCGTCCAACTCGCCGTTCGTCGGCCCGACCCCATGAGCGCCGCAGAAGTTCGGCGCGCAGTTGCCCATCATGCACAGCGTTTCGAGGTTCGGGCAGTCGCCGGTCGTCTGACAGGCTCGCTCGCAAACCGAGCCGCCGGTTGCCGCGATGCAATGCAAGGGGCAGCTGCAGTCGGCGTCCGAGTTGCAGGAACCGAGCTCGGCCGTTGGGCCCGCGATGCACGTGCCGGTCGAGCTCCCGCCGGTGGATGTGCCGGTGGCCGTGATCGAACCGGCGCTGGTTCCGGTGCCAGGCGAGCCTGTTCCGCTGCCGCTCGAAAGCCCGGCGGTGCCCGCGTTTGAGCCCCCCGTCCCGTTGGATCCGTTGGTTCCATTGATTCCGGCGGAGTTGGAAATCCCGGCCGTCCCGGACCGGCCCCCGCTCCCGATGTTGGAGCCCGCGCTCCCGCCCGATGCACCTACCGGCTCGCCATTCGATTGGCCAGGGATCTCGAACCCGATGGAACGACCACAGCCGGCGCCCAGGCCGGCGGCGGAAATGGCCGCAGCGGCCGTCGTCCAGAACACAATCCAGCCTGCGCTCGTCCAACGTCTTCGCATACCCAACCTTCGCGGGGGGTATCAGTGTATGGGCCAATGGGTCAACAAACCACCCAGCCTCAGCTGGCACTTGCCGAAGCAATCGCTTTGCCGGCCGGAGCCGTGCTCTTCTTGCGGCGCGGCGAGAAGCGGTCGAGATACAGGTAGACCACCGGGGTCGTGAAGAGCGTCAGCATCTGCGAGATGATCAGGCCCCCCACGATCGAGATTCCGAGAGGCCGGCGAAGCTCCGAGCCGGTCCCGGTTCCCAGCGCCAGGGGGAGACCCCCCAGCAGTGCCGCCATGGTGGTCATCATGATGGGGCGAAAGCGCAGCATGCACGCCTTGTAAATCGAGTCCTCGGGAGAGAGGCCCTCGACGCGCTCGGCTTCCAGCGCGAAGTCGATCATCATGATGGCGTTCTTCTTCACGATCCCCATCAGGAGGATGATCCCGATCAGGGCGATGATGGAGAACTCCGTCTTGGTGACCATCAGCATCAGCAGCGCGCCCACCCCCGCCGACGGCAGGGTCGAGAGGATGGTGATGGGGTGAATCAGGCTCTCGTAGAGCACCCCCAGCACGATGTAGACGGTGATCAGCGCGGCCAGGATCAGCATCGGTTCGCTCTTGAGCGAGGCCTGAAAGGCCTGGGCCGTGCCCTGGAACGAGGCGTGAATGGTTCCCGGAAGGCGGATCTCCTGTTCGGCGGCGTTGATGGCCACGACCGCATCCCCGAGCGAGACCCCCGGGGCCAGGTTGAAGGAGAGCGTCACGGCCGGAAACTGACCCTGGTGGTTGACGGACAGCGATGTTCTGGTGGGCTCGAAGTGCGTGAAAGTCGAGAGGGGCACCTGTCCGTCGTTCGGGGTGGGGACATAGATCGAGTTGAGGGCATCCGGATTGAGCTGGAGCTCGGGCTTGACCTCCAGGATCACGTGGTACTGGTTGAGCTGGGTGTAGGTCGTGGCCACCTGGCGCTGACCGAAGGCGTCGTAAAGGGTGTCGTCGATGAGCTGGGCCGAGACCCCCAACCGGGAGGCGGTGTCGCGGTCGATGCGCAGCGTCGCCTGAAGGCCGGCGGTCTGCTGGTCGGTGGCGACATCGCGAAGGCTGGGAACCTTCTTGAGCCGCTCGACCAGCGTGGGCGCCCACTGGTTCAGCTCGGCAAGGTCGGCGTCCTCGACCGCGTACTGGTACTGCGTGCGAGTTGTCCGGCCCCCAACCCGAACATCTTGAATTGCCTGCAGATAAAGCGTGATTCCCTCGACCTTGGCCAGCTTGGGCCGCAGACGGTTGATGACCTGGTCGGCGGTCACGTGCCCGACTCGGTCGGCGAGAGGTTTGAGGGCGATGAAGACGAAGCCGGTGTTGCCGGCGCTTCCGTTGGCCGAACCGATGAAGGAGTTGACATGGTCGATGGCCTGGTCCTGCTGGGCGACGGCGTTGATCGCCATCTGCCGCTCTTTCATGGCCGGGAAGGAAATGTCTTGGGCCGCCTCCGATAAGCCGGCGATGAGGCCATTGTCTTGCTGCGGGAAAAACCCCTTGGGAACCACGATGTAGAGGACCACCGTCAGGACCAGCGTCCCGAGCGCCACGCAGAGCGTGAGGAAGCGGTGGCGCAGGACGAATTTCAGGCCGTGCTCGTAACCGCGGTGCAGGCCGTCGAACAATCGCTCCAGCACCCGGCCGACCGGCCCTTCCTTTTTCCCCTGCTCGCTTCGCAGGAAGCGCGCGCAGAGCATGGGCGTCAAGGTGAGCGACACCAGTGCCGAGACCGCGATCGCGACGCTGAGGGTGACCGCAAATTCTCGAAAGAGACGGCCGACCAGCCCGCCCATCAGGAGGATGGGCGTGAAGACCGCGATCAGCGAGACGGTGATCGAGACGATCGTGAAGCCGATCTGCTTGGCGCCGAGCAGGGCGGCCTCGAAGGGCGGGTGACCCAGCTCGATGAAACGCGTGATGTTCTCGATCATCACGATGGCGTCGTCGACCACGAAGCCGGTCGAGATGGTGAGCGCCATCAGCGAGAGGTTGTCGATGCTGTAGTCGCACAGGTACATCACGCCGAAGGTGCCGACCAGCGAGAGGGGCACCGCCACGCTGGGGATGACCGTGGCCCAGACTCGCCGCAGGAAGAGGAAAACCACCATCACCACCAGGGCGATGGTGATGAGCAGCGTACGCTCGACGTCCCGCACCGAGGCCCGGATGGTCTGGGTGCGATCCATGACCACCCGCACCTCGATGGCCGGCGAGATCGACTGGCTGAGCGTCGGCAGCAGCCGCCGGATACGCTCGATGGTGGAGATGATGTTGGCGCCCGGCGCCCGCCGGATGATCATCAGGATGGCCCGCTTTCCATCCGACCAGGCTGCCAGTCGATTGTTCTCGGGACCATCGACGACGTTCGCGATGTCCGAGAGGCGAACCGGCGCCCCGTTGCGATAGGTGAACACCAGGTCGCGATAGGCCGCGGCTCCGAAGAGCTGATCGTCGGCGGCGATCAGCGAGGTCTGACGCGAGCCGGTGAAGCTGCCTTCCGACTGGTCGACGGTCGTCCCACCGAGAAAGGCCCGGACATCTTCCAGGCTCAGCCCGAGCCCCGCCAGCGCTGCTGGATCCACCTGCACCCGCACGGCGGGCTGCTGACCGCCGCTGACCGTGACCTGACCGACACCATCCACCTGCGAGATCTTCTGCGCCAGAATGCTGTTGGCAGCGTCGTAGACCTCGCCCAGCGACAGGGTCTGGGAGGTCATCGAGAGCAGCAGGATCGGGGAATCCGAGGGATTGACCTTGCGGTAGGTCGGCAGGCTGGGCAGATCGGTCGGAAGCTCGCCCGCCGCGGCGTTGATGGCGGCCTGCACGTCGCGGGCGGCGTCGTCAACGTTGCGATCGAGGTCGAATTGCAGCGTCAGCGAGCTCGAGCCGAGCGCGCTCGTCGAGGTCATCTCGGCCAGCCCGGCAATCCGTCCCGCGCGCCGCTCCAGCGGCGTCGCGACCGCCGAGGCCATCGTTTCGGGGTCGGCTCCGGGCAAGGCCCCGGTCACGTTGAGGGTCGGGAAGTCGACGCGCGGCAGGGGGGAGACGGGCAGCAATTGGTAGGCCGCCGCGCCTGCCAGCAGAATCGCGACCGAGAGCAGCGAGGTCGCGACCGGGCGGCGGATGAACGGCTCCGAAAAGCTCACCTGCCCCTGACTGCCGGGAGGTGCGGCGTCTGGAGTGGCAGTGGGGCCTGGCGCGGCTCCGGCACCTTCCGGCTTGGCTTCGGAGCTCACGCCGGGGCACCGGGCTTCTCAGGCTCAGCGCCCTGAGACCCGGGGGCCTTGAACCGATGGAGCCACGTCGCCAGCCGATCCATGTAGAGGTAGACCACCGGGGTCGTGAACAAGGTCAGCATCTGCGAGATGATCAACCCGCCCACGATCGCGATGCCGAGCGGACGGCGGAGCTCCGAACCCGTTCCGGTCCCAAGCGCCAGTGGCACCCCGCCCAGCAGCGCCGCCATGGTGGTCATCATGATGGGACGGAATCGCAACAAGCACGCCTTGAGAATCGATTCCTCGGGAGGGAGCTTCTCGACCCGTTCGGCCTCGAGCGCGAAGTCGATCATCATGATGGCGTTCTTCTTCACGATGCCGATCAGCAGCACGATGCCGATCAGAGCGATGACCGAGAACTCGTTGCCGGTGATCATGAGCATCAGGAGCGCTCCGATTCCTGCCGAGGGCAACGTCGACAGGATCGTGATGGGGTGAATGGTGCTCTCGTAGAGAACTCCCAGCACGATGTAGACCGTGATCAGCGCCGCCAGTACCAGGATCGGTTCGCTCTTGAGCGAATCCTGGAAGGCCTGGGCCGTCCCGGCGAACTCGGCGTGCACGCTGCTCGGAAGCGCGATCTCGGCTCCGGCTTTTCGGATCGCGTCCACCGCGCTCCCCAGCGCTTCGCCCGGGGCGAGGTTGAACGACAGAGTCGCGGCCGGAAACTGTCCCTGGTGGTTGATGGAGAGGGGCGTGACGGTCTGCTCGTAGTGCGTGAAGGCCGAGAGCGGAATCTCGCTGCCGGTCGCCGAGCGAACGTAGATCCGGTCGAGGGCGTTGGGGTTGCGCTGGAACTCCGGCTTGACCTCGAGGATCACGCGGTACTGGTTGAGCTGCGTGAAGATGATCGAGATCTGGCGCTGGCCGAAGGCGTCGTAGAGGGTGTCGTCGATAGCTTGCGTCGTCACTCCCAGGCGCGACGCGGTGTCCCGGTCGATGCGCAGCGAGGCCTGCAGACCCGCGCTCTGCTGGTCGCTGGCGACGTCGCGCAGCATCGGCAGCGACTTGAGCTTGTCGAGCAGCTTCGGTCCCCAGACCGCCAGCTCGCTGGGGTTCGCGTCCTCGAGGGTGTACTGGTACTGCGTCCGGCTGACCCGGTTGTCGACCTGGAGATCTTGAACCTGCTGCAGGTAGAGATCGATGCCCTGCACCACCGTGGCCTGGCGCAGGAGCCGCCGCACGATCTCGGGCGCGCCGATGCTCCGCACGTCCCGCGACTTCAACGTGATCGAGAGCCGGCCGCTGTTGGTGGTGGGGTTGGTGCCATCCGAGCCGATGAACGAGGCGACGTCCTGGACGTCGGGGTCGGCCCGAACCACATCCACCAGCGCTTCCTGGCGCACCATCATCTCGGGGAAGGAGATGTCGGGCGGCGCCTCGGTGACGCCTTGCAGCATGCCGGTATCCTGCAGCGGGAAAAACCCTTTGGGGATCGTCCAGAAGAGAATGATGGTGATGATCAGCGTGCCGATGGTGATGGCGAGCACCAGCGGCTGATGGCGGAGCACCATCTTGAGACCGCGTTCGTAGCCCCGGATCATCCAGTCGAAGAAGCGCTCCGAGGCTCGGTAGAGGCGGCCGTGCTTCTGGCCCTTCGGTTGGAGCAGGTAGGCACACATCATGGTCGTCAGCGTCAGCGACAGGATGGCCGAAACGACAATCGCGACGCTGAGTGTGACCGCGAACTCGCGGAACAGGCGCCCGATGATTCCGCCCATGAAGAGCAATGGGATCAGC
>Ga0302324_100008034_pt1 | contig 22319 bp, 35 predicted proteins | sample Palsa_T0_1_FD_201949 | JGI IMG/M metagenome (GOLD analysis project Ga0302324, IMG submission 201949) | Peat permafrost microbial communities from Stordalen Mire near Abisko, Sweden - Palsa_T0_1 | ecosystem: Environmental > Terrestrial > Soil > Palsa > Peat permafrost | place: Sweden: Abisko...
CGCCGAAGCCTCGCCCTTAATCTTCGCTCGAGGTCATACGGGATCGGAAATCCCCCGGTTTCAAACCGACGCCGCTCGCTGATATGGAATATGCTGCGCCGCCATGCGCATCCGTATTTTCTGATGTTGTGGCGCGACTTGTCTGCGATTACGGATTGATTGGGCTATTGATTTGACCAGAATTAGGCATTTAGACCGAGTTTCTCCAGATGAAGGCAGCGGATTGTCGAGATTGACGCCACGGGTGGCAATTTTCAAGCCGAAAGCGTCGCCGTCCGCCGCCGGTGCGCTTCGGAGGTTGTCGGCTCCCCGTCGCGGGCCGATTAGCGGCGATCTTTCTGTCGTCAAGACAGCGCTTGAGCATAGCCGATGCGTTCCTGCAAGACGCGGTTGGCACGCAGCCAGATCGCGTATTTGATACCTCTGCCTTCGAGATACTCGCAGACTTCGGGATTGGCGAAGCCGGCGTCGGCCCGGAAATAGAGGCGCGAAAGTTTGCCGCGATAGCGCGCCGCGACCGGCTTCAGCACGCCTTCGCGGCCGTCGGCGCTATGCACGTCGCCTGACCGCAGGGCACGGCGTTCCAGATCACCGAACTGGTTGAAAACGAATAGCGGATGATGACACGCGCATTCGTAACGCCCGTTCCAGACGCTCATCTCTTGTCGCCGTGGGTTGGGCTGACGCTGCAATCCATGTCGGGTTCGAATTCGGAAGTTGTAGTCGAAGGCGCCCCTTGCTACCACGACTTGGCGCGGCCAACGAAGCGGTACGCGCGCTTTTGGTGATTTTTCTTTGGAAATCGGGCATAATCGCTAGTCTTGTGGTTGCGATCTACGAATGTCTGGGCTCAATATCTAGAGCGCACAATTCAGCCGCGAACCTGGGTATTAGGCCGCGATGCCTATTTTTGGGAACCAAATAAGGGCGGCGCGCGCTCTCGCTGGCCTCGACCAAAGGGCCCTCGCCGATCTCGTTCGGGCACCGGCGTCAACACGATCGGGAATATGGACGCGGCCAGAGCCAACCATGTGCCGGGGTTCACGAAAACGCTCGACAAAATAGCTGAGGCGCTGAAGTCGGCTGGGTGGCCTTCGTCGACGCGGACGGCGACGCGCTTGGTGTGAGGCTGCGGAAGGGCAAATGATCGACTACACCGCGATCATCTTCAAAGACCCGGATTCTGGCTTTGCCGTGACCTTTCCTGACCTTCCCGGCTGCGTCGCGTTCGCGCGGACGCTGCCCGATGCCCCGGGCGTCGCCTGGCGGGCGCTCAGTGTTCACTTTGACGAAATGCGCAAGGCCGGCGAGTTGATCCCTGCGCCGACCGACCACGAAATGCTGGCGAGCGATCCCGACAATGCCAACGGCATGGCGATTGTCGTGGAGGGCGAGCCGGAACTTCGTTTGCCGGGAGCGCGGCAGATAGGCGATAGCGGTTAAAGCCAAGCCCAGCGCGCCGAACGACGAGTGAGGACCGGGGATGTGCGGAAGCTCCGCGCCGTTACAAATCCCTGTTACATCCGGATAACTATCGCCAAATTGTAACGGCGTGCTGGCCGTTCACCATAGCGCATCGTTAACCTTGAAATTTCGCTAGAATTCTACGCATCTTGCGGCAGCCGCACGGGGCGCGTGCCTCTGGCCCGCCGGTTAGCCGCCGGGTCCCCCACTACTCGACGGCCCGCCGGCGGGCGTGAGGTTCCGGAAGGCAAGATGAATATCCCCCCAAAGCAGGTCAAGACTGCGCAAAGCTTCTTAGGTTGGTCGCAGACAGAGTTAGCCAGTCGATTAGTAGTATCGCGCCCCATCATTGCAGCCTTCGAAACCCGCAAACAATTGCCAGCTTGCAGAATCATAGAAGATCTCAGGCCAGCCTTTGAAGGCGCTGGCGCCAAATTCGTCGACGGTGCGGGAGGCACTAAGCTCAGGGCCACCGGAGAAATCATCCCCGCAGATAAGCCCAGCGCGGCGAATGACGTGTGACCGCGGACCCGCAACATAGCCATCGTCGCTTGTTGAGATGGATCATCGCTGTCGCAATCGCCGGCGCGTGTATCTCTCTGCTGATCCTGGCGTGGGCTTGGTAAAAGTCGGCCACTTATCGAGCCACTACGAAACTCGCCGTCGGCCCGTCCTGGTCAATTTGACCAAGTTGGTGAAAGCCGCGGCGGCGAACCCGGCCCAGATCCGCACATCGTGGAACGAATTTGCGCCGGAGAATCGGGGCAGGGAAATCGCTATGACGTGAACGACAGCCTGAGAGTCGATGACGCGCTGGCTCAGATGATGGCGGCGCAGAAGGCTGATTGATTTCACTGCCATTTTGTTGCTGTATCGTTTCGATAAAATCAAATAATATCAATATATTACGTCTTAATTGGCACCGCCAAATCGCCCGGCCTGCTCGTTTTGGTCCGTCGGCAAACCCGGTTTTGGCGGAACGAAGCCAATTGAATTTGCCGGCGTTTCCAGCGGGCGCCCCGGGCCAAGGCGCATGAGTGCATGGGATGGGATTCCTTGCGCGGAAAGTGCCGATTTTTTGGCAGCGGCGATCCTGATTCTCCCTCAGCGTCTCGCCCTCATATTCGCGGCGGAACACGCCTCGCCTTTGCAGTTCCGGCGCCACGCGATCCACAAAATCGTCAAGCCCACCGGGCAGATAGGGAAACATCACATTGAAGAAGTCGCTGCCTTCGTCCACGTGCCATTGCTCCATCTCGTCGGCGATGGTTTGCGGCGTGCCGACAAAGGCAACGCTCGAATAGCCTCCCAGGCGGACACAAGCCAAAACCGACTGCCGAGGCGACGATCTGCACCAGTTGGCGGATGCTGACCTCATCGCCCGCGCCGCAATTGATGGGCTCGTCGCCGTCGTAGCGATCCATGCAGAACGCCACGCCGCGCGCCAGATCGTCGACGTGAAGGAATTCGCGCAGCGGCGCGCCGGTCCCCCAGACCACGACTTCGTCGAGGCCTTTCTCCTTGGCTTCATGGAACTTGCGCATCAGCGCCGGCAGCACATGGCTCGTCTGCAGGTTGAAATTGTCGTTGGGCCCATAGAGATTGCACGGCATCACGGAAATATACTTTCGGCCAAATTGCTTTCGATAGGCCTGGCACATCTTGATTCCAGCGATCTTGGCGATCGCATACCATTGGTTGGTCGCCTCGAGCGGACCGGTGAGCAGCGCCTCCTCCTTGATCGGCTGGGGCGCGAATTTTGGATAGACGCAAGAAGAGCCGAGAAAGACCAGCCGATCGACATCTTCGAGATGGGCGGCGTGAATGATGTTGGTCTGGATCGCCAGATTGTCGAAAAGGAAATCGGCGGGATAGGCGTCGTTGGCTAAAATGCCGCCGACTTTCGCCGCGGCCAAAATGACAACGTCCGGGCGATTGGCCTTCATCCAGCGCCCGACGGCCGCCTGATCCCGCAGATCGACCGTCGCTTTATCGACGCTCAAGACATCGGCGCCGCGCTGGCGCAGTTGGCGCACAATCGCCGAACCGACCATGCCTTTGTGCCCGGCGACCCAGATTCGGCGTCGGTCCATCTTAATTCTCCCGCATCGCGATGATCTTGCAACTTGCGGCGACGGTTCCCGCCAGGGCGCGGCCGCGCGATTCAATCATAGGTCATGCCGCCCTAGTCGCCGCTGCCGTATTTGCGAATGTCGCGTTGCATCTCTTGCCAGACATCCGCCCTGACGGGAACGGAACTCGGCCCCGGACCCGACGAGGCGTCTCCCTCGGACTGCGAATCGTCGGAACCGGAACGCGGGACCTGGCCGCTCGCGTCGAGCGGAGGCTGATTTTTCTGCGCTTCAAGCTGACGCCAGCGCGCCTGGGCCTGCGCGCGGCGCGCCGGCGAGCGATCGACATACTGCCGCAGCACGGTGCGGGCGCCGAGTCCGGGTATGTCGCCCATTTCCAATATCGGACGCACGTTTTTGTCGGAACCGTCGCGCACCGACACTTCAACCGCGCGCATTCCCGGCTGGAACGAAACGCCGGATATCTTGCCGTTCCGGCCGACTTCCCCGATTCCGGCGATGACGCAGCGTTTGAACTCGCGCGCGCATTCGCTGCGCGATGCAAAACGCGGCGCCTTTTCATCCAATTCGGCGTCGGCGTTCAAGAATGCATATTTGCATTCGGCGGGATCGAGGAGGCCGCTGTGCTCGCAGGCCTGCTGGGTGGCGAATATCTGTTTCTTTTCCGCCGCCGTCGCGTAGGCCGACGACAACAGAGCGGCAAGAAGGGCGACGAGCGGCAGGGCGAAGCCTAGGAGTCCGATCGAACCCTTGTGCGTCGTCGGCGATCGAAAGCGCGGGTCCGAGCGACTTGTTTTTCCTGTATCGCGTGAAGTCATGGCGATTTGTTTTGGTCCATTCGAAAAACGAACCTCGCCGGGCGCCGAGCGGAGCGGCGAGGATATCCCTTCGAATAACTCCCGACTCGGCAAGCCTTACCGGCTATAGGCGTCGACCGCAAGGCGCGCGCCCCGGCAGGGCGCGGCCTCGAGAGCGGGGTCGCCGTTCTGTTCTGAGGTGGCGGAGGGGGCGTCCGCCTCTTATAGCACTTAACTAGTTGATATTTAACGGCTTGTCTTTTGGACGCGCTTCTTTGCCCTAACGATTGCCCTAATTTCGGCATTCGCAAGGGCGGTTGCCCCGCTCTTGAGGGTGCAACCTCAGGTGCAACCGGCGTCGAATAATTAATGGGCGAATTTCCGTCGCGCGCTCGGCGTTGGCGCTCCACCATTATTTTGGATCGGTAGCACGGGGCCGGCCGACTGCTACCTGGGGTGCAACCGCCGCAAGCCGGAAATTCGTTTGGGGCTGTAAGGCTGTTCCGCTGGCCTGTTCCGCTGTTCCGCTCCGATGGTCCGATTCCATGGTCCGCGTCGCTGGTCCGCTGGTCCGCCCGTCCGCGATCGCTGAAACCTCGCGCTGAAACCTTGGGCTCTTAAATTCGGCGAATATTGAGGGCGACGCCGCAAAAGGGACGCCCTTGGCGCTCGCACTCAGCGAGCATCGGGGAATTAAATAATATTCCGCCCGGGGCCTTTGGGCCGTTGCGCGAAGTGTTGCGTGTTGCGTTTCGGGCAATTTGGCCCCGCTCAATATTCCGAACGGCTGTTAAGTCAGGCCGGGCGGGGGCGGTTGCGCTCGCTCGCACCAAGCGCCCGCTCAACCCCTGGTGCGCGGGCCTGGTGCGTGGTGCGCCGAATTATTGGAGTGGTGCGGTCGACCGGCGATCAAACAGCCGGCAAGCGGCGTGCCCTTTGTCATCATTCGCTGAGGGCGTCGAGCGCTACGTCGCCAAATTGCGCGATAATGGTCGCATCCTGAAATTCGCCGACCGAAGGATCGCCCGTGCGCGAGAATGCGACGGCGCCCGCATGCTCGATCGCCAGCGAACGGGCGCGTCTTTCGGCTGCGATCGAGCTCGGGACTTCCTGGGCGGCCCCCGCAGCGAGATCGCCAATCTCGTTGCGATCGAAAGGGACGACGACGTAATAGGTGACGTTGCCGCTTGGCGTGCTGGCGGCCGTCACAAGCTGAATTCCCGCAGGGCTTTCGGGCGCGGCGTGTCGGTCGACAAGAATGGATATCGAGACCTCATACTCGGCCCTCTCCATCGTTGACATCGCAGCCGCCGCCATTCTCGCCCGATCGGCCTTCCTCGTATAGAGATTCGGCATAGCGTCCGTCGTCCATCCGAAGATAGCCTTCAATTGCGCATTTGTCGCGCCGTTTTCGGCCGCGCGGTTGGCGCCAGCCTTGCGGAGCCCGTGGGCGGCGCCGGGGACGCCGGCCGCATGGCAGGCCTCCCTAAACCAGTTGCCGAAGCTTTCCTTCGTCAGAGGTCCCCCGCGCGGCCCTGTGATGAAATGAAGATCCCCGACCGGGCCACGCTCGAGCGTGCGTGCGAGCGGCGACAGAATCGGAGCGATGACTTCGACGCCGTTCTTTTCCGTCTTGATTCTGAAAATTCCGCCCTTGACCATCTGGCGGCCGAGCCGGCAGGCGTCGCCGCGGCGCAGCCCCGTGTAAAGCAAAATGTCAAGTGCGACCCTCTCGCGCGTTCCGATCGGCCAGCGGGATTCGAACTTCGCAACGTCGTCGTCGGTCCATTCGCGAAAGCCCTCGGTCTTGATGGGGAGCCCCTTGACGCCGGCCGTGGGATCGATCGCCACGAGCTCGGCCTCGAGCGCCCAGCGGAAAAGGCCGCGCATGGATTTGAGGAAATTGTTCGCCTGATTCGGCGTCGCGAGGCGGCGCTCGCGCCCGTCAAGGATTTTCGCGCGAGTGACGGCCGAGAAGGGCACGTCGCCCGCCCCTTTGATGACATCGCGAAAAATATTCTCCCGCTGCTCGCGGGTCGCGAGCGCGAGCGCGAGCCATGCGGACGAATCGCGGTAGCGCCTGATGAGCCATTCGATTGAGGCGGTCCCGGCGCTTTTTGCTGGGGGAGCCGGCGCGCCGTCGATCGCCGCGCGATATTCAGCCATGAAGGCGTCAGAACCGAATTCGCCCCGGATGCGGACCCTTGGGCCGTCCCCCTTGCGGACATACCAGACCGTCGCGCCGTGGCGCGTGCGCTCGCGAAGCAAATAGGGCGGCCGTGGGCGGGGCGTCTCCATATTAGAGGCTGAAATCCCGCACTCGCGCAGCCTCAGGCGCCAGGGGCTCCCGCGCCGCGCCGCGATCGATCGTGATTGTCTTGTCCGGATGGATAGTGACCCTGGCGTCATCGCCCCAGGCGTCGCGGGCGACGCTGAGGGCGCGGGCGATTTGGGCTTTCGTTACTGACGGCCCGCGCTTTGCCATGGCTACCCTTCGTTGCGCCCCGAGAGGCCAATCCCATCATCGGTCGGGAGCGCGTCGTTTCAATGGCGCGTCACTTCGCGCTGTGGCGCTCGCGCCCCTTTGACCCGCAGACGCTTCGGCCATTTCGTCCCCGGCCGAAGGCGGCAAGGCGTGCAAACGGAGGGCAAAAAATAAAAGCATATAAAATGAAGAAACCGGCTTGACGCGACCCGGCCCGAATGACTTTGCTCTAAGTGCGCCTGGCTGGGGAGCGGTGCATGACCCGCAATTCGATCAAATATCGCAACGCCGCCGCCGCGTGCCGCGAGACGGCGTTGACTGCCAAGACGCCGACTGAGTGGCTGGAATTTGCCGCCGAATGGGAGCGGATGGCCGACCAAGTGGAATGGCTCGTCCAATGGCCTGACTTCAAGAAAGCGCCGCGATGGGCGGCGTATTTTCAAATCGACCCTGTCCGGACACGCAATCTGCATTAGAGCCGCCCACAGCGCAGCGGAGCGGCCATGAGCGTTCCTACAATCCACGCGGACTAAGAGCCCCTATTTCACAACCCGCTCCCCCGCCGCCATATAGCCCCGTGGGCGGCTTTCGGCCTCGGGCGGGACGATGGTTGCATGCGGCTTAGCCGAGGGCGCCGGCGGGCCGCTGTATGCGTCTTCAATCAGAGCCGCCGAAAGGCGGCGGAACCATTCGCGCTGCTCGGTATTGGGCGGACTGGTGCGCGCTTTTTGCTTCCAAGCGGGTGCGCGATTGCCCGGCCGGCGTTCTGCGAAACTGAGCGCCGGCCGAGCTTTTTCGAAAAAGGCTCTTTCACGCGTCGACGCTGATTTTCTTGAGCGCCGCGATGCAGGAATTCACGCCCATCACAAAGGGCGCCACGGCCTCAAGGTGGTCAGCCTCATCTTCAATGAGGTAGGTCAACAGCGCCGACGCGCCCGCAAGTGTCGTCGGCTCCGTGCTGCAGAGGGCTTCCATTTTTTCGACGCAAATATTCCCGGCCGCCTCGGTCGCCGCGCTGCTCTCGTCGGGGTCGTGGTTGAGCGCGTGGACCGCAGCCCTATGGTCGGCGATCAGCGCGAATACGGGGTCGACGGGCTCGCCAGCGCCCCGCGCCGCCAGAGCGACCCTCGGTAGGATTGCCAGCGCCGGTGCGCCGGCAAATAGGCACAGCGCGGCGCGGCGCGATTTGTGGCCTTCGGCGCCCATAGCTCCGCCGGCGACTGGAATCGATGATTTCAGCATTTTGAGATCCTCAGTTTTGAAGAAATCCGGCGCTCCCGGAATGGCGCGCCGGCCGTGCGTAAAGTCGTTGCCTCAGGCGGCCATGCGGCCATCGGTCGAAAGGGAAGCCAGTTCGAGGCGGGAGGTCGCGGGCATTTGGCGATAGCAGTGCTGCGCGCGCTCGGCTTTGGCGCCCTTCCAAGCGTTGCGGAGTGCGTGGCTCATGAGGGACGCCCAGCTTTGGGGCTTAAAGCCTTCCTTGAGGCCCTTCGGGGAAGCCGCGAATCGGGTTTGCCACGCGCGGAGCTCGCGAGCGGCGTCGACGGCGCGCGTCATGATGGCGGAGCGGGAAAAGCCGGTTTCGGGGGAGTAAAGGGCGGCGAAGGTGTCGGGCATCGAACGCGCTCCACATTGACTTTGGCGGCAGACAGTGCTCATGTAATATGCAACTTTGGGGCCTAAGTCAACATTAAAAGTGCAACTATGGAAATTATTTCCGCTGCGCAGTGCCGTGCAGCCAGGGCTCTGCTGGATTGGTCCCGCGATCAGTTGGCGGAAAACTCCGTCGTCGCGCTGCGAACGATTGTCGACTTTGAACGCGGCGCCCGCGCCCCGCGAAGCGCCACGCTCTTGTCTCTCGCAAAAGCTCTAGAGTCGGCCGGCGTCGAATTCATCGCTGAAAACGGCGGCGGCGCTGGCGTGAGGCTGCGCGCCAGAAGGGGGCTCGTCTGAACCCGTGAAGGGACCAAAGCCATGGATACCGCGACTATCATCATCTTTTTTGGCTTGGTGATTCTCTGGCAATTACGCGGGATGGAAAAGCGTCTGTCCGCACAAGCGCTGGCAATCTACAAACTTAGTCATCCCGAACAGGCCATAGAATGGGATCGGGATGCTCGGGCCCTAAAGGAATTCGGCGAGCGAGAGAAGCACAGGCGCAGCGCCGCTCGAAAGGAATGGTGGTCGCGCGCAATCGGGTATTTCCTCTATGCCGCAATCGCAGGATCAGTGATTTTCGTCGTCGCAAAGTATGGGATTCATTAGCGCCTATAAGGCGGCACGCGCGGTCGCCGGCCCGAGGAGGGGGGAATGACGCCTACTCAATGCAAGATGGGGCGCACGGCGCTGGATATCAGCGCCCGCGAATTAGCCCGGCGCGCCAAGGTATCCCCCACTACAATCTCGCGCCTTGAGAGCGGCGATGAGCTTCGCGAACGCACAACCGACGCGATTCGCGCTTCGTTGGAAGGCTCCGGCGTGGTGTTTATCGACAATGACGTTTTCGGCCGGGCCGGCGTGAGATTGAGGAAGGGCAAATGACCAATACGGGCGAACGGGTCGAAGCGAATCTCTTATCGAGGCGCGGCATTCTGGCGATCACCGCGGTAGTTGACATCGCTCTTCATGCTGGACCTGGGCGGGTGCAGGCCAGGCAGATCGCAGCCCGCCACAATCTTCCGCCGCGCCATCTTGAGACCCTCCTACAGGCGCTTGTTCAAGCCAAGATTCTGAAAGGTCTGCACGGACCCCACGGCGGATACGAGCTCGCGAGAAAGCCGCGCAGGATCACGGTCGGTGAAATCGTTCGCATGGTCGTGGCAGCTGAGAGCCCTCAAAAAAAGGAGGCTTCTTCCGCGCTCGGCAGAAAGGTCATTGAGCCGAGCGTTCGAAGGGTGACTGACCTCTTCCTGGCCCATCTCGACGCCATCACCATCGAAGATCTGCGCACTGCGGCTGTCCTTGCGCGAGTCCTTGAGGCAGAGGCCCCCAATGAGCAAGCGGCCGACAGGCATAGCGCGGAGAATGACGACTGATGCGCATGCTGCTATCATCACGGCAGCCGCAATTGAGGCCCAACGACTTGGTCGCGGTCAGGGCCGCAAGAGACATAACCCCTCCCTTGCGGCCCGATCTTGCCTCTTTTGGTGATTTTGCCCTGGAAAACCGGCAAAATCCCCGGTCTCGTGGTGGCAATCACCGAATGAGTGGGCTCAATATCCAGAGCGCGCAATATCGCGCCGGACATGGGTAAAAGGCTCAGATGCCTATTTTTGGGAACCAGATAAAGGCGGCGCGCGCCCTCGCCGGCTTCGATCAAAAGACGCTCGCCGATCGGTCGGGCATCGGCGTGAACACGATTCGCGCGATGGAAGCATCGGGCGCCGCCAACGTGCCCGGGCTCGCACGGACGCTCGACAAGATCGTTGGGGCGCTGATCGCGGCCGGCGTGACCTTTGTCGACGACGATGGCGACGGGCGCGGCGTGAGGCTGAGGAAGGGGGCTTGAGCCCCTAACGCACCGCGGCGAGGCCCGGGATGGAGCGAATTAAAGCCCGAGCAACCTTTTTGCGCCCCAATCGGCCGCTAGATAGTCGCTTGACAAACAGGCTTGCGTGTCCGACCTGTAACCCAACTCTGATGGAGGCTCCCATGTGCATGTGTGAAGGATGGGGCGGCGAGACTAGGCCGCAGGGCGGCGACATCCCCGGGCCGAAAAAGTAACCGCCCCGGATGACCCCCGAAGAAGTTCCACTCTATGGCCTCTGCGTTCAAACAGGGGCCATAGTCGTTTCTGCGATAGGTGTTTGTCTGTCGATCGCATGGAACGTCCGAATCGCCCGCCGGCGGGCGACACTGGATCTCCTAATCAATGAACAGACCCACGAAACCCCGCTTTCCGAGCGCACCGAATTCCTTAAGACCAAAAGTGCCGGGGACATAGCGAAATGGGCGTCTCCCGCTAACGAAAGCCTCCCCCAAGCGGTGACCCTTCGGGCTGTGTTGAACCGCTACGAGCTTGTTGCGATCGGCATTTCAGAGGGGACGATCGATCGTAGGCTTTATAAGCGATGGTGCAGGTCGACGCTTGTGCATGATTGGCAGTCAGTAAAGCCCTTCGTCACGCAACTGCGAACAAATACGCGGGTTTGGAGTGTCTTTTGCGAATTTGAAGCGCTGGCTAGGCGCTGGGCGACAAAAGCAGAAAAGCCGCACATGTAAGACTCGGTCCACTAATTGACGGTCAATGCGTGGACCGCCCGACGCTTCACGCGCCTTTTCCGCACCGGCCGTCAACCGCGAACAAGGTCCCCATCGGCGCATTCGGACGGCTCCCAGGCGGCGATAGCTTTGGTCGATCGTCGCTCACCCTCAACGCGGAAACAAACCGCAGCTCGGCCGCCTGGGGAAGGCGGGACTCTTGGTCATCATCACGCGGTCGGCGCCACGGTAGATGCTTAGCCATCGGCGCACCCTATTTTTTGAGCGTTATACGCTGCCCCCGGCCATCGGCGCGGCGGGGTTCCATGGCTGTCCGGGCGTCCATGCCGGCGCAGACGGCGCGCCAGGCGACGCCGCCCCGCTGGCGGCAAGCGCCTTTGCGAGGGCCGCTGTTTTCAACTGCTCTTTGACAACGGGGGGCGCGGCGTCGCTCAATGCCTGAAAGAGCGGCGAGCGCTGGCGCGTCATTTTGTCGGCCGCCGTTAGGCGCCCCGCGGTAAGGCTGTTATCGAGCGCCTTCGCGCCCCATCACGCGACGGGGGTGAGCGCGCCCGCGATTCCACCTGGGACGCCGCCGAACTCATAGCCAGCCGCGGCCCCCCCAAACCCCTCAATGGCGGAGCCAAGACCCCCGCCGCCGCCCAGCACGTGGCCTAGGATTCTCGCGGTATTGCTGAGAGGGGTTCCCTTGACTACTCCCGTGAGGGCGTCGATTTCAGCCGGGGAATATCCGGCCGCCTGCTTGGGGCTGTTGAGAACGGAGGCGACTCTTGAGCGGATAGAATTTCCGAGATTTGCCCCTGAGTTAGCAGCCGAAGCTCGGAGATCGGCTTGTTCAGCGACGCCATTGAGGCGATCGGAACGGAAGCCGGCGGCGGCGTTGGCGCGCGCTTCGGTGATTGCGGCGGCCGCTTCGGCGGCAGGTCCAGAAACAACAGCCATCGGATCAGGGCGCGTAACGAAATTGTCAATCGCATCCTTGGCCACTGAGGCCGCGCGCTGCTCTGTCGGATTGGTGAAGTCGCCGGCCGCGTGGCCGAAGGCTTTTCGAGCGGCGTCAAGGTTCCCGAGCGGGACCGAACTGGCGACGGCCGGGACGGCTTGTAGCTGGTCAAGGATTGCGTGGGTTTTCGGGGCAAGAACGCCAAGAATGCCGTCTCCATTCAGCCCAGATTGCACGCGCTGGGCCATGGCCGCGACGGCAGGCGAGGAATATTCGACGCCCATGTCGCGGGCCGCATCATAGCCGTCGCTCGCGGCGGCGTGCAAGGCGTCGGCAGTCGGGGGCGTGACTTTTGCAGCCTTAAATGTCGAGCCCACGCCGGGGATCGCCATACCGCCCGCGCCAATTTCTGGCGTCAGGGGGGAGAGCGCCGCCGCGAGCGCGTTGCTGCGGTTGATGCCGCCAGGGCTCATGGGATCGACGGCGCCGGTCGCGACGTCGCCCGGCAAAGTGAGCGCGTTTTTGATCGAGCCGACGATTCCGGCGTTGCTGTCGAAACCTACGCTGCCATCCGAATATCGGCTGAAAGGCAGCACAGAGCCGGAATAGACCGGCGTCGGCGCGGGGGCGGGGGTGACGATCGGCGCTGATGCCCAGCCGCCCGCCGCGGGCCCCGCAGGCGCGACGATCGGTGCAGACCTCCAACCGCCCGCGGCCGGCTCTACATAGGAGGCCCAAGGATCGGCTGTCTTGAGGGCGGCTGCTTTTGCAAGAGATGAGGACGGCTGCGCTGGGGGCGCCATCGGATCATTGATCCAAAAATTCCCGTCGCCGGGCTGCGCCTGGACCGCGGGGGCCGGAACAACGATGGGGGAATCGTCCCAGAAATTCGTCGCCATTATGATTTCACCCGAGTCAGCCCGTCAGGGGCAATGTATTTTGCGCCACGGGGCAGTGTGGAATAGATCGCTTCGTCATCTGCCCCGAACCTCGGAAGGGGGGCCGGCGTCGGAAGTGGCGAGACGCCTTCGAATTGTTCGGGAACGGCGCTCATGGGCGCCGCGCAAAGTTCGTCGCGGGCTCCCTCGGCGAGCCGCTCGCGCCGCGCGCGCAGACAGGACAGGCGCGAACGCGGCGCCGGGAGCGCGTGATTTTGACGGCCGATCAATCCAGCACACCGAATAGCGCCCAGCCAAAGACTTGCGTTCCGCCAGATTGCGTGTTCGCGAGGTTGACGTTCACTTTTGTCCCTGCGGGAACAGCGAACAGCATCGTCACCACGCGCGTGCCGCCCGACGACGTTGACGGCATCAGCGATTGAGAAGTGACAGAAAACGTCGTGCCGATCCACGGTAGAAGCTCTGCAATGCCGGTCTGGTTATAGGACTCCATGGACGCTGCGGTGATGTAGAGAACGTGACCCGTCGGGACCGTGTAGGGAAGGCTCGAAACTTCAATTCCGCTCGCCCCGGTGACCCCGTTGACGTTCGGCGTCGGATTGGTCACGCCGCCCGAAGTGACGCTTGTCTGGCCGTAGACAACCCATGGAACGCCCGGCGGCACAAATTGAGCGTAGCAGGAATCAGCGAAAAGAAGGCCGACAAAGGCGAGGAGGAATCGGAGCGCGCGCATCAGTGATAGGTCCCAAAAGCGGACCAAAAAACGGTTTCCGTCGCCTGGCCGTTGAGGAGGTCGAAATTAACAATCGTCCCCGCCGGGATATTCCACGCCCCGCAAAGCTGGCCGGTCCCGCTCGTCGTCCCCGCGCTCGCCAAGCTGTTGGCGTTCGAGGCCGGTCCGCTGCCAATCCATGGGAGCATCACGACCGTCCCGGCCCCGTTGACGGAGGTCGCGCCATAGCATTGAAGGATGAGGTAGTGGCCGGTCGGGACGGTGTAAGGGAGGCTTGTGACCTCGATCGCGCCGTTGCCCGTCATCCCATTAGCGCTTGGCGTTGGGTTGGTCGACGTCGTAGAGCCCGTGACGGATGTTGCGCCGTAGGCAACCCAAGGCGTCCCTGACGATCCACCCCCGCCAACGGCCGATATAACGCCGCCGCCGCTGATCGTAATTGTCGTCCCGTCAGGCTGGACGCAGCCCGTCGCCGACACGGTCGCATTCGGGCATTGGGCCGAGACGATTGACCCCGTAAGGTCGGCAAACGCAAGCTGCACTAAGTGATGGACGCCAGACGTGTCGAGATATTGCACAACCTGATGCGCGACCTGGGCGATGCTCTCGCCGCCGCCCAGCGTCGAGGCGGTCGGCGTCGGCAACTGAGCGGCGGCGGCGACGCCCCCGATCGCGGCAAAATTGAGCGGCTGGTAAGTCGCGTCCCCCCTGAAATAGGTTGTCGTCGTATTGGGCCACGCGGGGAGCGCGCCCGAGAGGGAAGCCGTCGCGGGATTGATGAACGCCGTCAATTGCGTTTGCGTGAGAGCCGCAGGCGTGCCGCCGCCAACAGAACCGATCACCGTCAGCGCGGCGAGCGTCGGGAATTGCGCCAGCGTGAGGCTATTCGCGGGGATCAGATTGGCGCGCGCGGCCGACAGACTCGCCATGTCCGACAGGTTGTTGGCGATTGCCGCCGCGCCAATGGCGTTCGCCGCCGCCGCGCCCGCCGCGCTTTGGCCCGTCCCGCCGTTCGCCACGCTTTGCACCACGCCAGGGCATCCGGTCGCCGACGACGACATGACGCCGGCCGACGAATTGCAAATCTCGCCATGCAGCGTGAGGGAGGACCAAGTCGGCGGCGCGAGCAGCGTTTCGGTTTGAAAAATTGGATTTGCTGGGACGCCAGCGGCAGCGGCCGGCGAGCAGAATATGGCGAGCGCCGCGAGGGCGGCGATCAGGCGACGCATACGGAGCCCCCGTTATTCCAGAGCTGGCCAGAGCCATCGGCCGGCTTGCTCAAGGGCAGATCCGCGCCCCCGATTGCCAGCAATTGCGACGCCGTCAGAAGATGGAAAAAGATGGGGGAAGCGTCAGGGGCCGGCGTGTTGCCGGGGACGATGCAGACAACGCCGTCATTGCTCCACAGCGCGCCGGGCTCGAGCCCGACGTCTCTCGTCGGAAACGTCGGCGAGAGCAGAATGAGAAAGCCCCCGTTGACGGCCAGATTCTTCGCGGGCTCGCGACCATCCTCGGAAGGCGTTGCGGCGCCCGTATCGCTCACGTCGGGCATCCGCAGACTTTCTCAGCGACGACACGACGAATCAATTCAGCGGGCGTCGTTTTCTCGCGGTCCGCCGCGCGCTTGATAGCTGCCGTCATGCCCTTTGGAACATGAACGGTAACGCGCTCCGGGAAGCGCGGCGCGGCCTGGCTGAAACCTTCGTCGGGTGCGAACATAGGGGCTCCGCCCAAATCAGAATGATTGGAGCTAGGCCCGGGGTCGGCCTCTTGACCATGCAAGGTCTGCGGGTTGTGCGGAATATGCGCGATCTGCGCGATCTGCGGAATTTGCGGGTTTTGCGCTATTGCTCAGCCGCGCCGTCCACGGTGCCCGCACGGGCGAGAGGAAACAACGGGAGGACAGAAATGGATTCATGGATTCCGGTATTGCAGGCACTAGCCACACCGGCGATAGCGCTTGCGGGTGCCTTCATTGCCTTCGCTCAATGGCGGAATTCCAGACGGCAGGCCGCCTTTGCTCTTTTCGAGAAACGGATCGGGGTGTTCAATGATGTCGAGTCAGCTGTCCGCGAGGTCTTTTCGACCGCTAAGGTCTCGCAGGAAGGCTTCTTTGCATTTCAAGCCGCGCGGCTGCGAGCTAGGTTCATATTCGGGGACGACGTTCAGACCTATCTGGAGGCCCGCTCCAAGGACTTTGCGTGGCTGATGACGTTTACCAACGACGTCATCGACGCGGACGGCGACCGCACGGCTCGCATTGATGAAAAGTATGCCGCCATTAAGCGAATCATCGCGTTTCAGGACGCGGCGACGCCTGTCTTCGCCCGCTATATGCGGATGGATCAGAAACTCCCGACGTTTTTGTCTTGGCTCTAATTCGGCTGCACCACTTAGAAACGCGTCTGAGTTTACGACAAGAATCAAAAGGGCGTTGTCTTGTGACGGTTGGCGACGGCAAAATACGGCGCCACAAGCGGCCCGGCGCGATCTCCCGAGAGGTAAGCGCGCAGGGCGGCGCCGTTGCCGTCGAGAAACATGGCCAATGCGACGCGAGAAACCTACCAAGGGCCATTTGCGACGCGTCGACCGATGTCGTGGACGCCGCACCAGCCGCGCACCGTCGTTTCGCTGCGGCCGGCTATTTCAGCAGCGATGCGAAGGGAAATCGCTTCGCGGCGGTCATAAGGGATCAGCACGTGCGAGGCCAAGGCCCCAGCGTCGAAGCCGCCGCCAGCTGAGATCCCCGCCCCGTGTTTTTCGCTCGCGCCCAAGATAGCCTCCAGCGTCAGAGAATTTCCGGATATTGGAAATCAGCGGGAGCCGGATCGTCCGGCGTGAAGGGCCTGAAACGGCGCACCGTAACGAGCGTGTCTGAATCTACGATTCCGGCGCCGGCTCGCAACGCCGCCTCGGCCGCGGCCATGTCCCGGGAGCCGTCGTCAAACAAGACGAAAACCCGATCGGTCATGGGCCGTCGCCGTAGGCGCTTCAATTTGACTCGGCTCCATCCGTGAGCCTTGGCGCGGCGCAGAATGGCCTGCGGACTGGTCCCATGATGCTTGGCGATTTCCCGCAACGAAAATTTCCCCAAGCGATATTCCAATTCGATTTGAGCCCAGTTCAACCCTGAGGATTTGTCATTTTCGCCGCCGTCTGTCATTTCGGTTCGTCCATTTTGAGCAGCGTCAGGGCGTCGGGGGAAATCTCCAAAGAGTTCGACGCGAGGGCCGACACGTCCGGGTCGACCATGGCGACGGGGGCGGCGTCAGAGCGCGCGAGGTAGGGATAGCGCGCCCGCAATTCCTCGAGAGTAGGTCGCCGCGATCGATCCGCCTGGGGTGCGGGAATTGCCCTTTCGGCGTGCGCGCGCCGTCTAGGTTCCCGCGGCCAGCGCCCGTCGCGCGGGCGGCTGCGCAAATCCATGTCGCCGCGATCGCTCATGAGAGAATTTGCCTTCGCTGTTCGGCGAGGCGCGCTTGCCGCGCCCGGCTGTCGATAGAATCCTGCAAGCTGTAGGGCTTCGAGCCGGCAGGCCCGCGGTAGGGCTCCTCGGGCGCGACGGGCAAATCTTCATCGTCGTATCGGGCGCCGTTGAGCCACGCGGCTGGGGCCGGAATGAATTGCCTGGCCGTGCAGGCAACAGCCCACGCGGAGGCGTGCGCCTTCGCCGCGGCAACGATGGCGGCAGGATCAGCGCCTGCCTTGACTGCCTTCAAAAATGCCTTCGTGGCAGACGCTCGGCCGACCTTTTTGGGATACGCGGTGTAAAATTCGAGGCCCAAAGTCGCTATTCGAGATTTTTCCAAATCGACAGGCGAGCGGAGCGAGCTATTCTCTTTCTGGGTTATAGCTCTGGCTTCTAGCCTCTGGGCTTTATCCACCCCGTCAACCATCGGGTTTTCCGGGGGGATAACAGGGGGGTTAACCCCCTCGGCGAGTGTGCCCTTAAGCCTCGGGTTGCCGCCGGTTGCCCCATTTTTTTTGTCGATGGCCGCCTTTGCGTCATCGCGGCGAATGCGCCGACTGTAGACAGTGCCGCCCGCATCGACGCTGAAAACCCCCGCGTCGCGCAACTCGTCCAGTGCTGTTGACACCTCGTCCGATGAGCTGCCGGCGAGCGCCGCCAGCTGGCGCGGACTAACCTGTTTGTCGTTCAACAGAAGGGAACCGCGGGGGCTGGCATCGTGCATGATCGCCAGCATTTCCATCCACAAGCCGCGCGCCGCGAGCGAGCAAACGCGTAGGCTCGGATCAGAGCGCCAGTCAGCCGGGTAGAACTTCATCCATGGCATTTTTGCGCGGTCGGTCATCAGCCCGTCGCGCCTTCAAGTTCGTCGGCGATGGCGTCAAGATCGTTGGCTATATCGAGCGCGCGGCGCGCTTCCGACGCGACGATGACGACCGGAGGGGAGCCGCAGAGCGAGACGCCTGCCGCGGCCTTTTCGGATTGGGCGCCCGCGCGTCTCCGCAACGCGCGAACGGCGCTCGCTACGATCGCCGCTTCGAGGGGGTCGAACCTTTCCACAGCGCTGGTCATTTTGCGCCGCCCTTCGCTCTCAAGCGAGCTTGGATCGACCCGCCGATTATGATAGGGTTGCACGTTGCCAAAGAGTTCCCATCCCCCCGACCATGCGCCCCCGCGCTGGTCGGGTTTCGTTTTCTTGGGGCGGTCATTTTTTCTCGCCCTGCAAGAGCGCTTCCGCCGCGTCGACGGGGATAAGCCGGCGACCGCCGATAAGGACCGATCGCAAAGCGCCTCTTGCAATCATCGAATAAGCGGTTGTCCGCCCCATCGAATATTGATTGCAGAATTCTCGGACGGAAATCGCGCGCTTTAGCGTGTGAGTGAGGGTCGCCCCGTCGCTCTTGGCGTCATGCGTTGCATGTTGCATTGGACATACCTTTGGCTGGGCGCTTTTCGCGCCGCAGATCGAACTAAGGGATTGGCCAATGGTCTGTAGCTACTCGAACAGCGCCGGTTGACGGGGGCTGCGGAAGCGGACCGAGTCTGTTTGATTGGACCCTTCGGCTTGATCCGGCATAAGCGGAACGGCGCTGCACATCAAGGAAGCCAACGCCATGTTGGCTGGTTTTACACAGCCGCGCCGGCAGGCTTGCCAAACGCAACCACGTTGCCGCCCGTCTTTGGCTCGCACCATTGCCCCCAGGCTTCCATCATCGCCCGGCGTCGCTCCAAAGCATCGCCGCGCCGATATGCCGCCTCGGCCTTGTTCGCGATCGTATGGGCGAGCGCCGTCTCGCGAAGCTCCCCGCTGAACGGGGAAACCTCAGAGGCCCAATCGCTAAACGCGGACCGAAAGCCGTGCGCCGTCAAGTCCCCACGCCCCATGCGCCGCAAGAGCATGAGCATTGACATGCTCGAAAGGGGTCGGGCCGGCCGCTGGCCTGGAAAAACATGCTCGCCCGTCTGCGCCTCCGCGAGACGCTTCACGATATCGAGCGCCCGGGCCGCCAGGGGAATGCGATGCTCCTTATGCGCCTTCATTCGACCGGCCGGCACGGTCCACAGTCCGGCGTCAAGATCAAACTCAGCCCAGCGTGCGCCCAAAACCTCGCCTGTTCGCGCGGCCGTCAAGATAGCCAATTCGAGCGCGAGCGCCGCGATCGCTTCGCGGCTCCGCAACGCCGCCATGAAATTGGGCATATCAGGATAGGGCAGCGCCGCATGATGGCCGCGCGATAGTTTGCCGACCTTGGGCAACGTCGCGTCAAGATGCCCACGCCATGCCGCGGGATTTTCGCCCGCCCGCAGACCCTCGGCTTTGGCTGAATTAAGGACGCGCTCTATCCGCCCGCGCACTCTTTGCGCTGTCTCGGGCTTGGATTGCCAGATGGGCATCAAACAAGCCAAGACGCCCGTGGCGTCCACTTTGTCAATCGGGACGTCCCATATCGACCGGCAGTAGGTTTTGAGGGTGCTGCGCCATTGCTGGCGATGTTTGGGGTTGCGAAAGCCGCCCTCGATGCGGTCGACCAGCGCCAGCGCGTAGGCCCCGAAGGTCGGAATCCCGGCCGCAGCCTGTTCGGCCCGGTCAAGATCCCCGCGCGCCCGGCGTCGAGCCTCGAGCGGGTCGACGCCGCCCCCGACAAGCACGCGAGCGCCGATCGCCAATTGTCTGGCCTTGGCCAGCGACAAGGCTGGAAACGCCCCAAGGCTCATTTCCTTCAATCGACCTTGCCAGCGGAAAAAGAATACCCATTGCCGCGAGCCGCCAGGCCGCACCGTCAAATAGAGATTGCCGCCGTCCGCGTGGCGCCCGGGCTCCGTCAGACTTTCGACGCGGCGAGCGGTCAGCCGATTGATCGTTCGCTTTTCAGCCATAGCCGTCCGCCCCGGTCGAATTGCCCTAATTGTTGCCCTAACAAATATCACGGCTTTGGGCGAACGGCAATGGACGCTGGCGTATTTTCGGAAAGAGAAAGCCCCATATTGCGCGGGGTTGCGAGGTCAGTGTCGGACTTCATCGGCCGGTAGTCTGGCGGAGGGGGCGGGATTCGAACCCGCGATACGGTTTCCCGCATACACACTTTCCAGGCGTGCGCCTTCAGCCGCTCGGCCACCCCTCCGTCTTGCGATTTCTGGCGCAAGCAGCGCGCATATCACTGCGGACGCTCGCCGCGCAAGTCGGCCGGCGCCGACGGGTCGCACAATAGCGGATAAGTTCGTCCGTCCAAACCAGGCGGCTGATCAACGGGGCCGCGGCGCGCATTGCGCGCGAAACGGGCATGGACTAGGTTCCGGCGGCGATCGGTTCTCGACGCAGGCCATTTGACCTAGCGTTGTCGGCGCGAGCGCAAGATCTTGGAATAGATCGTCCATGAAGAAGATCCCCGATCCCGTCGACAGGCATGTGGGGGCCCGCTTGCGGATGCGGCGCGTGCTGGTCGGCATGACGCAGGAAAAACTCGGCGACGCGCTCAACATAACCTTCCAGCAAATTCAAAAATACGAAAAAGGGGCCAATCGCATCGGCGCCAGCCGGTTGCAGCAGCTCGCCCGCATCCTGCAGGTGCCGCCGGCTTTCTTCTTTGAGGGCGCGCCGTCGGAAGGGACGCCCGCCGCCGGTTTTGCCGAGCCGGACGGCGGTTCCTACGTCGTCGACTTCCTCTCGACATCCGAAGGGCTGCAGCTCAACCGGGCGTTCGCGCTTATTCGCGACCCCAAGGTTCGCCGAAGGATTCTCGATCTCCTGGCCTCGCTCGCCCAGGATTCCGACGAGCCGCCGAAGATTGTCGGCGCAAAGCCATAGAATTAAGCGATATATCGTTCGGTATAAAGAACGCTTTCGATAGAATCGCTTGACCTGACGAACGCCGCCTGTCAAAAACGCGGCCTCTTTGGGCGCTTGTCGCGAATCCGACGCTAGCGACTTACGCAGCGTCGTGGTGGGCCTGTCGCGCTTCAAATCGGCGAAACGCAACAGGAGACCGCCCCGGTGACCCGCAAGAACTTTCAATTTACCAGCGAATCTGTTTCCGAGGGCCATCCCGACAAGGTTTGCGACCGCATATCGGACGAGATCGTCGATCTCTACTTTCGCGAAGGCGCCAAGGCCGGCGTCGACCCCTATAATATTCGCGTGGCCTGCGAGACCCTGGCGACGACCAACCGCATCATCATCGCCGGCGAGGTTCGCGGGCCAACCCTGGACAATGCGCTGATCGAGGAGACCGCGCGCGCCGCGGTCAAGGACATCGGCTACGAGCAGGAGGGCTTTCACTGGCGCAACGCCGAGGTCGAGATCCTGCTGCATGCGCAATCGGCCGACATCGCGCAGGGCGTCGACGCCGCCGGCAACAAGGACGAGGGCGCCGGCGACCAGGGCATCATGTTCGGTTACGCCTGCAACGAGACGCCCGAACTGATGCCGGCGCCGCTCTATTACGCGCATAACATCCTCAAGCTTCTCTCCGACGCGCGCCGCTCGGGCGTCGAGAAGAAACTGGGCCCCGACGCCAAGAGCCAGGTGACGGTGCGCTATGCGAACGGCGCGCCGGTCGAGGCGACGCAGATCGTCGTTTCGCACCAGCACACCGACGCGTCGCTGTCGTCCGAAGACGTCGGCCGCATCGTGCGGCCCTATGTCGAAAAAGCGCTGCCGGCCGGCTGGATCACGCCGCAGACGGTCTGGCACATCAATCCGACCGGCAAGTTTTACATCGGCGGCCCCGACGGCGATTGCGGCCTGACGGGACGCAAGATCATCGTCGACACCTACGGCGGCGCCGCGCCGCATGGCGGGGGCGCCTTTTCCGGCAAGGACCCGACCAAAGTCGACCGCTCGGCCGCCTATGCCGCCCGCTATCTCGCCAAGAACGTCGTCGCGGCGGGCTTTGCCGACCGCTGCACGATCCAATTGTCCTATGCGATCGGCGTCGCCAAGCCGCTGTCGATCTACGCCGACCTGCATGGGACAGGGCATGTCGAGGAGAGCAGGCTCGAGACGGCGTTGACCGAGGTCATGAACCTTTCGCAGCGCGGCATTCGCGAGCATTTGGGCTTGAACAAACCGATTTTCGCGCGCACTTCCGCCTATGGCCATTTTGGCCGCGCGCCCGACAGCGACGGCGGTTTCTCCTGGGAGAAGACCGACCTGGCGAGCCCGCTGCGGGCCCTCGTCTCCTGATCGGCCAAGACCCGGAGCCGGACGAGGAGGATC
>Ga0302324_100008035_pt1 | contig 22317 bp, 18 predicted proteins | sample Palsa_T0_1_FD_201949 | JGI IMG/M metagenome (GOLD analysis project Ga0302324, IMG submission 201949) | Peat permafrost microbial communities from Stordalen Mire near Abisko, Sweden - Palsa_T0_1 | ecosystem: Environmental > Terrestrial > Soil > Palsa > Peat permafrost | place: Sweden: Abisko...
CAAAGGTGACAGTCGTCGTCGAGCCCTTGACGGAGATAAGGGTCTGCCATGCATTGTTCAGTTCTGCAGCTGTGGCTGCGACGCCCGTCGTATATCCGCAGGTGTAATCGCCCGCGACCTGATAGATTTTGCCCGTAGCCCCAACTATTTCCAGAATGTCGCAACGAACGTTTTCAGTAACGAAGATATTGGCCGGACTGACGGAAGTGTCGAGGTTCACACTCAACGGATAGCAGAGGTATGCGTCGGCGGCGGCTCCGCCTGCCCCGTAGGGACTGGTTCCTCCGCAGTTGGCTTGCGAAGACGTGTTGCCTCCGCCGCCGGCGACCTGAGTGATCGCGCCGGTTGGGGACGCATCGGTGACCTTTAACAGCCGGCCACTATAGTAATCGGTGATATACAAGCTTCCGCTGGCGGCGTTGTAGGCGACATCTTGGGGTCCGTTCAGGTTGGTCGCATTGGCCGTCGACCCCAGACCGTTGTATCCGCACTGCGGATAGGGGTTGCCTGTTGTCGGATGAATGATCAGGCCAGCGACGGTGGAAATGATGCCGGTTGCCTGATCGACTTTGCGCACCAGACAGTTGTTGAACTCGGAGAAGTAAACGTTCGCCGGGGAGCCGCCGTCGACCGCGATGCCGGTTGGCTCATTCAACTCCGCCGTGGTTGCCTTGATGCCGTCGCCGTTGTAGCCGGCAGTGCCGACGCCTGCGATCAGTGTGAGCGTACCCGTAGTGCTCAGTTTGAAGACCTGGTTCTTCTCGGAAGCTGAAAAGTACTGGTTCCCGGCCGAGTCAACGGCAATGGTATACGGACCGTAGATGTTGGCGAGCGTAGCCGGAATGGCGTTGGGGCCATGGCCGACTATAGTGTTGACGACGTCCTGTTGGGCGGCGGCGGCGATCGAGCAGCCAAGCGCCACCAATGCGTACGATGCAATTTTCTTGAAAAGCTTCACAATGTCTCCTTGGCGATCGTCCACGCGAGTCCTCGGGAACCCTGTCCCGGCTCGCCTGGTTAGGTGGCTACTGCTTCTCCACTGCTGGGTAAGGGGCCGGGATCAGGTCTATATGCTCAAGGCTCGAGCCTCCCTGGCCGTCAGGCAGCAGCATTTTCAGCGCGGGATGCACTCCCTGCTTCCAGCGCGCATATTCAACCGGCGAGATGCTGAACTGCTGCGACAGGGCGACCTTGCCGGAAGCCGGCAGCAAGGTGATTTCGCCGAAGGCGCCAATCGGAGATGCCACCGGCGCTTCGTTATAGAGAACGACCCCGGCACCTTGAACCTCATGGCCGGTCAAGTTGTGGAGGGTTATCTTGAGGGTGATCTCGACCCGGTCGACGGACTCGGAGACATTGGAGATCTGGTAGGACGCGAAAAATTTGGCGCGATACTCGGCCCGTGAGACCGGCACCAGACTGAGAAAAAGTGTGGACAGAACGGCGACGAGTGACACGCGCAGTGTACGACGTTGCATATTTCCTCCTGGCATGGAAATGCATTGGGTTACGGTTACTTGGATCGATAGAGAGTTGGGAGTAATACCGGAAAAGGACGACAGGGAAGGCAAGGATCAAGTGAAACTATGAATATCTTTCATCCAGCAGTCGAATAGTAGCCAACCAGATGGAGTGGAGGCAAGGGACAATTCATGAAATATCGGGGCATCAGCAGCTAATCGACGGGCACCCTTGGATGGCAGGCATCTCCCGCAGCCAGCGATGGTTATCAAATGGTTACCAGATGCCGCTCGCAGGTTTTCCAAGGTAACCATCTTGACGATTCTAGAGTTGTAATCCGGGGTAAATAAGTCATCAACAAGGCGAAGGAGACCCGGTTGATACGGATAGACGCGGTGCAAGGCGATTCAGCCCCACGGAACCCTGGTCATTAAGCGGGTTGATCGCACCACAGTTAAATGGGTGTTATCAAAAAATCCGCAATGAGCGGCGTTCGTTCTCGCCCAGTTGAAGGGAATTGCAGTCAGGCTGACGCAGCTTCTTTGTCTGCCGTCGGGGTCTTGCCGAGGAGGATGAGGCTGCCGACAATTCCGGCGGTAACCGAGGCTGCTAAGGTGCCGATCTTGGCCATGTCCACCACCGTGTCGGAGTTCAATGCGAGTCCTGCGATGAAAAGGGACATCGTGAAGCCAATTCCGCAGAGCCAGCCGGCGCCGAAGATCTGCTTCCACTGCACGCCGGCGGGAGGGGATGCGAGCCTGGTCTTGTGTGCCAACCAGGAAAAAAGCATGATCCCGATGGGCTTCCCCAGCAGCAACCCGAGAAAGACGCCGAGTGTTACCGGGTCACGAACGGAGGCCTCGATCTGCCCGAGAATGTGGACTCCGGCATTGGAGAAGGCAAAGACCGGCATGATCAGGAAGCTCACCCAGGGCTGCAAAGAATGCTCGATACGGTGCAACGGGGTGTCCACCTTCTCGCACTGGCTCTCAAGGGTGTGGATGAGCGCATGAGCTTCGGAGGAGTTATCCTGCGCCTGGTCGAAGTGATCCAGCAGCCGCCGGCATTTGCTGACGAATTTCTCCTTGTCTATGGAGCTCTTGACGGGAATAGAAAAGGCCAACAGCACCCCGGCAATGGTTGCGTGAACGCCGGATTGGAGGACCGCAAACCAGACGAAGACTCCTAGGAATGCATACACGGCCGGCTGGCGGATTCCGGCCCAATTGGCTACAAACGAGACACCGACGCCGAGCAGGCCGAGGGCCAGGCTCATATATGAGATGTGAGCGGTGTAGAAGAGCGCGATCACCAGAACGCCAAAGACATCGTCCACAATTGCGAGCGCGGCGACAAAGACCTTGAGAGACGGGGGAACGCGACTCCCGAGAAGCGCCAGCACGCCGAGTGCGAAGGCGATATCGGTGGCCATGGGAATTCCCCAGCCTCCGGCATGGACGCTTCCCTTGTTGATCGCAAGATAAACGAGTGCGGGGACGATCGACCCTCCGAGTGCCGCCATGAAGGGGAAAGCCGCTTGACGCAGCGAAGACAATTCTCCAATCAAGACCTCACGCTTGATCTCCAAGCCGACCAGGAAGAAGAAGATTGCCATGAGTCCGTCATTGACCCAGATATGCCGGCTCCAGGAGAGCACGTAGCGTCCGACTCCCAGCGTGAAGGTCGTATGCCAGATCGCGTGATAGCTGTCCTCCCAGGGAGAGTTTGCCCAGACCAGAGCGATCAACGTGGCCAGGAGCAGCAGAATGCCGCCTGCGGCCTCCAATCGGGCAAAGCGGGTGAACGGGCTGATCAGGATCTCGATGGGCGCTCGATTGGGCGCTGGCGAGGATGTCGGTACCGACATTGATTTCCTTTCGCCTCCGAGGCCAGCCGGTGACCAGCGGGTGCCCATGCCGAGGTTCACAAGTGCGCAAGGCGAATGTAACATGAGCGGCTTTCGGTAAGAAGCAGATTCAAGCGTGAGCACCGGTTACTGCGGGGAATGAACTGCTAAACTTGAGGGAAGAGATAAGCGATGGAGCGCAGCCAGCGTGGACTGCGGGGGCACGGGAGGAGAAGCACAACATGGCAGAGACAGGGACCAACGGCAACAACGGAAATTTGATCGGCGCGAATCATCTTCGGCTGAAACTAGGCCTGGCCGAAATGCTCAAAGGCGGGGTGATTATGGACGTGATGAACGTCGAGCAGGCGCGCATCGCGGAGGAAGCCGGGGCTACGGCCGTAATGGCTCTGGAACGGGTGCCGGCGATGATTCGCGCCGAGGGCGGAGTGGCCCGCATGGCGAATCCCAGGCTGATCAAGCAGATCATTGAGACCGTCTCAATTCCGGTAATGGCCAAGGCCCGTATTGGTCACTTTGCCGAAGCCCAGGTCTTGCAGCATCTGGGCGTGGATTTTATCGACGAATCCGAGGTCCTGACCCCTGCGGACGAAACCCATCATATTGATAAGCATGCTTTCACCACTCCGTTCGTTTGCGGAGCGCGCGATCTCGGAGAAGCTCTGCGGCGTATATCCGAGGGAGCGGCCATGATCCGAACCAAAGGCGAGGCCGGCACCGGCGATGTGGTCCACGCGGTCAAGCACATGCGGCAGATCGTGAAAGAGATGAAGGCGCTGACGGTCCTCGGCGAGGAAGAACTCTATGCCGCAGCGAAGGAGCATCGGGCTCCGTATGAACTGATCCGCATGGTGGCGAAGACTGGAAAGCTGCCGGTGCCGAACTTCTCGGCGGGAGGAATTGCAACCCCAGCGGACGCATCGTTAATGATGCAGCTTGGGGCCGAGGCGGTGTTTGTCGGCTCGGGTATATTCATGAAGGAACGGGCGACGCCGCTGGATGTAGAAGTCAACAAGGATCCCGCAAAGTTCAGCTCCACCAAGGAATATGAATATGCTGTAGCTAAGGCCCGCGAGGAATATGCTGAAGCTCTATCCCGCGCGAAAGCGATGGTGATCGCGACCACCCACTACGACAACGCCAGGATTCTTGCCGAGACGAGCGAGGAATGCACTGGCGCGATGAAGGGTCTTGCGGTCGCCTCTATCGAGGAATCGGCATTGTTGCAGACCAGGGGCTGGTAAGCGCGCGGTGATCGAAAGCACCGCCCCGCCGCCTGAGATGCTGGCGCCCGATGAGGCCCGCCCGATCATTGGCGTGCTGGCCATTCAGGGCGATTATGCGGCCCATGCCCGCGCGTTGATGCACGCCGGAGCGGAGCCGGCCATGGTTCGCACAGCTGCGGAGTTGGACGGGCTCGATGGCCTGATTATTCCCGGCGGCGAATCCACGACAATGCTGAAATTCCTGGAGCGGGACAGCTTTCTCGCTCACTTAAAGACTTTCGTACAGACGAAACCGGCATTTGGGACCTGCGCCGGCTGCATCCTGTTGGCAAAAGAGGTGGTCCATCCGGCGCAAGCCAGCCTGAGCGTTCTCGACGCGACCGTCGAGCGCAATGCCTACGGCCGCCAAATTGACAGCGCCATTTTGACCCAGGCGACTTCCCTTCCGGGTGGCCCGCTGGAAATGGTTTATATACGAGCGCCCCGCATTACGCGGGTTGGCGCAGAGGTTGAGGTTCTCGCCAACCGGGACGGCTTCCCTGTCCTGGTGCGCCAAGGCAAGCTGATGGCCGCGACCTTTCACCCTGAACTCTCCGAGGATCGCCGCGTGCATGAATTATTCGTCGCTATTGTGCGGAGAGCTAAGGCCGCCGAGGCTAATCGAGAGAGTGGTTCACAAAGCGAAATCTTAAGCGCTTAAGATATTCTCGGGGCTACCGAAATTGCTCTCCGGAATATATTGGTCATCGCCACTCTGGATGCCGGACAACGGCGCGCTGCACGGCCTCGCGGTTGACCACTTGATGAAGATCAACCTGGCCGTCATCGCGGTCATCTTTCTGTTGGCGCACCTTCTGCTCGGAATCGCCCTACTAAAACACCCTCGCCAACCGACCCTCCGTCGCTTCAATCGCGTGGAGTCGCTCCCGCTGATGGCTCTCTGCTGTCTTTACGCCTGGATGGCGGTTACGGCGCAGCGGCTTTGGGCGGCGAACCGGTTTGAGGGCCCGTCACCAACCGCGATGCAAGTCGAGGTGGTTGGTGTCCAGTTTCAATGGTATTTTCGATATCCGGGAAGTGACGCGACCTTCGGCGCAACGAAACCGCAGTTGGTCAACGCCGGAGCCGGCAATCCGCTAGGCCTCGATCCGCACGATTCGGAAGGAAACGATGACGTGGTCAGTAGCGAGCTGGTTTTGCCGGTCGGACGCGAAGTCGACCTGCGCCTGCGCGCTCACGATGTCATTCACGGTTTTTTCATTGCGGGCATGAGGCTTAAGCAGAACGCCGTGCCCGGGCTGACGCTGCACGTTCACTTCACCGCGATTGAAGTGGGCAACTATCCGATCCTCTGCACACAAGTCTGTGGTCTCGGCCATGGGCATATGCAGGCGCGCTTACGGGTTGTATCTTGGCGGGAGTTTGACTCTTGGCTCGCCGAACGCGAAAGCAAACGGATGGCCCAACAGGCAGCCAAGGCGGGTGGATTGTGAGCCCCGACCCGGGGGCTTCCGGGAAGACCTGGCAAGCCAACTTGGATGCTCTCGCGCCGCCGGGGTCGCGCTCGGCCAGAGAGCGTCCGCAACGACCCTGGGTGTTCAGCACCGATCATCGCGTGATCGGGATTCAATATCTGCTGCTATCTCTGGTGACGGTTGCGGTGGGCACGATCCTTTCCCTGGTGATGCGGATTCATCTTGTCTGGCCGCAGCTGGCGCTCCCTTTTTTCGGCCTACTGAAGCCGGAAGACTATCTGGCGCTGGTGACCCTGCACGGCACCTTAATGGTTTTCTTCGTGTTGACGACTGCGCCGCTGAGCGGGTTCGCGAATCTGGTATTGCCGGAACAAATAGGCGCGCGACAGATGGCGCTGCCGATGGCGAATGCGATTTCCTTCTGGCTTACCGCCCTGGCGCTATTGGTTCTGCTGGGGGCTGTTGCGGTTCCCGGGGGCGCGCCGACCGCTGGATGGACAGCCTACCCGCCCTTCAGCGCGATCGACGCGGCTGGTCCCGGCCAGGCGCTGGGAATGGATCTTTGGTTGGTCAGCCTGGCAATTTTCTGCATTTCTTCCTGGCTTGCCGCAGTGAATTTCCTGGTCACTATCGTCGGCGGACGATGCGAGGGGATGGCGCTCATGCGCATGCCTCTGACGGTCTGGTCGTGGCTGGTCGCGTCTCTGCTGGTGCTCGTCTCCTTCAGCGTCCTGCTCGCCGCGCTGCTGCTGCTCTTCTCAGACCGCCATTTTGGAACCAGCTTCTTCATTCCGATGGGCGACCTTGTCGCCGGCCACGTTCACATGCAGGGAGATGGATCTCCGTTGCTGTGGCTGCACCTCTTCTGGTTTTTTGGCCATCCCGAGGTTTACATCGCAGTGCTTCCCGGAATGGGTATCACTTCTTCCCTATTGGCGAACTTCAGCCGAAGGCCAGTGTTCGGATACCCGATGATGACAGCGACGACGGTACTGATCGGGCTGCTCGGCCTGATCGTTTGGGGGCACCATATGTTTGTCAGCGGGATGAATCCTTATGCCGGGACCGCGTTTGCACTGACCACCATGGCCATTGCGATACCGAGCACGGCAAAAGTGCTGAGCTGGCTGGGGACGCTCTGGGGCGGCGGCTTGAGGCTGACCACTCCCATGCTGTTCTCGATGGGCTTCGTTTCCCTATTCATCGCCGGCGGCTTGACCGGGCCGATTCTGGCGCAGCCAGCCTTGGACGCTTACCTGCACAATACCTACTTCGTCGTGGCTCATTTTCATCTCATAATGGCGATGGCGGCGGTATTTTCGGTTTTCGCCGGAGTCTATTACTGGTTTCCGTTGACGAGCGGCAGGCTGATGAACGAGTCTCTGGGCAAGCTTCACTTCTGGTGTACTTTAATCGGCGCCTATGGGACGTTTTTTCCAATGCACTTTGCCGGGCTGGCCGGCGAGCCACGTCACTACTCCCAACTGGCCGGAACTACGGCGGCATTACAAAGCCTTCTGCCTTTACAGCGTGGAATTACCTATGCTGCCATTTTCCTGGGCGCCGCGCAGTTTCTCTTTTTGGCGAATCTGGTCTGCAGCGTGAGGAAGGGAAAACCCTCTCCACCGAACCCTTGGCAGGCCACGACGTTAGAGTGGGCTTCGGTGGATCGGATGGTGGATGTTAATTTTCAGCGCGCTCAATCCCCGGAGTCCGCGACTGCATCGAAACGGCAGGGTTGGAGAGTCTATCGGGGACCTTACGAATACGGACTTCGCCCGGATCGATCCGACTTCATAATGCAGTGTGATTCCGGCGCAAATCCGGAGTAAGCTCTTAGACAACGGAGTGATTTATGCCCGCCACTTTCACTCGAACGACGCAGGTAGAGCCGGAGCGCAGAGACACAGGCATCGGCGGCAAACCCCCGGTTGACCGGCGTCCGACTGGTGGCGGTGGCGAGGGAGACAATTGGGACAATCGCCCCTCCGGGCGGCGCGGCCCACGGGAACTGCTTACCCGTTACCGCCTTGCCATGACCTTCGCCCTGGCGGGCGACATGATGTTCTTTGTCGCTCTGGTGAGCGCCTTTTTTGTGCGTCAGTCATCCGGCCATATCGACGGGGGCAACAATTATGTCTCGGATTGGCATCCGCTGTCCGTCCCTCCGATACTTTGGCTGAATACCGCGGTACTGGTGCTCAGCAGCCTTACGATCGAGATCGCACGGCGCCAGCTGTTCCGCGAGATTGATGTCATGGAGGAGTGGTTCGGGTTGGGCAAGCCAACGGTGAGGCGCGCCACTCCCTGGCTGATTGTGACCGGCGGCTTAGGGTTGATTTTTGTGGCCGGCCAATGGATTGCCTGGCAGCAACTCTATGCCCAGGGATTGTTCTACTCCGCCAATCCCAATAGCAATTTCTTTTACCTGATCACTGGCACACACGCCCTCCATCTGGTCCTAGGACTGATGGCGATCGGCTTCGCGCTGGCCGCGCTGTACATGCTCAAGCGCATTGAGTACCGGCAAATTGCCGTGGACTGCACGGCATGGTACTGGCATGCGATGGGTGTCTTCTGGATATTTCTCTTTGGGTTGCTGGCGTTTTTTCAATGAGATTTAAGCTCTTGCCGCTGATCTTGCTGGCGGGTGTGCTCAGCGTTTCGCCTGCATTGTTTGGCCAGGGTTGCAGCCTGTGCCGGGATACTACTGCTGGCAGCGCCCCTCAGGCGAGAAAGGCGCTGCTCTGGGCGATACCACTGCTGGGGATTCCGGCAATCGGAATCTTTGCCGGGGTCTTGCTGCTGGCGAGAACAATCCAGCCTGGACAGCAATCCGAATAGCTTCGCCTTTCGAACACAGCAACCATCGCCCTGGAAAGAGCGCCAGAAGATCCGACCCACAGCTATGGTGAGCGGCTACTTGGCCGTCAGCGTGAACCGCTCTTTCACTTCGGTGCTCAGGGTCGCGGCTTTAGGATCGGCCACCCGGAACATAGTTGCATCCGCCTGTTTTCCATGCACCTCAAAGACCAGATAGTTAAAGTTGGGATAGCCCGGATCGCGATATAAATCCCCTGGGTTGCGAGCGTAGACGGGATACGGTTTCGCGCCGCCGCCGCCGCTGACGATATAACTGACCCCATTCAGTTCGAAGCGTTCATAGTTGTGGATATGTCCTGAGACCACGATGAATTTTGCGTGGGTGCGCTGGCTTTGGTCTTCAAGGTAGTGCCGCAATACAACCGCGGTGGGAGACGGCAGATCGGTGATGACTTCGCTTTGGATGTCGTTCACTAGCGGCATGTGAGTGAGAAAAAATAGGAAGTTGACTTCAGCCGGAAGATGGGCCAACTGCGACTCCAGCCACAGGCGTTGCGGCATGCCGGGGTCAAAGGCATCCTGACTCTTGCCCGAATTGGAGTCGAGCACTATGAGGTAGACGCTGCCTATCTGGACGGAATACCAGCGTCGCTCGCCTAGCCAGGGGAATTGGGCGAAGTAGTTTTTGAGGCCGGGGGACTCCAGGGGAACCAACTCATGGTTCCCAATCGTAGGATAGACGCGCAGCTTCGCTTCATCCCAGGGGCTGGTCTCCTGCCGGTAGATGTTCCAATCGGCCTGGTTGGCGCCCCTGAATGGAAGATCTCCAGAAACGAACAGAGCGTTGGGTTTTTCCTGGGCGATGCGATCGACCAGGTACTTGCGAACGCGAGGATTTGTATCCGAGGTGTTTTCGGTATTCGTGAACCTCATATCGCCGTAGGCAACAATCTTCAAATCATCGCCCGGCTTGATTTCGCCCACCACGAACGTAGGCCTTCCGGAAAGGTCGTTGGGGGGTTGCGCACCGGCTGCGGCCATGCAACCGCAGAGCGCCACGCTTGGTATTCTCAAAACTCGCCAGGGAATCCGCATCAATCGGCGTCTTTCGACCACAGGCCGCCCCCGACGAAATGCACGATTTCGAACTTATCTCCTTGCTGAATCGGCGCGGTATCCCAGGCAGCGCGGGGGACAATCGCGCCGTTGTGTTCAACCGCAACCCGGTCGCCTTTGAGGCCGAGAATCCCGATCAATTCAATAAGCCTCGATCCTTGCCTAAGCTCAGAAAAGATGCGATCTTCGCCGTTGATAATTACCAGCATGCTTGGTCAGATTATCATTTCGCAATGGGCCCACGTCGTTGAGCCACGCCATTCCGGGTCAACACTCCCGCCCCGCTACGGAGTGTGTAAACTGGCGATGCTGGATCACGTTGTTCTTGATCGTCTGCAGGAATGGTTCGACATTTTGGATAACGTCAATGTCCGGAGAGACCGACACCCCGGCTCTCAACCTGGAAAGTCGATGCTCCGGGACCGAGATCGCGGTTGGAGGCGGTTTCTTATCGCCGCGGCGCTGTGCCTCCCGCCGATAGCGCACCCGGCCACCGTGCGGGCACAGAGTTCGGCCCTTTCGCCGCCGCCGCCCCCAGCTAACCAAACTCCGGCCCTCGAAGCTCAGCCTACCGTGAACTTTTACCTGGCAATACCATTGCCCCAGGTTGCGGACAAGGCGGACCAACTCGACCGCAAATTGGCGGATATTTCTGCTTATCTTGCCTCCGGCCGGGGGATCATCGACCAAAATCAGGTGATCGCCGGCGAAGCCTCGGAGATCCGGGATCGCGCTCAGCACGTGGATAGCTTTCTTGCCGCCTCGCCCGACATACTCCAACTGCGGGATGAAGCGGTCTTCTGGAGTGGCCTGGATGCGCAGTCGGGGGGGCTGCGCAAGCAGCTGGCGGTTCGCGCTACCGAACTGCAGAGTCAGATTGGCCAGCTGAACGGGGAAGAGACCCGTTGGCTGGCAACCCAGAGCCAGATTGTCGACGACAGCGGGATCGAGGTGGTCAGCACTCGCGTCCAGCAGGAACTCGACGCGATTCGCAACCTACGTTCCCAGGCCCAGGATCAACTCAATCGAGCCCTCACGCTTCAAAATCAGCTCTCCCTTACCAGTCGCAGGATCTCCGAGTCTTTGGCCAAATTGAATGACGCCGAGGATGAGTATCGGGGTCACCTTTTCAGGCGGGACAGCGAACCTTTGTGGAATCTGCGGGCCATTCGACATGCCGACCAGCCGCTGGAAGTATTGCTGCGCAGGTCTGGTGCCCGGGACTACCAGTCCGCGGAAGAATTCTTGCGCGCAGCGACATTTGGACTGTTGTCGATTCCATTGCTATTCGTCCTGGGGCTCTTCGGCGCGTTCAGGCTTCGGCGCTATGCTGAGGGCGCGACCCTTTCCGCCGCCTCCCAAGCTGCACTCGCAGTGCTAGCCAAGCCGTATTCCCTGGCACTATCGGTCACCTTGCTAGTTTGCATTCCCGAGGCGGGCACAGCCCCTTCCAGCATCGCGATCCTGCTCTATCTGATCTGGATCGGAGTCATCTTCCGCCTGACGCCTCTGCTCATCCCCGACGAATTCCGGCCTATCGTTTATGGGTTGTTGACATTGAATGCCGTGGAATTCCTGCGCGTCGGGATACCGCTTCCGGCAATGGTCAACCGAATTTTTTTTACCCTGATTTTGTTTGCCGCGGTAGGAATGTTCGCTTGGCTGGGCCGGCCATTCAGGCTCAGCCAGTTACGGCTGTCAAAATTACACCTGCAGTTGGCGACCGGGATTGCCGTAGCCGGTGGGCTGCTGACCGGAATCGCCCTGGTGGCAAATGTGTGCGGTTTCGCGTCCCTGGCCCGGGTCCTGGGCGTCGGCACGCTGTTGAGCGGCCTCTACGCGGCCGGACTCTATTGCTATGCCCGAGTCTTCCTGCTGCTCCTAGCCCTGTTTGTAGAAAGCCAGTGGTCAAGCGCGTTCTCCGCAGAGATCCGCCAAAACATTGAAATATGGGGCCGACGTGGGATCCTTGCGATTGCCATTCTCTTTTGGTGCACTCGCTCCCAACTCTATGTCTACCTGTTCCGGGACAGTCTGGCGGAGGTAGGCTTCGGCATTCTGGACTTTACGTTCGTCCTGGGAAAAGTCGAGTTCAGCATCGGCAACATCCTCGGCGTCATCCTGATCCTCGGCATAGGCTTTCTGCTTGCCAAGGTGACGAGTTCCCTGTTGAGGAGTCTGCTGGTTGCCAAGCTGCCCATCCAACGCGGCTTACCGTATGCGATTTCGAAATTTGTCTACTATGCGCTGATTCTGCTGGTACTCTTCGCTGCCATCAGCAAGGCCGGTGTAGAACTGAACAAGTTCACGGTGATCACCGGCGCACTGGGCGTCGGCGTGGGCTTTGGCCTGCAGAATATCGTGAACAACTTTGCGTCCGGGTTGATTCTGCTCTTTGAGCGCCCGATCCGAGTCGGGGACACCGTCGAGGTCAATGGGCTGATCGGCTCAGTGGCGAGAATCGGCGCCCGGTCAAGCACGATCACCACCGCGCAAGGGGCCGAGGTGATCGTACCGAACAACAACCTAATCGCCAACCAGGTGGTGAACTGGACGTTGTCCTCTCCGTGGCGACGGGTTGAGATCCCGGTGGGCGTCGCGTATGGCTCCGACCCCGAAGCAATCCTCAAACTGCTGGTGCAGGTGGCGGCCACGAACCCTGAAGTGATGGCCGAGCCGCCGCCGGTGGCCTTCTTTCTCGGCTTTGGCGATAGCGCATTGAACTTTGAACTTCGTTTTTGGGCGCATCGGCAGGATACCTGGTTTCAGCTTAAGAGCGACGTCGCGATTGCAGTAGCCCATGCTTTGCGGCAAGCCAATATCGAGATTCCCTTCCCGCAACGGGACATTCATGTGCGCGGCGCCGATGTTTCCATCGCCAAAGCAAAAGCAGAGTCGAATTAAAAGGGCCCGAACCGGGTGGAGAGAGTTTGCGCTGCCCGGGCGCAGACGCTCCTGGGCGCCCCGGTTTGATGTCACCAAGCCTGCAGTTGCCCTGAAGCGCGCCGTTCCAGAGCGGTAATCACGAAACTCAGCAGCCTATCGGAGCAAACGGCCGTGTCGAACTGCTGGGCGTGGCCGACGAATCTGCTGCGGATCGAAGCGGCCTTCGACCGACTCAAATCGCAGCATCGGTCCCTTCGAGGGAGGGCACCCTAGCTTAGCGAGTCTTTGATGCGCAAAGAATACCCCGGTAGGATGATTCTCAGATTCCGGAAGGTCCATCCACTGCCCGTCGTTTACTCTGACGATGGCCGCCAGTGAACCGCCCTGTCCGTAGGCGATGACCGGAGCTCCAAACGAATGCGCTTCGATAGATACCAGGGCCGAAATCCTGGTCCGCCGCAAACAGCAATGCCCGGCAGCGGGCATAGTTCTCGTTCAGCTCGAATTCACCGACGCGTCCATGGAATTCCATCGTCCGGCCAGCCAGCTGAGAAAGCGCTGCTTCTTCCCCCCAGTGCTGACTATGCGCAGCGTTCGCGCAAGGCTGTTGCACGCGGCAATCCGCTTGGCGGCGACCAGTCTTCCGACCGAAAGACAAAAATCGTCGTGCTCCGGCGCAAGACAGGCGGCTCGGGTATCTACTGGCGGATAGATGACCGTTCTTCGCGGCATCAACCCAACCCGATGCGGCCCGTGCGAAAGTCGACTTAAGGCGATAGAAGTGAGCTCAACAGTTCGTGCCGCTTCATGACACCCAACGAGAAGTCAATTCACGCTGGTGGGTGGAAAGTATGCGTGTGCTACCCGGGAGATCAAGTCATGTCAATCGAAACCCGCAGTTTTTCCATAACGTTTTTCCTATGACTGCTTGTACCTGCTAAACTGCCTCTGTCTAAAGGTCGCAAGGTGCCATTTACCTAAAGGTGGATCGATGCTCCTTGATAGCGCCGTTTATCTGATCTTTCTTTTTGCCGTGGTCACGATCTACTGGCGGCTAAATCAGCGCAGCCAGAACATCATGCTGCTGTGCGCAAGCTATTTCTTTTATGCGTGGTGGGATTGGCGATTCCTGCTGCTCATGGCGACTTCCACGTCGGTCGACTATTGGATGAGCCTGCGGATACGAGATTCATCAAACGACCAGACCCGGCGGAATCTGCTCTTTGTCTCCCTGGCGCTTAATTTCTGTTTCCTTGGATATTTCAAATACTTCAACTTCTTCGTGGATTCCTTTGCTGGCGTCGCCGACCTGGTCGGCATGCACAACGTCCCTCATGCTCTCTGGAAAGTCATCCTTCCGCCGGCAATCTCCTTCTACACATTCCAGGAGGTTGCTTACATCGTCGATGTTTACCAGCGCAAACTGGAACCGGCGGACTCGCTGCTCGAATATGCGCTCTTTATCAGCTTCTTCCCGCATTTAATTGCCGGCCCAATCCAGCGTCCGAGTCATTTGCTGCCCCAGGTCCAGCGTGCCAGGACGTTCGATTCCGAGCGAGTTTATGACGGATGCATGCTGATCGTTTCCGGCCTCTTCCGAAAATGCGTAATTGCCGACAGCGCCGCCCAGATTGCAAATGCCGCCTTTGACGGGAAAATGGGTCAAAGCGGATGGGTGACGCTGCTTGGAGCCTACGCGTTTGCATTTCAGATCTATGGTGACTTCAGCGGGTACAGTGACATCGCCCGCGGGAGCGCGCAGTTGCTGGGCTTTCATTTCATGGTGAATTTTCGCCAGCCATACCTTGCCACCAGCCTGCAGGACTTCTGGCGAAGGTGGCACATCAGCCTCAGCACCTGGTTGCGGGATTACCTTTATATTCCCCTGGGCGGCAATCGGAAAAGCATACCCCGGACCTATATCAACTTATTGCTGACCATGCTGATTGGCGGCCTTTGGCATGGCGCCAATTGGAATTTCGTCGTTTGGGGCGGAATTCACGGCGGTATCCTGGCCGGCGAACGGAAACTCGACCTCCGGCCGCCGCGCTCCGCGGCGTCGAAATGGCTGGCTCGCATCGTCATCTTTCATTTTGTCTGCGTGGCTTGGGTATTCTTTCGTGCAACGACCCTGCCGGCCGCACTTGCGATGCTTCGTGCCCTTGGGCAATGGGGGTGGGAAAGTACCTACGTCACCGCTTTTTTGTACCTGCTAGCGATTGCTTTACCAATGCTGGCAATTGATTTATATATGGAGAGTAGCTCGGAAGAATATCCGACGCAGCACGCTTCTTTCGGCTGGCAGTTAACAACTGCGACCGCTGCCGTTGTCGTCATCGCCTACGGCGCCGCCTACCAGCCCTCCCCATTTGTATATTTCCAGTTTTAAGGATGGGCGGCCATTGCTTACTGCCACCGAGGTGCGCCTGCCCAAGGCGGATATTTCGATGGGTCACTCGAAGCGGAAACTCGGTATCCTGCTGGGTTGTTTCTTATTGGCCGTGGTCTTTGTAGAAGGGTTCACGCGGGTTCTTCATCGCCGCAGGCCACTAACCCTGGCTTCCGAGCACAGCGTTCAGGACGCCCTGGCGATTCGCCACTCCGATCGCGGCAAACAAGTTTTGTTTGCGGGTAACTCGCTCATTTTCATGGACATCTCGCAATTGTCGGTGCAGAGTTTGATGGGCAACGGCTACCTGGTTCATACCGCCGGCATCAACGGTTCGACCTACTATGATTGGCAATATGGGCTACGCGCCTTATTCCGGCGCGGAAGCCAGCCCGACGTAGTAGTTTTCGCTATCAGCCCCAGCCAGTTTCTTCGTGCCGCCACGGTTACACCGCTGGTTGTGTCTCAATTATGGAGAAACCAGGACATTCTCGCTTACAACCACGACCTGCACCTCAACCTGACGACGTTTACGGAGCTGCTGTTGGAGCGATACAGCACTTTCTTCTCGCTGAGAGACGTGGTTCGTCTTTACGTTCGCGACAGATTTCTCCCCGGTTTCGGAAATCTGGTGGGCATGTGGGCAAGACCTACCCCAACTCGGCCCCGAGAGAACCAACCGCCAACCAACGCGGCGTACCTCGAAAAACTCTCAAAACTTGTACGTGAAGTTCCGCCCGACACCAAGCTCGTCATTCTAATCCCGCCGACCAACCAGCCGACCGACCAGGCCGCAGAACCTTTTCTCAAGTCTGCGGCGCAGCAGCTGGGGCTGCCGGTGATAGAACCGGTTGGCGAGCATCAATGGCCGCTTTCAAAATTTCAGCCGGATGCCTACCACCTCAACTCGAGTGCCGCACAGGAGTTCAGTCAGTTGGTAGGCGCCGACCTTGTACGCTTACTCGAGGACAAGAGCTCGAGCCGGACGGTCGCCGAAAACCGAGGTCAATAAGCTACAGCGGACGCTGGAGATCAAAGCGATCGAGAGTTCGGCAATACGTCGGTCCACCCATGCGACCGACGGCCTGCAGTTTGTCCGGATCGATTCGAAAATTGTCGATAATATCCTCTCGGACATGAAACCGGACCACATTGCCGATCACGATGCTGCCTCCGCCGGGTTGGTCGCTGATGGTGATGACCTCGCGCAAGGTGCATTCCATCTGCACCGGGCTCTCGGCTACCCGCGCCACCCGAACCACGGCACTGCCCAGCGGCGTCAATCCCGACAACACAAACTCGTCGACCTCCGGCGCTACCTCGGCGGAACAGGCGTTCATCTCAGAGGCGATCTCCTCGGAAACGATATTGATCACGAACTCTTTCGTCGCCTGAATATTTCTCAACGTGTCTTTTGTCGCACCGGAGGAGGTTCGCACCGCCGGACAAAACAAGACGGTTGGCGGCTTCGAACAAACCGCTGAAAAGTAGCTGAACGGGGCAAGATTGAGTACCCCTCGCTCATCCATCGAAGAAACGAAGGCAATCGGCCGGGGAACGACCGCCCCTACCATCAACCTATAAATATCTTGCGGAGATTCATAGAGCGGATCGAAAGACCGCATCGTACCGAGGCCGAGGATATCGGTCATGCCGGGTCAGACCAGCCGCCATGGCCCGCAGTAAGGGCGGCCGCTTCCGTTGGTCCCCACGTGCCCGGCTCATAGACATGGACTGCAGGGGGATTCTTCAACACTGGATCGAGAACCTGCCAAGCCTGTTCGACGTAATCCTGGCGCGCAAACCAGGTCTGATTCCCCAGCATGGCGTCACCGAGAAGTTCTTCGTACGGCAGGAGATTGGCAGAGCCGCAAGCCTGGTCGGCCACCAATTCGATCGGGCACCCGGTCAGCTCTTCGCCATCCTCTTTGATCGAGGAACCGATGGCAATTACGGGTGTTGGGCTCAAACGAAAACGGATATAGTTTGCGACCGGCTCGTACTTTGCGAAGATCGCCGGCGGCCGCTTAAGTTTCGCGATGACCTCAGTTGCAGTAATCGGCAAGACCTTACCCGAACGAATGAAGAATGGCACCCCCTGCCAACGCCAGGAATTGATCTTCAACCTAAATGCGACAAATGTCTCGGTAGTAGATCCGTGCTTTACCCCGGGAACACTCTGATACCCGGCGAACTGCCCTCGAACCACGTCGTCCGGTCCAATTGGAGCGATGCTCTTCAACACTTTCACCCGTTCATCGCGAAGATTCTCCAGCGCATCTCCCGGTGGAGGTTCCATGGCTATATTGCTCAGCACCTGCATGAGGTGGTTCTGCACAACGTCACGGATTGTGCCGACATCGTCGTAGAAGGCTCCTCGTCCCTGCAGATCGAGCGTCTCCGCCATCGTGATCTGCACACTCTCCACATACTCGCTTTTCATGATCGGCTCGAGAAACGAGTTGGCAAAACGGAAGAAAATGACGTTCTGCACGGCATTCTTGCCCAGATAGTGATCGATGCGAAAGACATGGTTTTCATCGAAGACCTTATGCACTGTCTTATTCAGGGCGATAGCGGATTCGACGTCCCGCCCGAAGGGCTTCTCGACGACTACCCGGCCACCCTCCGCACAGCCCGAAGACTTCAACTGGTCGAGCACCTTAGCAAAGAGGCTGGGTGGAATCGCAAGGTAATGGATCGGATGTTTGGCTTCGCCAAGATGCTGGCGAACTTGCGTAAAGGTCTCCGGATCGTTGTAATCGCCATCCACATAGCGCAGCAGAGCATTGAGTTTGGGAAAGCCATCAGGGTCGAGTCCGCCATGCTTCTCGACGCTGTCTTTGGCACGCGCCTTAAACTGCTCCAGCGTCCAGCCGGCTTTGGCTACGCCGATCACCGGCCCTGCCAGCTTCTCGCGTTTCGCTAAGCGTTGCAGCGCAGGAAAAATCTGTTTATACGCCAGATCTCCGGTCGCTCCGAAGAAAACCAGTGCGTCGGATGTCACGATATCATTCACGTCAAAGTCTCCTCGACTAGCCTAGTTATTTCGATAATGCAAACACGGTAAAGGAGGCAGGAAAACTTGGCAAGCGGGCGTAATTCGTCAATTCGTCAGGCTCCGAGCATTTTGAGCAACAGGCCTGCCAGCACGCCTCCGACTGCCGGCCCGCAAATCGGCACCCAGGCATAGGCCCAGTCGGACGGCCCTTTGCCTGAAATCGGCAGCATGGCATGGGCTAAGCGCGGGCCGAAATCTCGCGCCGGGTTGATCGCATATCCGGTCGTGCCTCCGAGCGATAATCCTATCCCCCAGACTAGAGCGCCCACCAGCCAGGGAGCAAATCCGGGCGCTGCGCCGTTGGCCAATACCAACTTCGAGCCAATCGCCCCCACCACCAACACCAACAGGAAAGTGGCCACCACTTCGCAGAAAAAGTTGGCTGGATAGTTGCGGATGGCGGGAATGGTGCAAAAGATTCCGCGTTTGGCTTCGACATCCTCCGTGATCTTCCAGTGGGGCAGGTAAAAAAGCCAGACCAGGACGCCTCCGGCAAATGCGCCGGCAATCTGGGCTACAACGTAAGGCAGCAGCTTGGCGTAATTTCCGGTTTGCGCGGCCATCGCCAATGTGATCGCCGGGTTCAGGTGGGCATCGGCGCTGCCGCACAGATTCGCGACGAAGATGCCACACAATACCGCAAAACCCCACGCGCTGGTAATCACCATCCATCCACTACCCTCTGCCTTGGACCTCTTTAGCAAAACGCCCGCAACGACACCGTCGCCCAGCAGCATCAACACCAGAGTTCCCATGAACTCACCGAAGAAGGGTGTCCTCATTCCTGCTCACGATCCTTTTTCACTAGAAACTCAATTGTGACTTAACACGGCCTCGGTGTATTGTTCAGACAACCTGATATGTCTTGGCGAAATTCTGAAAGCGGAAGGTCTCGCTGGCAACCCAACCTTCTCCCAGGCCCAGCTCGGCGGCCATGATTCGTGCGACTTGCGGAGCCATTTCGATGGACGCCTTTGCGTTAAGAAACAACGCCCGCAGCCGGCGCGAGAGTACGTCGTCCAAAGACCGTGCCATCTCTTCGCGGACCGCCCAGACCACCTCCGCCCCGATGTAAGGCAGATCGGGATGAAGAGTTTTTGCAAGCTCCGGATCCTTCGCCGCAATCTCATGGATCGCCTTGATATCGCTGCCATAGACGGCGAACGAATCCAGTCCATCGACGCCTTCGAGATAGCCATGAATCTTCAGGTTCTTGGTAACGCAGTCCTTGTCCTCAAGCTTGCCCAAAGTGATGGCGTGGTTCACGCAATCTTCGGCCATGTGACGGTAGGTCGTCCACTTGCCGCCGACGATGGTCAAAAGTCCGGACTGATCGACATGGATGGTGTGATCGCGAGAGAGCGCCGAGGTCGAGCCGGCATTGGCGCCCGCTGCCTTCACCAGCGGGCGAATACCCACATAGACGCTTAGGACGTCGGCCCGCGACGGTGGCCGGGTCAGGTATTGACCCGCGGTGTCCAGTACAAATTCGATTTCTTCTTCAAACGGCACAGGATCGTAGGAAGGCCCACTCACCTCAGTGTCGGTGGTGCCGACGACGGTATGCCCATGCCACGGAATTGCAAACAGCACCCGGCCATCGCTGGTATGGGGCACCATGATCGCGGTATCGCCCCGCAGGAAGGAGCCATCGAATACCAGGTGAATTCCCTGGCTCGGAGCAATCATCTTCTGCGCCTGCGCATCGGCCATTTGCCGCACGGAGTCGGCAAAGATTCCCGCCGCATTGACGACCACTCTTGCCTGGATCGAGATCCTTTCGCCGCTTTCACTGTCTTCGGCAATAACTCCGCTGATATAACCACCGTCGTCCTTGACCAGTTCGATTGCCGGAGCATAGTTCAACAACCTAGCGCCGTGATCGGCCGCGGTCTGCGCGAGATGGATCAACAAACGGCTGTCATCGAACTGCCCGTCGTAGTAGACAACTCCTCCGCGCAGCCCATCCCGCTGGAGGTTGGGCAGCTTTTCGAGGGTCTCGTCGAGGGAAAGGATTCGCGAACTGCCAAATCCGTACTTCCCCGCCAACATGTCATAGATTTTCATTCCGATGCCGTAGAAGGGTGTCTCCCACCAGGAATAATTCGGCACAACAAACGCCAGATCGTGGACCAGATGCGGCGCGTTCTGGCGCAGAAGGCCGCGCTCTTTCAGGGCCTCCATGACCAGCGAAATATTTCCTTGTTCGAGATAGCGTACCCCGCCATGCACCAGCTTGGTGCTCCGGCTGGATGTCGCCTTGCCGAAATCTTCCCTTTCCAGCAGGAGGACGTCGAGGCCGCGGGTTGCCCCGTCTACGGCAATACCCATCCCGGTGGCGCCGCCCCCTATGATCACTATGTCCCAGGGTTGGCTATGTGCCTTGAGCCGGGCCAGCATGTCGTTGCGATTCATCGTTTCTTTACCTTCGTCCTCGTTGCATTTCGTGATCGGCCGAATGACTGCTATTCCTGCGTCCAATGCTTCGAGCGTCTCACAGCATCGTTCCACCTGTCGCGAATCTTCCCCGCGGCAGCTTCTTCCATGGTTGGAGAAAAACGGCGGTCGGCCTGGCGCTTCGACCAGATTTCTTTCGGGCTCTCCCAAAATCCACTAGCCAGGCCAGCCAGATAAGCGGCGCCCAGCGCGGTGGTCTCGATGGCCCCAGGCCGTACCACAGGGATGCGCAGCAAATCAGCCTGAAATTGCATCATCAAATCGTTCGCCGCCGCGCCCCCATCCACGCGAAGGTCTTTGAATGGCTGTTTCGAATCGGCGTCCATTGCCTCCACCACATCGACGACCTGCAAAGCGATGCTCTCCAACGCCGCCCGCGCGATATGTCCCGGCTTGGTATTCCTGTTAATCCCAATAATGAGCCCGCTTGCGTATGGATCCCAATGAGGAGCCCCGAGGCCGACAAACGCAGGTACGAAGACGACGCCGTCGGTTTGCTCTACGGTCTTCGCCAGCTCCTGCACATCCCGGGAATGCTGAATCAGCCCGAGATTGTCGCGTAGCCACTGCACCACCGCGCCACCGATAAAGATGCTTCCTTCCAACGCGTATTGCAGCTTCTTGTCGAGGCTGCAGGCCAGAGTTGTGACCAGGCGATTCTGCGACTGGACGAACGTGTTGCCGATATTTTGGAGCAGAAAACATCCGGTCCCATAGGTATTCTTGGCGTCGCCGGGGTGGATGCATAATTGCCCGAACAGCGCGGCCTGCTGATCTCCCGCGATTCCCGCGATCGAGACGGCGCCCAGGCCCAGAGTGGTCGTGATCGCTGAGACCGTTTCGCTCGACCACACGACTTCGGGCATCAGGGTTGCGGGGACCCTGAAGAGTCGCAACAATTCCTCATCCCACTTCCCTTCGACGATATTGAAAAGCATGGTGCGGGAGGCGTTGGTATAGTCAGTCACATGTTTGCGTCCGCTGGTCAGGTTCCAGATCAGCCAGCTATCGACGGTTCCGAAGGCGAGTTGCCCCGCCTCGGCCTTCGCTCGTGCACCGGAAACATTGTCGAGGATCCAGGCGATCTTGGTGGCTGAGAAGTAGGAATCAATCAAGAGTCCAGTTTTCGCGCGGACCGGGCCCTCGTTGCCGTCTGCCTTGAGTTGGTTGCACAACGGAGCGGTTCGGCGGTCTTGCCATACGATTGCGTTATAGACCGGCTTTCCCGACTCCCTGTCCCATACAATCGTGGTTTCCCGCTGGTTGGTGATCCCGACTCCGGCAACGTCGCGGGGCCGCACTCCCAACCTGCCGAGCACCTCGACCGCAGAGCTCAATTGCGAGGTAAGAATGTCGAAAGGGTCGTGCTCGACCCAGCCAGCCTTAGGGAAAATCTGGGGGAATTCGTGCTGGGCCTGTCCGGCAAGATTGCCGTCCTGATCAAACAGGATGGCCCTCGAGCTGGTCGTTCCTTGATCTAACGCGAGTATGTAGGGCATAGGCAATTCAGCGCAGTTCCTGGATTGTAACCGTGATCGTCGCCGCCCAATACTAAC